>Ga0210409_10002009_pt1 | contig 25101 bp, 13 predicted proteins | sample IncBWH17MmetaG_FD_161649 | JGI IMG/M metagenome (GOLD analysis project Ga0210409, IMG submission 161649) | Forest soil microbial communities from Barre Woods Harvard Forest LTER site, Petersham, Massachusetts, United States - Inc-BW-H-17-M | ecosystem: Environmental > Terrestrial > Soil >...
TTATCCGCCCGCTTTGCCCAAAATCTCTTCCATCACTTATAGCAACGCCACCGTGAGCATGCAGGTAACCAATCTCCTGCCCGGATTTTCACATTACGTCGAACCTCCAACACGAGCCCCTTTCCAAGGCGCATTCAGGCGTGCCGCCTGCTTGGAACAAAGCTCCCCATAGATCTCATGAAGCTCGGAGCAAATGTTCCGGGCGTCATGGTGGTCCTCGACATATCTACGGCTTTGCCGGCCGATTTCGTGCCGTCTTAGCCCGTCTTCCAACAGTGGGGTGATCGCCTCCTGGAGTGTCTCCTGATTGGCGGTGACAATCGGTAGATTGGCGGGATAGCGCGGCAGCAGTGCAGGCTTGATGAAACAGACGACCGGCTTGCCTAAGGCCATCGCCTCGTGAGAAGCCAGGCCTTCCGCGCCAATGGTGAATTGATCCAGCAAAAGGTCGCTCTCGGCGATGAGTGCTAAAGCCTCGTTTCTTGGCATTTGGTGGATGAGCTTAAACTCGAATCGGTGCGTCCGGCTGAGTCTGCTCATCGTTTCCAGAACGACCTCGGTCCCCTTTTTGGCCTTGTTTGAGGGCGCGTGCACGACCAGTGGCCGGTCTTTGGTCACTCGCGGAAAACGCGGCACAAAATCACTGAGAATGAGGCGGGCTCGCGTTGAATAGTATTCTGGAAAAATCCTTCGATCCACATAGTCAGACAACTCGTAGCCGGGAATAAGACATTCAAAACCACGTTTGCCGAAGGTACGCTGGGCAGAATTGGAGGACTGTTGATTAGCCAACTCAGGATGCTCCTGATACATCCGGGTAAGGTACGCGTTGTCCCCCGAGGCCAATGCCGGGTCGCGCAAATCGCTGCCCCAGAACTCGACAATGCGTGGTTTCCCCAGCCAGGCGGCGATTCGCAGATCCAGGCCCCGCCAGGTGGAGTCCCCCCAATGCCAATGGATCACATCCGCCCACGCCATGGCTCCGATCATTTTCAACCTCCAGCGGACACCACGCAGCAACCGCTTGGCCGGGTTCGGCCGACCAGACCAGTCCACCGTTTGGATTCCCGAGTAGTCCTGCATCACAGAGGTCTTGCGCGCCAAACCCCTCGCCTCAACGCCTAAAGCTCGCAGAGCGCGAACGCTAATCGAGATCTGGGAGGCGATGTTGGTGGGAAGGTGAAGTATTTTTATGGCGCGCTCATTGACAGCCTCACCGGGCGCGGCAGCACAGTGGGCACGCCCAAGGCGAAACAGGAAGCGTGCGTTGGCCGGTTGCTGCGACATCTACAACAAGACATATGGACGTCCAAGCCGGAAAGAGGGTTTCCGAATTGGGATGAAACGACCCTGCTGCGGGATGAAACCCAACCTTTACTCTGATTCGCGCGTCTTCGAGCTCTCCTGTGCAGCCCGCCGAACGCGGGCAGGGACGGCGCAGCGCACCGTCCCTGCCAGATGGTAGTGGTAGTATCGAGCTACGCCTGGTCCAGAGAGGCGTCCTCACGGCACCTTGACGAAACGGAAGAAACCGCTGGTCTGATTGGGCAGAGCCCAATTCGGGATGAAGAGCGTTTTAGACGAGCCAACGACGACCGCGTTCGCAAGGCTCACCTGTGTCCAGGCAGGTGCCGACAAACTTGGGCTGGAGTTTAGCGTGTAGCCAGTATCCGGCAGACCCCAACTGAGCATGAGGCCGCCAGTCGCCGCGATGGAGATGCCGGCAGGTGCTGCAGGCAGCTTTACCCATTGCCAACTGACGCTAGCCGGATGCTGGTTCAGGTCCGGCCCGGGAAAGGTCTCGTCGATCGCCGCCCCTCTGGGCGTGCCGGAAATCTGGATGCGACCGAAAGTGGTGACCTGGCCGACTTGCGAGGCATCGTTCGCCTGGTTGCCAAAATAGACTGTCACCTTGCCTCCGAAGGCGGGCTGAATCGCCGCCGGGTCGGGGAAACTCAACTGCGTCGTACTGCCATTGGGGGCCGTGAGAGTGATGGCCGTGTCATTCGCGAAGCTTGCACTCCAGGTGCCCAAGGGCCCGGTGGCGCAATTGACTTGTCCCAGTGTGCCCGCCGCATAAAGGAAGCTATTGTCGGCCGGCCGATTGATTTTGAATCGCAGCCAGGCGCTGGCAGACCCATCCGCATGAGTCTGGATATCCAACATGACCACGCTCGGCTCATCGTAATCCGGAGCCGTCAAGCCGGTCGAGTTGGGCACGAGGAACATGTGCGCCTGGAAGCCGAGATAGCCTTGTGGTGGGAAATCGGAAATCGTGAGTGAATAAGTCACAGGCCCCGCGCTGCCGACCCAGCCGTAATCTTTCGTCGTCGTATCTGTGGCGATATTCTGGCGATCGTATAGGCCAGGACCTGAGACGATGCGCAGCCCCGACGATGCCACAGTCGGCCCCACAACCAGAATGGGCGGTGGCACTGCGGTCACCGGATTGAAATTTGCAGCGCTGGCGGTGGTGCCCGCAGGCGTGGTCACGGTGATTGGGCCAGGAGTTGCCCCGGCCGGAACCACGGCAGTGATCTGCGTTGCCGAATCAACAGTGAACATGGCGCTGATGCCATTGAACAGCACCGCCGTCGCCCCAATGAAATTGTTTCCGGTGATAACGATCGAAGCGCCCACCGTCGCGCTGGCGGGAATGGTCGTGATGACTGGCGCCGGGGCCGAGACAGGCGTCAAGTTGAGCAGCGTCAATGAGAGGGGTGGAAGAGTATAGGAAAAATTGGCGGCCGCTCCATTGAAGCTTGAGGCCGCAAGGTCCTGCGACTGGGCGGGCGCGTTATCACGGGCCGCGTTATCCTGCGCGGTGCCGTAGGACAGCACCGTCGCCGCAGGTTGAGGCGCGAAACCGTTGAGAGCAATTTGGGCAGTGAGACTATTGTTGTTCAGATCTTTATTGATAACGAGAAGAGAAAGCTTGCCGTTGGTGCGCTTGGCCGCGTAGGCCGCAACCAACGGGTTGTCGCTGGCGACCCGCACTATGGCATCCCCTGCCGTTGCGAACTGATGCATTAGTTTTGCGGCGTAAAAGGTTGGGTGGCGGGTGTTGAGGCCGTTAACCATGCCGAAGTCGCCATAATCTCTCCAGCCGTATAATGCAGGAGCAAAACTCCCGTCTTTTTCCGAGCCGTTTCGGAAATCCCACCAAAGGAATCCATTAAATTCAGTCAGCATTAATTGACCGAGGCTGTCAGCGTAATAAAGGCCGTTGACGAGGCTGGTGGATTGCTTGCCTTGGAGACCCGAGTCGCTGTTATTTTCGGTGCAGAGCAACTCGATGGACTGGCCTCCTGCCCCAAAGTAAGCACCGATTTGCCCTCGCAGGTCCGCCGCGTCGTTTGCCCAACGGCTCGCCGATTGCAGAAGGGTCGCATCGTCGTCAGGAGAGGGTTGGCCCGCCTCGGTATCTTCAGGATAACGGTGATAATCGAGGAAATCCGGGGTCACGCCCAGGCTTTTGAGAGTGGCGAGCATTACCGGCGTCCAGCCAAAGTGTGTCTGGCCCGTCAGTGCATTGACGGCGGGGTGGTCTTTGTAATTGTCCCATGAAGGGGTGTCCTCACCGGTCACGACCGGGACGCCGATTTTGATGGTCGGATCGACCGCCTTCATTTGCTGGATATAATCCTTGGCGCGCACCGCGTAGGTGTAAGGGTCATGCGGATTGGCATTGTTGTCTTTTTCCCAGAAGCCATAATTCTCGTTGCCGATTTCCCAATATTTGAACCCATATTGATTGTTGACGTTGCAGAATTGCACCCAGGCGGCCGCCTCCTGAGGCGTGCCGCTACCATAGTTGACAGTAATTACAGCCTGGGCGCCCGCGCCGGCCGTGACTGAGGCGAATGTGGTTGTATCCGCGTGATTGGCATCCCAATGATAGTCATCGCTCTGAGCGCCTCCGGGGTAGCGGAGAAACTGACAACCCATTTCATTGAGTAACGATACCGTCTCAGGCGCCGCCAAATTTGCGTCCCAAATCGCCTCGTTGACCCCGAACCAACGCGCGTCGGCGGTGCGGACCACGAGGTTGGCATCCAGGCTCAAGTGAACATCGCCGGGAGGAGCTACGGCTGGGGTAAAATTCGTGGCACTAGTGGCGGTTCCCCCCGACGTGGTCACAGTGATCGGCCCGGCCGTTGCGCCCGCGGGGACCACCGCAGTGATCTTCGTCGGCGAATCAACCGTGAAATTGGCGCTGGTGCCGTTGAATTTGACGGCAGTCGCACCGCTGAAATTATCGCCCGTGATGATGACAGAACTTCCAACAGCTCCGCTGGCGGGAATCGCGTTAATGACTGGCGGTTGCGGCGGCGCACCGGCTGCCGCAACGACGAGGTTCAGTGGTGCATTGACCGACCGGTTCACCGTAATCCAGAGGCGCTGGTTGGCGGCATCGAGCGTCGCAAAATAGTCTACATCCGGAGTCGACAACCCCGCTCCCACTGAAATCGAAGCCGGCAATTGGCCCAGGTTGTAGTTGTTCACAGCAAACATCGGGTGGTCGAGTGAGGTGCCGGCCGCCGGTGTCAGCGTGGCATCCACGGCATTGCCGGAAGCTATGACTTCCCAGGTTGAATAGATGGGATTATAGCCCGCGGGTGTGTATGTTATTGTCGCGGAGGAGGCGTTTCCCACCCCGGCAGAGCCACTGGTTTTGACTGCGCCGACCGCGGCTGAAAGGCTCGCCTGGGCGGCATTCTCCATCTGCTTGACCATTTGGCCAACTGTGCCGCCCGTATACCCGCCGGAATGAGTTCCAAGCACAACGAAAACAGAATAGGCCAACAACATGCCATCAGCCCTGGTGCCGCCGAAAGACTGGCCGAGGGGATCGGTGAAGTGCTGCGAATATTCGCGCTGGTTCAGCGGGTTGTTTTGGGCATCCTTCGACCCCCAATTGTCAAAACCACCCGGGCGCCCCCAATTGCTGCCCCAGGTAAGTCGTTTACTTCCGGTCGGGCCATTGGCCGGCATCACATAGTTGAGGATCTGGTAGGCCCAGTTCTCGTCATCAATCATTGGCCCGTTCGGAGCCTGCTTGCCCCGGTTGTCCACTGCCGGGCTTGTTCGCGAGTCACTGCCCTGGTCCTGAACGTTGATGGGAAGCGTCGCCACATGACCCATTTCCGCGTCGGCCTGCGCGGGATCGGTCCATTGCATGGCGTAAGGAACAGTGTTGGCTTCATCGTACCGCCAACCGGAAGCGCGAGTGACCTGTTCCGGAGCCGCCGCTAGCGTGGCGAACTTATAGGTGTCCCCGAAGGAGGCTCCCCCTACCGTTGCGCCCATCCCGCCGTCATAGGCTACATCCCCGTAAGGGGAGCGTGTGTCAGCGCCCAGGTTGCCGGCCGTGGCCCGCGAATCCTGACTGATGGCAAAGATCGGATGAGAACGGCCATCCGCGAAGAACCATTGAATCGTGGTGGGAACTGTATGGCCATCGATTTGATAGGCAGGCATGTCGTAGGAAATGATAGCGTGGTGGGCTCCGGCCAGCACTACCGTGGTCGTTCCGGGAGTCGTATGCGACGAATTGTCTCCGCCGGTAGCGGTGTGGTTCTGCACATATCCGTCGCCTTGATGGCCGTTATCGCCTGTCCCGGTGCAGACCCGATCAGTGCCATTCACCTGATAGGTGAGCTGCCTAAGGTAGCCGGCACCCTCCGGCCGCTGATCCACCATGATGGCTTTCCGCGGTTGACCCGCAGCGTCCGTCCACTGGACTGACCGGGCTGCGAGTCCATTGTCGGAGACCACGGCTGTTACGGAAAGTCCGGCGGCTCCCCCGCCCCCGCCCCCACCCCCTCCGGCCGCGGCGGCTATCAGCGTAATATCGTCTATATAAAAGGGGGACGCGCTCAGATCGTTAGCGCTGTTGTTTTGAATCCAGAACCCATCGAAGCTGGCCTGGCCGGCAAGTCCCAGCGCGGCCATCGAGATCGTGTACTGTTTCCACGAATTGGCGGCGGCCATTCCCAGGTCAACGGCCGTTTGGGCGTTCCCATTGACAGTGGCCTGCAAAGACAAGGGCTGGCCGCCTGCGGCGCCACCATTAATCCAGAACGTCAGGCTCGAGTAAGAGGCGGTTGCGATGGGAGCCGTGGCATGGACGCGGAAGGCTTCCCAGCCCTTGGCGGTTACCTTGATGGAGGCCGCGCCCGAGTGCACCGGAGAGGCGTTGGCCAGGTCCACGGTGGCCCAACTCCAATTCTCAAACCCGTTCTGAAGCGCGTCGGTATAGACCGGTAGATCCGCCTGTGCGCATGCCGGCGTGGCAGCGCCCGCCAACAGGCCGACGGCAACCAGACTGCCAAAACAAAGATTGATTCTAATCATAAACATTATTTTGAATGAGTTACTGCTGATCTAAGAAGAAAGGGCCGCTTTGGATTACACGGATTCTTTTTCAACACATCTGTGGTGGAAAGGCCTCCCGGGCGGTGTTATAGGTACTTTCCGTCCAACTTGTTGCTAAAGCGGCGCCGGGCCCAACCAGCTTGCGGCCCGCTTTCGCCTATGAAAGAGCGTGAGTCATTCGAAACCCAGCGGTTTGGGGGAGGGCAGTTCAACACGACGCATTGGAGCGTGGTGTTGCTGGCCGGCGAATCACACGACTCCCACAGCCGGGAGGCGCTCGAGACCTTATGCCGGACCTACTGGAGACCGCTTTATGTTTTCATCCGGCGTCAAGGGCACTCGGAAGAAGATGCGCGGGATCTTACCCAAAAATTCTTCGCGGTCCTGCTCGAACGAAATGACCTCGGCGCAATGGATCCCCATAAAGGCAAGTTTCGCACGTTCCTCCTTACTGCCCTGACCCATTTCCTCTCGAACGAACGCGACTACGCCCGGGCCGCAAAACGGGGCGGAGGCCGCGAATTGATCCCATTGGACGAGCTTGAATCCGAGCGGGGCGCCCCGGCGGCGCCGGCTCCACAGCTTTCACCCGACCGGCTGTTCGACCAGCGTTGGGCAATGACGATTCTCGAAAGAGCCCTCGAACAGCTCCGGCTGGAGCAGTCCCAGGCTGGCAAGGCCGAACAATTCGATCAACTCAGGGGCTATTTGACCGATGATCCGGACGAAGGCGAGTACGCGGCGGTGGCGACGCGGCTGGGGATCAACTCACAAGCGCTGGCGGTTCGGGTCCACAGGATGCGCCATCGCTTTCGCGAACTGGTGCGTACTGAGGTTGCTCAAACGGTTGCCAGCCCGCTCGAGCTTGAGCAAGAAATGCGACACCTGTTCGAGGCACTGTCGGATTCTCCGTAATCTCAAGCCCGAGTTTCTTCTTATCCTGATGGAAAGCGATTCCGTGATGATGATCCACGAACGGACGTGCCGCAAATGCGGCCGGCTTATTTCCGCCAAGCTGGGCGGCCTGTGCAGCCAGTGCCTTGGCCGGCTCGGTTTCGCCGCATTTGCCAGTGATAGCGGAGACGACGATTTTCAGGCCGCGCCCGCCCCCTACCGCTTTGGGCAGTATGAACTGCTCGAAGAAATCGGACGCGGGGGAATGGGGGTGGTCTACAAAGCCAGGCAGTTGAGTCTCAATCGCCTGGTCGCGGTGAAGATGGTTCTGCACGGTCCGTTTTCGAGTAAAGAATTCGTGGAGCGGTTTCGCTTGGAGGCGCAAGCCGCCGCGGCCCTTCACCATCCCAACATTGTCGCGGTTTACGAGGTCGGCGAGCACGAGGGACAGAACTATTTTTCGATGGAATACCTGCCGGGCCAGAGCCTGGCTGAGTTGGCACGGGAAAAACCGCTTTCCGCCGAGCATGCCGCGCGTTACCTCAAGACCATCGCCGAGGCGATGCATTATGCTCACAGCGAGGGTGTGCTTCATCGTGACCTGAAGCCGTCCAACGTGCTCATCGACCTCTGGAACGAACCGCGGATTTTGGATTTCGGTCTCGCCAAATTGCTGGAAACCGATACCCAGCTCACCCTGAACGGTCAGGCGCTCGGTTCGCCCAATTACATGGCCCCGGAACAAACGGGCGGCGCAAATTTTGCGCGCGCAGGACTGCACGCCGATATTTATTCTCTGGGCGCAATCCTCTATTACCTGCTGACGGGCCGAGCCCCGTTCCGAGGGGAAACCATCCAGGAAGTACTGGCCCAGGTCCAAAGCGCCGAGCCTGTGCCCCCGCGACGGCTGAACCCAAGTGTCCCCGCAGACCTGCAGACCATCTGCCTCAAATGCTTGCAGAAGGACCCCTCGCGTCGCTATGCCACGGCCCGGGAGCTCGCAGAAGATCTCGGCCGATTTCTCGCTAATCAGCCAATCCTGGCGCAGCCTGTTAGCGCGGCGCGACACGCCTGGCTGTGGTGCTGCCGTCATCCTGTCCCGGCCCTCCTATCGGGGCTTTTGCTTGCCGCCGTGATTTTCGGATTGTCCGGGATCCTTTGGGAATGGCGCCGCGCCGAACTCCACGCCCGGGGCGAGACTCGGCAGCGTCGATTGGCTGAGGCTTCCGCCGAACAAACTCGCAAAAACCTCTACGCAGCGGATGTCAATCTCGCCTCGCAGGCGCTGCAGCGCGGGGAGTATGGCCTGGCGCGGCGAACGCTTTTTGCCCTAAGACCCAAATCCGGCGAAACCGACTGGCGTGGTTTCGAGTGGCGCTATCTTTGGGCAAAATGCAAGGGCGACCAGTTGGCCACGCTGACCGGCCATAGTTGGATCGTCACTTGCCTCGCCTTTTCGCCGGACAACCGTCTGCTCGTCTCCGGCAGTCAGGATGGAACGGCCAAAATCTGGGATCCCGCGCGGCATGTCCTGATCACCACCCTGGCGGCCACGGCCGGGGCGGTGTGGTCAACCGGCTTTTCACCGGATGGCGCTTTGCTGATGACCGCCGGCAATCTTGGCGGCGTGAAATTCTGGAACACCAATACGTGGACGATCGCCGCCAGTTTTCCAGGGCAGATTGCCAGCCTGGCCCGGACCGAACCCTGGGTCGCCATCTCGGAATCAAACCCTTTTTATTGGGAAGCTCTGGGAAAGGTTAGTGTTTGGGATTATCGGACAGGCCGGAAGCTCATCGAGTTCAAAGAACCGGGACGCGCCTTAGCCTTCTCTCCTGACGCCAGCTTGCTGGCCGTGGCAGGCGCAAATTCGCAGGTTATTATTTGGGACACACGCTCCGGCGCTCTCCTGCGCAGGTTGCCGACACCTGATCCGGTTTGGTCGTTAACCTTCGCGCCGGTCGGCGATCGATTGGTGACGGCGGGTTGGTCCGCAGAGCCATTGGTTTGGGACATGCACGGAACCGGAGCGCCGGCCAGGCTTAAAGGTCACTTGCGGAACGTTTGGTCGGCCGCATTTTCGCCGGACGGGGCTTCGATACTGACGGCCAGCTCGGACGAAACGATTCGCGCCTGGGACGCCGCCAATCTCTCGCCAAAGGGGATCCTGCGCGGTCATGAAAATGAAGTCTGGTGCCTGGCCGTTGGTCCCGACGGGAAGAGCCTTGCCAGCGGCGGCAAAGATAAAACCGTGCGCCTTTGGCCTTCTGAACTGCCATCGCTTCCGCAGGAGTTTCCAAACCACAGCGCGAACCGTCCTCTTTTTTCTCCAGACGGCCACCGAATCGTGACGTTGAGCGTCGGGGAGAGCGAAGCTCGCTGTGAACTTTGGGACATCCCCGGCCATAGGCGCCTGGCAGACTCTCCCGGGGCTAGAGCGCTTGGCTTTACGGCCGACGGCGCCAGTGTCGTCCAGCTCAACGCAGCGACGGCCAGCGTCGAGACCTGGTCTCCCACAGGCCGGAATGTGGCTGCGAAGCTTGAAGGGACTAACCCCGGCGCGGATTCTTTTGTCTGCGCGGGACTTTCATCCGATGGGGGCCGGCTTTTCGCGATAGATTCCTCCGGAACCATTCGATTGTGGGAGGTCTCAAATGGCAAGCGGGTTGCCTCCGTCTCAGGGCCCGAGCCTCCGATCCGCGCCGCCGTCCTGAGCGCGCGAGGGAAGTATCTGGCCGCCGGCCTGGAGCGGGAAAATACTATCCGCTTGTACGCGCCTCGGGCCGGACGGGAACTCCGCCTGATAGGTCACCAGGATTTTGTCAGCGGGCTGGCTTTTGCCCCGGATGGCGAGACCCTGGCTTCCGGCAGCGTGGATGGGACAATTCGGTTGTGGGACTCCGCCACTGGCCGGGAGCTTGGTTTATTGGCGGGGCACCTGGAAGAAACCACTGACGTTGCCTTTTCACCCGACGGACGGACCCTCGCCTCCTTGGCCCATGGCGATTCGCTCAAGCTCTGGCACCTGCCGAGTTTGCGCGAAGTCGTCTCCCTGGAAGTTCCCGATGCCGGAAATTTTCTGCAGTTCTCCTCTGATGGACGCCACCTGAGCCTGACGACAACGCGAAATTCGGTCCGCTTCCTCGACGCACCGCAGGACTGAGTCCAGGCCGCCCCAGGAAAAGCTTGCTGCAGAAGCGGCCCAGTCTTGCCGGGTCTTCTCAGAACCCTGATTTGTCGGCGCTTACGTCAGGTCGGATTTGCGAAAGCATCCTGTAATCGTGATTCACTTTTTCTTCTTAGATCAATGAACAGTTATGAAGAGCAAATCCGAATCTTTAACCATGCAACCGAAGGATAATTCACATGTCAGACAATAATGAGTACGCACAGACCCTGGCCGGGGCGCTTCAGCGACTCAAAAGCGCCAAGGACACCTCGTACCGATTCATCGTTTGCGATGCCAAGCCGCATATCGGGGTTATGGTCGCCAAGCAAATCACCGCGAAGCACAAGGAAGAACTCACGAAGGCCACGGGCAGCAAGCGCTTGCTTGCTTCGGGTGAGTGCCGTTTCGAGGACGGCCATTTCGTTTTTACGCCCGAAAATCCGGTTTCGGGATTGGCGCGCAAGGTGCAGGCCGCAGTTCAGTTCCACACCGGCAAAAAATATCAAATCCAGGTGGGGAGCGAGTCGGCGGATGAGGCTGCGGCAGGGCAGGCTCTGGAGAAGGCTGCCGACGGGGCTAGGTCAGACCAGGGATTACCCTTAAATGCCAAGAACCCGGACGCGCGCGCTGCGGCGCCGGAGCCTAAACCTTTGGCGTCTGCCGGGGGAACCTTCGCCATCAGCGGATCGGTTGGACAGGGCGGGAAAAATAGCTCCGCTGATGTGAGCGCCGTTCAGACCGCTCTGAATGCCAAAGCCAAGGCCGGCCTGAGGGTAGACGGTAAATGCGGCCCGAAGACGATTGGCGCCATTCAAGATTTTCAAAAAGCGATGAGTATGCCTAAACCAGATGGCCGGATAGACCCCGGCAGAGGGACGGCCCGGGCGCTGTCGAGACCCGGTCCCCTGCCGCCCGCCCAGGCCCCCCCGCAGGCAGTGGCGGCTCCCAAACTCGGTCGACCTGAACTGGGGAAGGCGGCCGCCGTTTGGCACAACATGCGAACGGTCATTGATACCAATCTTGAACAGGTTAAGAAGGCGGCCACGGCCCACTACGCCCATGACCATCCGGATTTGGTGAAAGACCTTAAGCAAAATCTCGGAAAACTGGATGGGATCAAAGACAAGTTCGATCACCGGATTGCCGACTCCATGGCCAAAGCCGACGCGGCGAAAGATGACGCGGCGCGCAGAATGGAACTGAAAAAGGCCAAAGGCATCCTGGCAGAATACATCAATCACGTGAAATCCGAGCCGTTGATTGCTCACGTGGATTCCAATCCATGGGTGAAGATAAACCTTCGAAAAACACTGGTAGACACCATTACCCACATGGCGCAGGCCATCGGCTAACTCGGCCGGATTGAAACCAAAGTGCGCTGAGGCCACGCGGCATGGGGCGCGACATTGAATGCAGGAAAATAGAAAGAACAACTATGGCGGATGACGATCAAAATGACCAATCGAACCAATCCACCTCAGCGGACACCTGGGCGCAGGGCCTGGGAGTTTCGGTGGAGAGCCTCAACCAGGGCGACAGCAATCCGGCAGACAACAATCAGGGCAGCAGCGACCCGCCTCCAGCCCCGGCGGCTGCCGAAAGCAATAGCGCGGGAGCGGGTGGCGGTGCCCCTTCGCCCGACTACCAGCAAGGGTATCAGGATGGCCTAAGCGGCGGTAAAGCGAACGCGCTTCCCCGGGCCGGCGACGCGCTTGATCAATACGATCAAGGCTACGCACAGGGTCACGACGAGTTCAGCCGAAAATCCTCATCGGATCCAGGGCCCAACTCTTCGGAAGGCCCCCCACTGTCCCTGGACCAAAAGTACCGCGCGGCGGTCCAAAATGAAGACTGGCAACAAGCTGCCGAATTTCTGAACGGCTTCAGCCGCGAAGATATCCAAAGCCGCTTATCCGAGTTGACGCCCGATATGGTCGCCAGCATCCACCAAGGGGCCCTGGACAACCCCCGCGTGGGCCCGAATTCTCAAGTCGCGCAGATGACCCGCGACCCTAAAGATGACCGGCTGGACTCTAATGATGATCCCAACACCGTCTCCGCAGGCGAGCACTTTAAAATAAAAATGCTCGACGGGTTCACCGCCGGTGGACTCCTGGGTGTCGGCTCGTTTCTATTTGCGATTTGGGACATCGATAATAGTCGATTGGCCAACTACGAGTTCCACGAGGTCATCGTAACTTTCGGCGCGCCCATTTCGGATTGTGGCGAAGGCGACTGGAGTGAGACCTTCACAACCGAAAGTCCGATGCAGGTCGATCAATTTGGAGGCACTGCAAGGTTGGCCGAAGCTTCCGCGGTTCTCGTCGGTGCTTGGAATCTTCACATTGCGGCCGCCGGAGTAACGGTGAGCGTCCCGACATTTTTTAATAAGAGCTTTGGGGTCGACTCAGGAACCGGTCCCTTTCTACTGACATCCGGTTCAGTGAAGGTTTTTAAAGGATGACCCTGCCACACTGTCGGGGGACGGTGCGCTGCGCCGTCCCCGCCCGCGTTTAGCGGGCTGAACGGGAGAGCTCAAGGACGTGCGAATCACAGCGCCTGTTGCGCCGCTGGACGCGGCGCGGACGGCGCAGCAGCGCGCCGTCCCTACCTGATCGGGATAGCTGCTCTTCTGCGGAAAGTTCTCCAGGTACGTCGACCAAGGTTTCGCCTAGTCGTTGTAAGGAACGCTCTAGTCGCGGCCAGTGCGCGTGGAACCCAATACTGCCTCATGCGCATTTTCCGCAAGTCTCGAGCAGTTCGAATCTCCGAATCGAATACCGGCCGGCTTTGCAAAAAGCTCGACCCTAATCAACAGCAACCATTCGCGGCAAATAATCTCGCCGGCCGATCCAGCAGAAAACTCCGGCCGGCAGGTTTTATAGGAATGGTCCTGGCGCTCGCGGCGCTTCCCGTTCAAAGGACGCAAGGCGTGACTTTGGCCTGGGATCCAAGCAGTGATACGAACGTTGTGGGATATTTCCGCTACTATGGAGGCGCAAGCGGTAATTACACCAACAGGGTTGATGTTGGCAATGTGACAAGTAACACCGTCGCAGGCCTGGTCGCGGGCTCGACCTACTTCTTTGCAGTTACCGATTATGGCGCTTCCGGCCTGGAAAGTCTTCCATCCACCGAGGTCAGTTACACCGTTCCACTCACTAACAATCTTCCCTCTATCGCGTTAACCTCGCCGCTCAACGGCGCAACCTACACTGCCCCGGCGACGATTAACCTCGCCGCCACCGTTACCGCCAACGGCCACTCGATCACCAAGGTCCAATTCTACAACGGCGCCACACTGTTGGGCGAAGATGCGTCTGCACCTTACAGCCTGACCTGGAGCAACGTCAGCGCCGCCAGCTACAGCGTGACTGCGCTCGTGGTCTATGACGCGGGCAGCACGGTTACCTCTTCCCCCGCAACCTTGACCGTCACGAATCCGCTGCCCGCGCCCACGGTAGCGTTGACCGCGCCGCCCAACGGCGCCAGCTACGCGGCTCCCGCAACAGTTAACCTTGCCGCCACTGTTATTGCCAACGGCCACTCAATCACCAAGGTCCAATTCTACAACAACGCCACGCTGTTGGGCGAAGACAGTTCCGCGCCCTACAGCCTGAGCTGGAGCAACCTCAGCGCCGGCAGCTACAGCGTGACCGCGCTTCTGGTCTATGACGCCGGCAGCACGGTTGCTTCCTCCGCCGCAACCCTGACGGTCACGAACCCGCTGCCGACGGTGGCGTTGACCTCACCGCTTAACGGCGCAAGCTACGCGGCGCCCGCAACGATTAACCTTGCCGCCACCTTTACCGCCAACGGCCATTCGATCACCAAGGTCCAATTCTACAACGGCGCGACGCTGTTGGGCGAGGACAGTTCCGCACCCTACACCCTGACCTGGAGCAACGTCAGCGCTGCCAGCTACAGCTTGACTGCGTCTGTGATCTATGACGCCGGCAGCACAGCGGTTTCATCGCCGGTTAACATTACCGTGACGGGCCTGCCCGCGCCGTGGCAGACCGTCGACATCGGCAGCGTAGGGGTAATCGGCAGCGCCACCGTGTCCAACGGTCTTTATGTCGTAAACGGCGCAGGCACACTCAGCGGAACCGCCGATGCTTTTCATCTCGTCTATCAACCATTGACTGGTGATGGCGAAATCACAGCCTGCCTCAATTCGGTGCAAAATACGGGCACCAACGGCCGCGTCGGCGTCATCATTCGCGAGAGCCTGCTCAGCGGCTCGGCATACGCTTTTATGGGCATTTCGACTGGTGGCCAATTCCGCTGGCAGCGCCGCAACAAAACCGACGGCTCGACTGCGTCCTCGACTTCAGGCAGCGGCGCCCCGCCAAATGTTTGGACAAGATTGGTGCGCACCGGCAGCACGATATCCGGCTACAAGTCCACCAACGGCACGACGTGGACCCTGGTGAACTCCCGCAGTATCACCATGGCAACGAACATTTACATCGGACTCGCGGTCGCTTCGGGCAATGCCACCACGCTGAACGAGTCTACATTTACCAACATTACCGTGGTCCCGTAAGTGCCGGGGTCTGAGCTAGAGCCTGTTTAAAATGGAGCGCGGCTGTCTCAGCCGCAGCACCCCCAAGCCTGTTCCCGCTCCGAAAGATCTGGCGGCGTCTTGCCTTTGCACGCGCTGCGGCTGGTCGGGGACGACACAGCCACGCTCCGGATTTCAAAAACACGCTCTTGAGAGTCACATCCAACCCGACAAACTACCCGCCGGCAAACACTGGGCGAAAACCGGCTTCGCTGAGAATGCGGGCAACCTCCGTGCGTTTGTCTCCATGAATCTCGATCTGGCCGTTCTTGATCGTTCCACCCGTGCCGCAGGTCTTTTGAATCGCTCGAGCCAATTGTTCCTTTTCCGGCAGACCGATGCCGACGAAACCTTTAACCACCGTCACCGTCTTACCGCCACGCCCGGCGGTTTGGCGAATGATGTCCACGCGCCCACGGTTTTTCCGCGCGGGTTTGGCGGACGGTTTTTGGCCGGAGTGTGTTGCTGAACTCTCTGGTCCGGGCGGGAGATCCTTGTTGGAGAGGGCCTCAAAGGGGTTGTGACCAAAACCCGACCCGTCATCCGCGGGAATGTATTTCGAGTTGCTCATGGTTTGTCGGATGTGCGCGCAGACAGTTCATGCCAGCGCTCGTATAAGCGCGTGACCTCAGCCCGTGCGGCTTCCAGCTCTGCGATCAGCCCATGGGCGTCCCGCGAGCGGGTGGCGTGGAATTCAGGATTGTTCAGAGTGGTCTCCAATCCCTGGACCTGAGCTTCCGCCGAAATGATTGAGTCTTCCATACCCTCCAACTCGCGCTGCTCTTTGAAGGTCAGTTTCCGGGCGCGTGGCGGCTTGGGCGCGCTGCCGGTCTCCTCATGCGCGGGTGAGACTTTTGCGAAGCTTGCGCGAGCCGTTTCTTTAAAAGTATCTCGCTGCTTTTTTTTCTCGAGATAATACGAATAGTTGCCGCGTTGCACAAACAAGCCGCCCTCCTCGAAGGCAACGACCTGGTCGCAAATGCGATCCAGGAAATAGCGATCGTGACTGACGACCAGCACTGTGCCATCGAAGTCGGCGAGGGCCTCTTCCAACATCCGCAGGCTAGGCAAATCCAAGTCGTTGGTCGGTTCGTCCAGGACCAGTACATTGCCGCCGCGGCGCAACACTTTGGCCAGCATCAGCCGGGCGCGTTCTCCGCCGGAGAGCCGTGACACGGGCTCGTTCACGCGTTCGTCCGCGAATAAAAACCTCCGCAGATAAGACCGGGCGCTCAGATGTTGTTCGCCAAAGAGCACCGTTTCGCTTCCCTCGGAGATCTCCTCCAGAACCGTTCCAGTGGCGTTAAGCTGCATGCGCGCCTGGTCGATGTAATTAAATACTACCCGCTTGCCGATCTTGACCGTGCCTTCGTCCAGCGGGCGTTCACCCAGGCAAATGCGCAGCAGCGTGGTCTTGCCCACGCCGTTGCGTCCGACAATCCCCGTGCATTGACCCGGGTCGAGCGATAGCGTCAGACCGCGAAAGAGCCAGCGTTCCCGCTCTGCTTCACCCACCTTGGCCCCTGCGTGGCCCAACTGAATCGCGTGATTGCCCAGGGCGGGCGGCGGGGGAATGAGCAAGTCCATCTCCCGTTCTTCCGGCGGAGCTTCCAAGCCTTTAACCTGGTAAAACGACTCGAGCCGATGGCGCGGTTTGGAACGTTGTGCCCTAACGCCGGCCCGCACCCAATCCAGTTCCTCGCGCAAGAATCGCTGACGACGGCGCTCGGATTGTTCGGCGATCTGCTGCCGAATGGCCTTGGATTCCAGGTAAGCCGTGTAATTGCCCGCATGCGAAAAGCAGCGGCCGTCCGCCAACTCAATAACGCGGGTGGCGATCCCATCAAGAAAATAGCGGTCGTGCGTCACAAAGATAACTGCACCGGGGAACTCGCGCAGGAAATCCTCCAGCCAGAGAATCGATTCGGCGTCCAGGTGGTTGGTGGGTTCGTCCAGCAGCAGCAAATCCGGTTGCGCAGCCAGGGCGCGGCAAAGCGCCACGCGCCGTTTTTCGCCGCCGGAGAGCGGCCCCACTAACGCATCCAATGACGGTGCGGCCAGGGCTGAGGCGGTTGCCCTGATGCGGGCCTGCAGCTTCCAGCCATCCGCGCTGTCGATCTGATTGAGCAAAACCCCCAGTTCGCCGTCTGTCCCTTGCCCCGATTCATAGCGGCGTAACCACTCCATGAGGTCTGCCGCGCCCGCCTCGATATTTTGTCGCACAGTGAGGTTGCCATCCAACTCGAACTCCTGCGGCAGATAACCAATGCGCAAGCCGCGACGCCGCGCCACTTCGCCGGCATCAGCATGTTGATGATCGGCTAAAATGCGCAACAGACTGGTCTTGCCGCAACCGTTCCGGCCTAACAGACCCACCTTTTCGCCCGGAGCGATGGATAGTGTCACCGCCTCCAGCAAGCGCTGATGGCCGTAGGCCAGGGCCAGGTCGTTGGCGGTCAATAACGCCGGTCGGGTAACATTCATGCGTAAGCGGGTCAACCGCGCCCCAAAGCACGCAGATGCGCGACTCGCTCGGTGAACGGCGGGTGGATGGCAAAGTAGCTCCCCTTGATGCCGATGCTTTGCGTAGTGGTTTGCTGCGCGAGTCTCTCCAGCAGGCGCTCGCCGGCCAATGCGTCGCCACCGGCGGCGCGGACCAAAGACGCGGCGAAGGCATCCGCCTCGAATTCGTCCTCCCTGGAGTAACCTGAGCCGAGCACTTGCTGGCCAGCCTTGCTGAGCCAGGCGCTGGCGGCGTGCCGGCCGGAGGTTTGCCTCAGCAAGAGCGAAAGCGCGGCGTCCTTGAGGATTTTATCGAGGGTGTGTCGCCGCACGATGTGCGCCATTTCATGGCCGAGAACGAAGGCGATCTCGTCCCGCTCTCCTTGGCACGCTTCCAGCAACGGCCAACTCACGAAAACGGGCCCGCCTGGGAGAGCAAGCGCGTTGGGCTCCCGCTCCGCCGTGACCCGCACGGTGAAGGGAAGCTTCTTCTCCTTAACGTTCCCAGCCAGCCAGGACCCGATTTGTGCCGCAAATTTTGTGGTCTCATTCTCCTCGAGCAAAGGTATCCGCTCCATGAAAGCCGTCGCCAGGTCGCGGCCCAGACGTATCTCGGCGCGCAAGGATTCCTCCTCCGTTCCGCCCATAAGGTCGAAAGCATTCTTGGCTTGGGCCGCTTTCTTGCCAAGCGCGCGGCCAATCGCGTCAAACAGAGTTTTTCCCACCGTACGTCTCCGCCCCGCCCTTTGGTTAGGCAGCGACCAATCCAGTTTAATTGGAGTTCAGCCAAGTTACAAAAGTTTTGTGCCCTCTGCTGTTAATGATCGTCCTGTCACCGGATATTCTGGATTTGGCATAACGTTTATTAAACCGTTTGCGCGATCAAAGCAATGTCAGGCGCAATTGATTACGCCGGGCGCATCTAAGGTTCGTCGAGATGGCCGACCGTAGCGCAGACTTACAGTCTGCTTGGGCGCATGGCTAGTTCCCACGTCTCAACGCCTCGCACGCCTGCCGACTACAAGTCGGCGATACAGTAGACTGAAAGTCTGCGCTACTCCCATGCGCTAGTCCTGCTTTTTGCTTCGGCGATGTCTAATGATTGCGCTAATCTTCGTCCCGATGCGGCTCATGAACTACTGCACGTTACTTGTGGCGGCCTCCATGAGCGTTTGGGCTGTTGGGAGAGATCTCCTGCCGGATGTTTCCACGGACTCCGCAGCCAACCGTTGGCTTAACAAGAAAGTCATCACCAACCGCGTTCTGGACGACATGGAGGACCCAGGCCATTGGAGCGCCTTTTCGACCGGGGCGCCAGAAGTGGTGGATGCACGGAGCGTTCAAAAAGCAACTGAGCCGGGCCATAGTGTCGCCGAAATCTCGTTCTCGCGGGAACGATCCCGAGACGGCCGACCATCACTCCGTTTGCGGATGCCGACCCGGCTCGATGTCCCGGGGCCGAAAAACGGCCGTGGGTGGGGCAGTGCGGGGGTTCGCCGACAATTCGAAGCCGAAGACTGGCGCCAGTTCAATCGGCTCTCGCTATGGATTTATCCAGATTGCCCCGGCTGGCAGGTCGTCGCGCTGGAGTTGCGCCTTTACAATGACGGCGTTGAAAAGCTTCCCGCTCTTTTTGGACAGGAAGGCGAGACCACGTTGGTGTTGCGAAACCACGAATGGAGCCACGTACTCTGGGAGATCGGCAATGTGGCGCGCGACAAAGTCACGCGCCTGGAAATCTCCAGCCTGATGTCCGGCCATGAGCCGGAGGCCGCCGATGTCCTGACCTATGACTTCAATCACTTGGAACTGGAGCGGGTCGATCCGGACTACGTCGAAGGCTGGGATGTCTGGCCTGGGCGCATCTCTTACAGCCACACGGGCTACCAATCCGGCGCGAAAAAGACCGCCATCGCCAGCGGGTTGAAAGCAACGGAATTCCGCTTGGTTGATCAGGCAACCGGGAGAATAGTGCTAACCAAGCCCATCCAAACGATCAAAACACATCTCGGCCTATTCCAAATGATGGACTTTTCCGAAATCCGCCAAAGCAGCTCGTACATTTTGGAAGCCGGCGACGCAATTACCCAATCATTCCGCATCGATCCGGACGTGTGGCGAGAAACAATTTTGAAGGCAGTGAACTTTTTGTACGCGGAACGCTGCGGGATGGCAATTCCCGGTGTGCACGGAGTCTGCCACCGCGACTGGACCGTGGTCCACGGCGACCAACGGATAGTCATTAACGGCGGCTGGCACGATGCCGGGGATCTGACTCAAGGGCTTGGGAACACCGCCGAGATCGTTTATGGGCTGTTCAGCCTGGCGGAGCGGTTGCGCGCCAGGGGCGAAGACCCGGAGCTGTACCAACGCCTGGTTGAAGAAGCACGCTGGGGACTTGACTGGATCCTCAAGACCAGCTTTGGCGATGGATACCGTAACCAGGGTTCCGTTAACAGCCGTTGGACAGATGGCATTCTGGGAAATTCCGACGATATCACTACAACCGCTCGCAACAGCCCGATGGGGAATTTTACAGCCTCGGCCGCTGAAGCCATTGCCGCTCGTGTTTTAAAGGACGCGGATCCCCGCCTGGCAGCCTATTCCCTTAAGATGGCCGAAGCCGATTGGCTCTTCGCGTGCAGGGGAATCTCCGAGACCAATGCGGCGAGTTCAAAAGACCTTTGGCGTGGCACGTTCGACTCGGAAAGCGTGGAACTTGAGACGCCTGGGGTGGGTGTCCTGGCTTCAGTGGATTTATGGCAGGTCACCGGGAGCCAGCGCTATGCGGATAAGGCCATTGAGCTGGCCAAGGTCATTCTGGCCTCGCAGGAACGGAAGCGGCCTCATTGGGATATTCCACTGGTCGGATTCTTTTATACTGGCTCGAACAAAGATCGGATCCTGCACTACTGCCACCGTGGCCGGGACCAGGCGCCAATTCTTGCATTGACCCGTCTTTGTCACGCGTTCCCGAACCACCCCGATTGGATCAAGTGGTATTCGGCAGTCGCGCTGTATTCGCAGTACCTCAAGTCCGTGGCGAAGTACACCGAACCATACGGCGTGATGCCCGCTTCGATCTATCAGGCGGACGAATACCGGAGCGTGCCTGAGTCGCGGCGCGAATCGTTTCGGAAGCAGGTCCCCAATGGAGTCCCGCTCGGCCAGGGCCACTACCTGCGACTCTTCCCGGTCTGGATGGATTATCGCGGGCATTTTGGAACGATTTTGCCCCAGGCCCAGGCGCTGATGAACGCTGCACATTTGCGAGGCGACCTCGAGTCGGTAACTCTGGCGCAGCATCAGGCAGAGTGGATCATCGGCCGGAATCCTTTCTCGCAAAGCACTATGTACGGCGAAGGCTACGACTTCACTCCCTTGTACGCGCCATTCCCGGGTAACGTCGTTGGCGCGCTGCCTGTGGGCATACAGACCCGCGGCGACACCGATGTTCCTTATTGGCCGGTTCAAAGTACTTGGACCTACAAAGAGGTGTGGGTCCACCCGGTCGGGCGCTGGATCTGGCTCATGCGCGATCTTGCCGGCCCGGCACTGGTCGAGGGATATGCCGACTCGCCCGTCGAGTTCATTGGAACCGGCTCCGGACCGAGCGCTATCACCCAGCTGAATCCTACGAACGGACAGTTCCGGGCGATGTTGCCCGAAGGCAAATACACGATCCGATGGCGCGGTGAGGAACAAACGCGGATTTTCTTGCCCGCCGACACCTACCATCTGGATTTGCGCCCTGGCCGGGCGCTTGGTTTTGAATTGTCCAAGCGCTCATCTCGCGATGGAGAGGTTATTATTAGACTAAGTGCGCGAGGCGAAGGCAGTCACCGTTTCAGCATCCGCACGGATAATCTAACGCTTGGGGATCCTCAGAAGGAATTGATTCTGAAACGAGGAAGCCTGGGTACTCTGGAGTGGTCAGCCAGGATTACTTCTTTGGACACTCCCTGGGTCGCCGTTGTGATGGCGGACGAGACCCCAGCAATCCGAAAAGAACTGATGGGCGCCGCCTGGGACCCTTAAGATCCTTCTTCTGGTGGGGCGAGGCTCCGGCCGAGCCCTAACTTTCTTGATCAGGGCTCGGCGGGAGCCTCGCCCCACCAGGAGGTGGCCCGGCCTCAGCATAGCCAGGGACCGGGCTGGTGTTTGGCCCGCCGGTCTTACACATTGAAGGCGTTGAACGACAAACCCGGCATTCAACCCACACGCCTCACCTCCATTGATGCGCTGCGCGGGTTTGTGATGTTCATGATGATTTTCGTGAACGACCTCGCCGGCGCCGGCAAGGTCGTGCCTGACTGGACGGTGCATTACAGCGACCGTCATTCCAAGGGCAGCGGAATGACGTTCGTCGATTTGGTTTTTCCCGCGTTCCTTTTCATAGTCGGAATGTCGATTCCCTTTGCTCTCGGCAGTCGAATCGCGAAAAAAGAACCTTTCTTGAAAATCCTTGGACACGTCGCCCTCCGAACCCTGTCACTTCTCTTCTTCGGTATTTTAATGGTCCACGAAACGCCGGACACAGCCGCACTGGGCTGGCCAGGCGCCTGGTGGTGCGTGCTCATGTATCTTTCGGCTATTGCTGCTTTCTGTTCATTTTCGCCGCCCTCGACAGCTTCCGAATCCAGCCGGGAGCAATGGAGAATTGCCAGTTTTTGTGTGCGACTGGTCGGACTGGCAGCGCTGGTCTGGCTGGCCTTTGCCTTTCGTGACGAAAAAGGCCATCGCATCATCACTCTCGCTCCTTTTTCCGTTGGCACATCCTGGTACGGAATTCTCGGACTCATTGGCTGGGCTTACCTAGTCACCTCGCTAGTCTTCCTGGTTTTTCGCGCAAACCGCACCGCGATCCTGGGCTGCGTGGTACTGTTAATGTGTTTGTTCGTCGCGGATAAGAAAGGCCTGTTTGAGGGGTTTTGGATCAACTCAATCGTCGGGATCGGCGAAACGCTGGGTTCGCTAGCCGCCATTGCCGTGTGCGGATTGCTGCTGGGTTCGATGCTCGCTGCCCCTGAGATGAGCTCCTTGAAAGCGCGCGCGACTTTCACCTTCTGGCTCGTGGCCGGTTGCGCTGCGGCCGCTCTCCTGCTGAACCGATCTTACGGCATCAGCAAGAACCGCGCGACGCCATCGTGGTGTCTCTGGGCTTGTGCTGTTACAGCGGTGCTCTGGTTTGGCTTTCACCTGGTCTCCGAAGTGCGACCGCTAAGAATCATTGCGCGGCCACTGGCACTGGCAGGTCAAAACGTGCTGCTCGCGTATTTGATTTCCGAAATGCTGCCCGGGCTGTTGGACGCGCTGGGATTGGGCGACGCCTACGGTCGCCTCGCTGCAACTCTTCCATTTGCTATCGCGCGCTCCGCACTTTGCGGGGTGATCATCCTGCTCCTGTCCACCAGACTTAACCGGATAGGCTTCCGACTGAAGTTGTGAAAACAATTTGCAAGCAATGAACACTCAAAACGCAGCCGAACAATTGCGTGCCGCCATCCGAATCCTGGAAAAGGCAGCCGCCAACCGCGCGCTCCTCGCTGAGCTTTCCCCGGAAGAGTATTCCCAGCTGCTCAAAGCAGCGGGCGAGGTTATCCTGCCCAACCCGAAAGAGAAGCGACGGTTCATCAAGGCCCGGATACGCCAGCGCAAGTCGGAAAAACTGGAACGGGAACAACGAGTCCTTAATCAGACAGGCATCCGGGAATTGCGCCGCCGCCCCGTGTTCACCACGCCCAACCCGCTGCCGGCGCCGACCCTCCAGCCGCGAGAGGTCGAAGACGATGCGTCTTTTCGAGACCCGCTCGAGCCGCAACATTGCTACATCTGTAAAAAGCACTATTCGAACCTGCACCATTTCTACGACCAACTTTGCCCCAAATGCGCCGACCTGAACTTCCGCAAACGCACTGAGCGAGCGAATTTGAGCGGACGCGTGGCTTTGCTCACCGGCGGGCGGGTTAAAATTGGCTATCAGGCTGGCGTGCGATTGTTGCGCTCAGGCGCCCATCTTATCGTGACCACCCGTTTCCCGCGCGACTCCGCCGCCCGCTACTCGCGAGAGCCAGATTTTGCAGAGTGGGGCCATCGGCTGGAAATCTTCGGCCTGGATCTACGCCACACACCGAGTGTAGAAGCTTTTTGCGGGCACCTGACGGCCACACGCACCCGGCTGGATTTTATCATCAACAACGCCTGCCAAACGGTGCGTCGTCCGCCCGGGTTCTATGAACACATGATGGACCAGGAAAGGGCCGCACTCGATTCGCTCTCGGAAGCAGCACGGAGCCTGCTCGGCGCTTACGACGGGTTACGCGGTTACCACCTCCTGCCCGAAGCCGGGGCGGGTCTCGAGGGGCGGAACCGCTTGTCCGAAGCGGCAGGGCTCACTCATGCCGCCGAGCTTTCCCAGGTTGCCTTGCTGCCGGAAGAACTTGAGGCGCAGAAGGCCCTGTTTCCCGTGGGGAAACTCGACCAGGACCTGCAGCAGACTGATTTGCGAAAACACAATTCCTGGCGGATGCAACTGGCCGAGGTGCCTTCGGTGGAATTGCTGGAAGTGCACCTGGTCAACGCGGTCGCGCCCTTCATTCTCAACGCCCGGCTCAAGCCCCTGATGCTGCGAACACCCGAGCGCGACAAGCACATCGTCAACGTCTCGGCCATGGAAGGGCAATTCTATCGGCGCTTCAAGACCACGCGCCATCCCCACACCAACATGGCCAAAGCCGCGCTCAACATGATGACGCGCACTTCCGCGGCCGACTATCACGCCGATGGCATCCATATGAACGCGGTGGACACCGGTTGGGTGACCGATGAAGATCCGGCTCATATCGCCAGCCGGAAGGTGCGCGACCACCAGTTCCATCCGCCGCTCGACATCGTGGACGGCGCCGCCCGGATCGTGGACCCCATTATCGCCGGCTTCAACACCGGCGAGCATGTCTGGGGCAAGTTCCTGAAGGATTACCGCGAGACGGATTGGTAGCGGGCCCGCCGCCGCGTTGAGTAGGGACATTGCGCTGCGATGTCCCCGCCCGCGTTCAGCGGGCGGAACGCCATGCAGGAGGAACAACAAAATGCAGCAGGCCCGTGTGAGCCAACGTCTGCGCCGCTGAACGCGGCGCGGACGGCGCAGCGCACCGTCCTTACCACTTCGGATTGCGGGTCGACACATTTAATCGCACCGCCAATCTCGAATCCATCATTGACTTCCGATAATACTGGCCCATACTCACGACAAGTTAAGCTTAGGCCTGCAATCGAACTGCTATGTCCTTCCAGCCGATCAAAACGGCCTTGAAGTATGCCAGTGCCTGGAGCCTGGTCACCGCCTTCATGGCGCTCCTGACCATCATCTTCAGCTTTCTTGGGGCGCTCTTCTGCGCCGCCCTGGGCGGTATGATGATGGGCGCCACCAAAGCCTCCCCCCGCCTTTCAGTTTTTTATTCGCTGCTCTGCCCGGGAGTTTTGTTCGGCGTCATGCGCAGCCAAAAAACCGAGCTCGCCCAACGCCAAATCCTGGTCTTGGTCTTCATTTGCCTGGCCGCCTTCTGGGCGATTTACTTGCTTTCGGCCGCCT
>Ga0210409_10002010_pt1 | contig 25088 bp, 26 predicted proteins | sample IncBWH17MmetaG_FD_161649 | JGI IMG/M metagenome (GOLD analysis project Ga0210409, IMG submission 161649) | Forest soil microbial communities from Barre Woods Harvard Forest LTER site, Petersham, Massachusetts, United States - Inc-BW-H-17-M | ecosystem: Environmental > Terrestrial > Soil >...
TGGAACGCCCACGGAGATCGCGGAAGCCGTCCTTTGGATGTGCTCGGACCAGGCAGCCTTTATGACTGGGCAATCCCTGGTTCTCGACGGAGGAATGTTGGCGGGGATCAAGGCGCCAGCCTAGCGACATCAGCACCGAGAAATTTTTTTTCGCTGCCCTCGGCTTTCCCCCCGGGCTTTTTTGAGGTGCTTTCATTTCGAATGAATTCGGCCCCTCTACCGTGGGTTATCCGTTCACGCACTGCGCAATACTTCTCTGATCAAGTAGAAGATTGACATTTACTTTTCCCCATGGATAATCGGGCAGCCATCGGTCACTGCGGGGGGCTATCCCAATGCCCAGACCCGGCTGTGGAGGCTTTATGCGATACGTGAAGGTCCTGGCCGTTCCCCTCTTGCTGGCTGCCGCGGTTTTCACCCAAGGTGCGTCCCCTGAGGCAAAAGGCCAAAGGCAAGACCAAACCGCGCGTGTGCAGGGCGTGAGCGTGCTGATAACCGCCACAGACTCAAAGGGCATGCCTCTGCGCGATCTCACGAAGAGCCAGGTCTCCGTATCGGATAGCAATCAACCCACGGAGACTCTCACGGTTCTCGACGCTTCCGACCTTCCTCTCGATCTCGGCATCATTCTGCTGGCCTCGAAAGATAAATTTGGCCAGGAACAGGCAGCGGCGATCGAGCTGGCGCAAAAAATTCTGCGCCCCGGCAAAGACAAGGCGTTTGTGGTGTCCGCGGCGGGAGAAAAGGCCTGGGCGAACGAAAACATTGCCTGGTTGACGGACACATCCGCGGTTGCGAACTCCATTCGCGGGCTGGAAAAGAACACGGGGTTGCCCGACCTGTTCGATTTCAAGCTCGCGACGGATGCCGTCGGCGTGCAGAGGCATTCGATTCAAACCTACAACCTGGGAACTGGTTTCAGCGTGTTCGATGTGATCTGGGCGATGATGAAAAATGATCCACAGCCCGCTCGACGAGCGGTCGTGATATTCCGCATGGCCGCCGCGCACAGTCCGGGGTTTGGCGAAAAGGTTACGCGCGCGAGCGAAGAAGCCCACAATCGGGTCATTAGCAACGCCCAAGCCTTGGGAGTAGCGTTTTACGCCGTTGGGATCGATGACTTCCTGAATAGCTCAGACCTCACTCGTAGCAAGATCGGCACCGATTACATGCCCACACACGCCGGTGGCAATGATGGCGACGCACGCGCTTACGATCAAGACATGGCTCGCAAAATGGATATGCAATACACCGCGGGGCGCGACAACGTGAACCGCATTGCCGATGAGACAGGCGGCCGCTGCTACTGGACCACCAAGAAGAACTACCCGGATGCCGTCGCTGGCATCTCGAATGAATTAGCCTCTCGGTATATGGTGAGCTTTGTTCCCGCCGACCGATCTGTCCCGGGCGGAATTCATCCCATCAAAGTGCAGGTGCTGGGCGCGGCGCATGTTTCGGCCCCGCGCGCCTACCTCGTCCTGCCCCCGGGAAGTTAGACGCCGTCGCGTTAGGAGAATCATATTCGCCCGCATTTGCGGAGCCGGTGGCCGGCCCTCTGCGGGCATTTTCGCGGGCAGCGGTCTGAATTATTCCCGCACACGCATTCATCCCACTCTTGTAAATCAGAAGTCAACGCAGCATACTTTGTTAGAGTGAGTGGTGAATTGAGACCTGCTGCGCATGGTGCACGCCGAGGCTCGGAATAAGGCATGAAGACCGCCCTACTTGCGGCCTTGGGAGTCGTTTCGGTGGTGTACACCGTCGTCTGGATTTACCTTCTGCGGCGCGGCCCGCAGCCGTCGACATCCCTCAGCGAACACGACGTGAAACTCGGACCGCAGCTTGTTATCGGTTTTTTCACAAACGTGCTTGACACCTTGGGGATCGGCTCGTTTGCGCTTACCAGCTCGATGTACAAGCTGCTTCACGCCATACCCGATGATCAGATTCCCGGCACGCTCAACGTGGGGCACGCGCTGCCAACGGTTGCCGAGGCTTTAATCTTCGTTGCTGTGATCGCCGTGGATCTTCGGACTCTGGTCTTGATGATCGCCGCCGCCGTGCTGGGAGCGTGGTTCGGCGCGGGGGCCGTCAGCGGGTGGCCGAAGCGCCGGATCCAGATTGGGCTTGCTTTGGCGCTCCTGGCCGCCGCGATGCTGATGCTTGGATCGCAATTAGGATGGTTTCCTGTCGGGGGAGACGCATTGGGTTTGACGGGTACAAAACTCTGGATTGCGGTGGGATGTAATTTCATGTTCGGTGCGTTCATGCAATTGGGCGTTGGGCTCTATGCGCCGTGCATGATTCTGATTTACCTACTGGGTATGAATCCGCGCTCGGCATTTCCCATCATGATGGGCTCATGCGCTTTTCTGATGCCGGTGGGCGGATACCGCTTCATCCGCACCGGCCGCTACAGCCCCCGGGCCGCGCTGGGCCTGGCCCTCGGTGGAATTCCGGGCGTGTTGCTGGCCGCATACGTGATCAAGCAATTGCCGCTCACCTATGTGCGATGGATCGTCTTTTTCGCCGTGCTTTACACCTCCGTCATGTTATTGCGCTCAGCTGCCGGAAAAAGTGACGACGCAGTAGAAGTCCCCGAGCCGGCCCCCGAATAGGCAAGCCGCGAATTTCATCTTGAAGATGAATCGGAAAGGAAAATCGGCCTCGGGCCGAGAGTCTGCCTCTGTTTTGAATTGCTCTGCTATACTCCCGCCGGCGTTGCGCGAGACCGGAGACCTAGATGGAAAACGAAGGACCCTGCATCCTCTCTGCTGAGAATCAAAATCAAGCACAGCGACCCGCAGCACCCGCGGCCACGCCGCCTGATCGCCGCAGCTTTCTCGGCTATTTTTCCGCAATCGGACTCGGCTCCACTCTTTTCCCGGGCGTGCTCTGGGGCAAGGTACAGGATCAAAAGCCCTTACGCGTTACTAAGCAGATGCTGCGCGACGCAGCCGCCGTCTCCGGCGTCGAATTCACCGACCACCAACTCGACCAAGTGCTCGAGGGCGTGAACAAGAACATTCCTCACTGGAATGAGCTGCGCCAGATCCCGCTCGACAACAGCGTCGCGCCACCTTTGTTTTTCAATCCCATCGTCCCCGGCATGAAAATTGACCGCATCAGGCGCCCCTTCCGCGCAAGCGATCCCCCGGAAGTTAGCCGCCCCGCGAATCTGGAGGACGTGGCCTACTGGCAAATCGGCCAGCTCGCTGCGCTGATCCGCTCAGGGCAAGTGAGTTCGGTCGAACTCACGGACATGTATCTCGCCCGCATCCGGCGTCTGAATCCGAAGCTGCTCTGTGTCGTTACCGTGACCGAAGCCCTCGCCAGGCGCCAGGCACGGGACGCAGATAAAGAAATCGCTGCCGGCCGTTACCGCGGTCCACTGCATGGGATTCCCTACGGTGTGAAAGACATCATCGCAGCCAAGGACTATCCCACCACATGGGGCGCAGCCCCGTTCAAGAGCCGCGTGATTGACCACGACGCCACCGTCGTCTCGCGCCTCAACGCGGCGGGCGCTGTGTTGATTGCAAAATTATCTACCGGCGAACTCGCACTCGACGACATCTGGTTCGGCGGCCAGACCAGAAATCCCTGGGACATCTCCATGGGTTCGCAGGGATCGTCCGCGGGCCCGGGCTCAGCGACGGCCGCCGGCTTGGTCGGTTTTTCAGTGGGCACGGAAACAGGAGGCTCAATCGTCGCGCCTTCAGCAATTTGCGGCGTCACCGGAATCCGTCCCACGTTCGGCCGCGTGAGTCGCTACGGCGTGATGACATTGGGCTGGAGCCTCGACAAGACCGGGCCGATGTGCCGCAGCGTGGAAGACTGCGCGCTCGTGCTCAACGCCATTCAGGGCCCCGACGATCACGATCTCGCCGTGCAAGACATCCCCTTCAACTACGATTCCGGCTTCGACATTCGCAATCTGCGCGTCGGCTATCTGAAAGCTGCGTTCCAGGAGACGCGTCAGACACCGCAGGTCAACGCAAATGACGCCGCGGCGCTCGCGAAAATCCGCAGCCTGGGATTCAAACTGATCGAAGTCACCCAGCCCCATCACGCGAACCTGGATTTTGCGACCATTATGTATGGAGAAGCCAATGCCGCTCTGCGTGACCCGGTGGAAACGGAAGCGGCGGATTTGGTACGCCAGGACCGCGTCGGCAGCCAGTTGTCCTACCGCTTGATGCCGGCAGCGGAGTATTTAAATGCGCAGCGTGTGCGCACTCTGATTATGCGGGAGATGGCGCAGGTGATGTCAGAGGTTGACGTTTACGCGGTGCCCTTCGATTACGCCGACTACACTCCCAATCCCGTCGCGACCGCTCACAACGCGGTTACCAATCTCACCGGACAGCCATGCGTCGCTGTTCCCACTGGTTTCGACGAAAAGATGCATCCGACTAGCATCACTTTCATCGGGAAGGTCTACGGCGATGCGGAAATGCTCGCTCTCGCAAGGGCCTTTCAAAACGGGACTGATTGGCACTTGAAGCACCCGAATTTAGGTTAGCACCGTCGGAAGGTGGGCGATAAACGAGCCGGAGCACTGGCCGCGTCAATCCACTAATCTAGCGGGCCGCCCCTGTACCCAACCGGCCGAGGCGAAGCGACCGGCGACGGCTTGGACTCCACTGCCGGTTTCGCATCGCCCGCGGGAGCACTGTTCAGAGCAGCGCGCGCCCTCGGAGCCGCAAAAGCAGTCTCCATCCGCTCATCGTTAATAGCCGCGAGTCTCGCGAGCGCATCTCGTCCGGCTGCCGGCTCGCCCGCTTTGGTCTCCGCGACGGACAACAATTCAAGTGAAAGCGGATTGCGCGGGTCGTACTGCAACTCGGACACCGCATCGGCGTAGATGCCCTGGAGCAGCAGTGTCGAGCCATTCACCGCGTGGTAGGACTGCTGGACCACGTTGTCGCGACTGGTGCGCGCCAGGGCAGTCAGAGGCGCAAGAGCCGCCTTAGCCACTTCCGGCTGTCCCGCGCACGGCAATGTAAGCGCGAGTTTGCAGAACGGTTGCCAGCTCCGTGTCGCGGTCGCCGCTGGAGAGCACATGCTTTTCCGAAAGCGCGGCCCGGGCAGCGTCCAGGTCGCGTAACGCGCCCTTCGGGTCAGGATTGAATAGCGCCATCGCTCGATGCGCTTCCGCCTCTTTCACCGCAAAATCTTGCTTGTGAGCGGCCTGTGCCAATGCTGTGTAAGCCTTGCGGCCTTCTTCCATCTTGTTTTCGCGGAAATAAGTCATGGCCGACAGCAAGCGGTAATCCATGATTGTCGGCGCGTCCTTCGTCATTCCCTCCGCTTTCATATATTCCACGCGCGCTTGCTCTTCTTCTCCCATCAGCGCGTACGTGGTGGCTATGCCGACCTGTGAAGCTGCGAAGCTCGGCGAAATTTTCAGCGCGGCGCGATAGTGTTCCAGCGCCGACGGGAAATTCCCCATCATGCGCGAGATTTCGCCGTAGGAGTCCTGCGGATTCGGCTGGTCCGGCATCGCTGCGATGTATTTATCCATCCAAGGTGCCGCCAGTTGTGCCCGCCCGCCGAGCGCGTAGCAATAGGCAAGATCATTCATCGCGGGAGCATATTCGGGGTCCTTGGCCAGCACGCGCTCCAGAATTTCCGCGCCGCGGTCGTAGGCCAGTTCGTTCGAGCACAGCCAAGCTGCGACGATGTTTGCGAACTGCTTGTCATTCGGATACTTTGCGATCAAATCGTTCATGGCCGCGATCGCGGGCACAATTTGGCCGTCTTTCGTGCCATTCAGCCAGCGGATCTCCGTGCGTTCATCCGGGGTGGCGTTTGCGATGTACTGCTTTGCCAGCGCGCGGTGACGACTCGCTTCCGCAGGATCAAATGTGGCGAACCCGAGCATGGCATGTCCGAGGGCGAAGTGGGGATCGGTCTTCACCGCCTCGCGGAAAAACTCGAGCCCTTCATCGACGAGCAGCAGGTCCTCGTAGTGCATCATGCCCATTTCGTATTCGCGTCGCGCAGCCGCGGATTTCGTTGTCACCGGAATAGTGTCCTGCTTTACGGGCGATGCGTCCTTGGCCGCCACAAAGCTCGAGGCGTGCTTCCGCGTGGACTTGTTCTGCGGCTGCGCGTTCGTGACCGCACCGGTAATGCCGGCCATTACGGTCACCATTAATGCACGTTCGAAGAAGCTTGTGGTTTTCATATTTCCTCGCAGGGATTCTTCTTGCCTTGCTTAGTGGCCCTTCAACACATAGCCCGGATCAAATGGCTGCTTTTCATCAACCTTGATCACTTTCACGCCGCCGTTGATGTTGTACACATCTACGATCCCGAGCGCGCCCGGGCTAGCCTCCACCGCCTTCACCACGTCCGCATCGGTCGGCACAAACACTACCGGGGTTGAAGACTTGCGGCTCCCGTCCGTCAAGATCGCTTTGCCCTCTTCAGCGCCCACGCCCATCACCCGCTCGATCACGAATTTCATTGCCGGCTGATCGGGCTGCCTCAGGACCAATGTGACGTTGCGTCCCGTCGGCCAGGTTGCAGATTTCCCCTTGAACATCTTCCCCAACTCAGCGAGCGTCATCGCGCGGACTGGATTCGAGCTGTGAACGATCACGGCATAGTCGGTTGCAAACGCTCCGGCCGCCAGGTTCAACAGCAGCGCACTGAAAATCAGAAAGCGGTTTCGCATCGAAGTGTCACTTCCTGCCCTTAGTCTCGGACCCAGCAGGGCTCCCAAGCCAAGTCCTGTTTCAACGGTAGCATCCCGGCAACAGGAGGGAAGTGCGCATCAAATCTCGGGTGTCGAACTAGGTACCAGTACTCAGATACGACTCACATAGTTTTAGAAACAAAAACAGAATTTCCAGCGAATCGCCATGCCGGCTGTGCTGTTAGGTGGTTTAGTTCGGGTCTGCGCTGAGCCGCTAGCGGCGCGCGATGGTGTCCCCGCCGTCTACCTTATGCAAGGGCTGACCAGTGGCTTTTTCCGCGGACTATTCCCGTTCCCCGCCTTTGCTTTACCCTGATCGCCGGTGATAGATGCGGTGAGTGCCCGTTTGAATTGCCTGTGGTTCCGGGCCATGATGCCGTTTTGGAAATCGCCGAGTGATATTCCGGCAACCGTTACCCGCGCTGGAGTATCTTATCGCCCGGGTGCATCCTCCGCACCTCGACCGCGGCGCCAGCGGCAAGCCCACGAAACGGGTCCGTTCAGCAATGGTGCTGAACTTCGGAGGATTCCATGAAGTGTCTTATTAGTGTCTGCGCCGTGGTGTTGGTCGTCTTGCTGTTCACCCCCGCGGTCTATGCGCAATCCAGTCAGGTCCAACCCGGAACGCAGATTCGACTCACGCTCGCGAGTGGTATTACCACGAGTGTCGCTCATGACGGCGATCCATTCACCGCCATCGTGGCCGAGCCGGTGTTCATCGGCAACCAGATGCTGCTGCCGGCCGGAGCGAAACTTCACGGCACGGTTTCCAGTGTCACCCGTCCGAAATTTTTCTCCATGTTCCGCGGCGGCGCGTCAATGAATCTGACCTTCAATTCCATTGAGGTCGAGAGTCGCATTTTTCCCGCGCAGTTGAGCATACTCTCGATCTACACCGGCGGCGCGGACAGCGGCAAAGCTCGAAAAGACCTGAAGACGGTCGAAGGCGTGGTGATCAAGGAACGCCGCGATATCAAGACCGACGTCACGGATGTGGCCATCGGCGGAGCCGGCGGCTCCCTCGTAGGCTTGATCTTCAGCAACGTGGTGCGTGGCTCTGTGATCGGCTTGGTAGGCGGTGGCGCTTATATCGTGGCGAAGAAGGGCAAGGACGTGGAATTGCCTGCGCAAACGGGCATGCTCGTTCGCCTCGATTCACCGGTTTCGGTGCCCAGCACGTTGCGCCACAACGCAGCCTACGTCGCCGCCAGCCGTTAACTAAGGTCCGCGAAGGCGCAGTCACGAACCGGTCGCCACGAGCACCCAGCCCGCACCGTGCGCTACAACCTTGCCAAATCATCTTCGGGCCAGTCCCAATACTCGGAGTGTCGCAGGCCGTCGCGGGCAGGGAGCTCAGAGGCGGGAGTCTACGTGCCGCCTCAAACACGGCTCTCGCCGTTGCGTTTCAACAGTGAATGGACGGGAATAGGCGTCCGGGGGTCGAAAGGGCCCCCTAGAGAGAAGAACCAGAAATCTAGACCTGCGTTTCAGCGAATGAGTCCTCTGGGAGAAGGCTCGCGCACCAGGGCGCTCCCGCTTGCAGCTTCGAGACTCCCAACGTGCAATTGGTGGACATGGCTTGAAACCAGTTGACGTGAAACAGGACAGGCCGCGCATCCGATTCCTGTCCGTGCCTTCTAGTGATCACACGAATGGCGACCACGGATCCTTTTTCCACTTCGTTCCGCAGGCGCAATCTGCATCCGCCGTCGCTCACATCCACGGTGAAAGTTCTTTCCGTGAAGTAGCGCCCTTGCCTGCTGAACCCGCAGACCTCGATCGGGTATTTCGTATTGTTGCGTGGCTGACGGCGCCGGTCCTTATTTGTGTCCGTTGCAAGTTCTGTCGGGTCGGCCAGGATCTCGATCATTTCTTCACCTGCGTTGACGTTTGCATGCGGGTTGCCATCGGTAGATTTGCAGCACCGTCAATCAAAAGGAGTTGCAGGCAGTGTGTCGTTCCGGCGCTGCCGCGCGCTGAAACGCGTGTGCACCAGTGGAACATCCCGCGCCGCGCGGCTACGCGGCGCCTTTGGCCACAGCTTTCGTCGACGAGCGCTTCAAAAAGCGATACAAACTCGTGCGCCCGATGCCCAGCACTTGCGAAGCGCGCACACGATTTCCGTTGCACAGATCGAGCACCTTTTGAATGTGCACACTGCGTACTTCTTCTAGAGGCAGCGGTTGCCAGTTATCTCCGTTTGTGGCCGCCCGCCGCTGCGGCTTCTGCAACATCGCCGGCAAATCATGCACGTCCAGGAAATCAGCGCTGGCGGTGATGGCCGCACTCGAAATCACGTTCTCGAGTTCGCGCACATTTCCCGGCCAATTGTGTTGCAACAGGGCGATCTGCGCGCGCCGCGTCAGACCTTGGAACGTCTTTCCATACGCGTCGCTGTATTTCTTCAGGAAGTGCTGCACCAGTATGGGTATGTCCTCGGGCCTTTCCATGAGACCCGGCACTCGAATTTCAATCGAGCTCAGTCGATAGAACAAATCATCACGGAAGCGGCCCGCCGTAACCTCAGCTCGCAAGTCACGGTTCGTTGCCGCGATCAAATGAATGTTTACTTGTTTCACCTCTGGCGACCCGACCCGCTGGATCTCCCGATTCTGCACCACGCGCAAAAGCTTCGCTTGCATGGCCAGCGACATCTCGCCCACTTCGTCCAAGAACACAGTGCCGCCATTCGCATATTCGAAGAGCCCTGCGCGCGTTTCATTCGCGCCAGTGAAAGACCCACGCATGTGTCCGAAGAGTTGACTTTCGAGCAAGGTGTCGACCATTGCCGAACAGTTGCAGACTGCGAACCGCTCTTGTGCAACCGGGCTCATCTGGTGCAGCGCCCGCGCCACCAATTCCTTGCCCGAACCGGTTGGACCAGTTATCAGAACATTGGTATAGTGCCGCGATATTTTCTTTGCCAGATCCAACACCTCCAGCATCGCGGCGCTTCTCCCCACCACGCCGTGAAATTGCAGATTGGTTAGCAAGCGCTGCTCGAGGTCGCGGATCTCGGACTTCTGCGTGAACAGATCGGCCAGTTCGTCGAGCGAGCCAATCAGCCGCGCGAAGTCGATCGGCTTGCATATGTAATCGTAAGCTCCCCTCTTGATCGCTTCGATGGCGGAATCCACGGAGTAAAACCCGGTCACCAGGATGACGTACATTCCCGGGTCGCACTGCAACGCTTTCTCCAGAAACGCAAACCCATCCATCCCCGGCATCTTGTAATCGGCCAGCACTGCGCGGCATACTCCGTGCCGGATTTTCTCCAGCACATCTTGGGGATTCGAGGTGCCCGTGGTGGGGAATCCTGCTTTCGTCAGGCGTTCGGAGGTGAGCTCAACAATATCGTGCTCATCGTCCAAGACGCAGATGGGAAGATTCTTGCGAGCCAATGTAACGATCGGTTGTTCGGTGAGCGTAGCCATAATGCAGGACACTAGGCAATGTCAGTGCCAGAACGCATCACGTGCCGCGCATGTCCCTCGGTTCGGCCGCTGTTCGCTGACCGATCTGGCGCTCCCTGCTAATGTCCATGAAATGTTCGGACTTGGGGCACGGAAGGGGAGGAAATAAAACTGAAGCGAGGCTTGAAGCAGTCAGATACGAATCCAAGTCGCTCCACATTGCCCGTGGCCGGTCCCGAATCGGTTTTGCGGTTTCAAAACAGAACCAAGCACCGGCGGTTTCCTGCTTCGCCCGCCACAATACACGCCCTCGGTATTTCGCCGCGGCTTCACAATTTCGATGCGTCGTTTTGTCACGAGCGCATCATGCCATGTTGGAAGTGACCGGGCGGAGCGGCAGATCGGTGTAACCCTCTGATGCACGCGGGCGCAGTCGCTCGAGTCCAATCCACGCCCGGCCATCCGTGTCCCTGCCTCTGATGCTCACTGCATGATAGGCGATTGGGAAACTACCGGAAGCTGCCCGCGGTTCCAGAACCCGGACAAACACGACACCTCCTTGTCGCAACGAGCTTGTGAGAGCGATTTCCATCTTGTCGTCATCTTCTGGGTTGAATTGAGTTTTCTCGACGAAGAAGTCTTCCTTAGTGTCCCAGCCGGAAACTTCCACTCTGGAACTATTGATCGCATCCGAATGAAAATTCATGAGCCCGCCTCAGTTGCCTATCGTGCACGGGCGTGGCCAAAGTCCACTGGCCTATGTGCCATCAAACGTAAACAGCTGGCCCGATCCGGGAATGGCTCTCGCGTTCATCGAACCTTGCGCGCGAATCGGGAAGGGAAATTCAACCCCAATGAGAGCCCGGATACAAAGCCAGGAGCGCCCATCGGAAGAGGGAGTCGAAGATTTTATCGAATAACACCCAGGCCAGCACCAGGCCGAACATCCCTAGGCCTTGCGCGCTCGTCCACTCGAGAAACCGGCGCGCGGTGGCTTCGCTCATCAGGAGTGTAACGCCGTTGTGGCCGTCGAGAGGAGGCACGGGGAGCAAGTTGAACGTCCCGAGCAGGAGATTCAGCACGAAAAGTATACTCAAGGCGCTGGCAGCTAGGCCTGCCACGCCCGGCACGGCTGGTTCCGTTATGCGCGTGAATCCCGCCGAATCCGGCATGCGAAAGACTCCACCGAGCATCCCAACTCGTATGGCCACGCCCGCGAGAATCATCAGCGTGAAATTTGCTGCCGGCCCAGCAAGCGCCATCCACGCCGCCCGGCGCGGGTATCTCTGTTGCCACGCGGGATCATATGGCGCACTGGCCCAGCCGATCATCCAGTGTGGCGGCAGAATGTAGGTCAAGATGGGGACGACCACCAGTCCGAAGGTCGAGCGCTGAATGTGCGGAAAGGGATTCAGTGAGACCTGTCCGCCGTGGAAAGCAGTCGGATCGCCCCCCAGCTTGGCTACCAAGGCGTGCGCCCCTTCATGGCAGGTTGTCGAAAACAAGAAGATGATGTACCAAATGAAGCCGAGGACGATGAATTGAGAATCCATGCCGCCGCATAGACTATGCGCTCAGCACAAGTTCTGCAAGCACTTGCAGAACAGCGCCTGTGCGGTACCGTCCTTGATCAGGTCTCCAAAATTCTTGACACCGCGCCATGCCAGGACTACTCTCTCGCGCAGTGCAATTTCCTGGGGTTGCAGCAAGGGTCAGGAGGGGTTGTGGCCTTCGGGAAAAGATCTTCATCTGTTCAAACGATTACCCCCGATCGCGAATTCGAAAGCCTGCTTCAGCGTACTTCCGCGCTTTTCAAGGAACGCGATTCTCGCTTACTGAAATTTCCTGGAAAATCGGAGCACAAGCGTCTTGGCAGCTTGCGGACGCGACAAGCTCACGGACAGTAATTTTTGCAGGAGACCCTGTAAGAATTTGGCTCCGGGGCTTGGACTCGAACCAAGATAACCAGCTCCAAAGGCTGGCGTGCTACCAATTGCACTACCCCGGAATCATTGCAAATTAGGCAGTTAGTTGCTTACTGGCACGCCCACGGCGAACGTTTTTCACTATGTTTTCACCGTTTGGGATGGCCAGATTTTCGACCTTCCTCATCGCCGCGATCACGTCGGTTGAATCAACTATGTGGTAGCGGTCGAATACCGTGCGCGTTTTGTGTCCGCTGATTGCCATTGCTACCTTTTCACTCACGCCGGCTTTCATAAGATTCTTGATCGCCGAACGCCTTAAATCGTGAACGATCAATCCACTATACCGTTTGAATTTCTTCCCTTCAACCTTTTCCAGCTTTCCAAGCCCTACTGCGGCGCAGGCTTTGTGCCATTCCTTAGCGAGATTCGTCGTGCAAAATACCTTGCCCTCTTTCGTTTTGATCCTTTTGAGCATCTTCACGAGAACATCAGGGAGGGGAACTGTACGAGCCTCCCCGGTCTTTGTTTGCTCGTCTTCAAGCCGGACCAGAGCCGCATCCAAGTCAACTTGCGACCATTGAATTTGCTTCGCCTCACCCAACCGAACGCCGCAGTAGTAGAGGAAGACAATCAACGGCTTTAGATCATTACGGATCTTGTCGAGCAGCTTTTCAAACTGATCGAGCAGCAGGAAACCTTTTCGCGGCGGATTGGGCTTGAGCATTCGAATGATCGGTACGGTCGAAATCTTGCCGTCTTCCTTTGCGATGTTTAGCATTCGCCGAAGGCATTTCAACGAATTGTTGATAGTTGCGTTCTCGACCCCCTCCGCCTGGCGGTTGCGGGCGAATTCCCGAGCCGCGTCAGTTGTTATGCGTATCATCGGCCACCCGGGGTGGTCCGGTTTGTATTGAAAGAAGTCATCTAGTGCCTTTAAGCCCCAGATTGTTTCGTCGCCATTCGAGAGAATTTGCAGCGATCTGTTGCCACGCTCCGTGTAGTTCTGAAGCAGGGCGGCTCGTAAATCACCGTATCGAATCTTCTTCAGATCGCCGACGAAGGGAGAGCCGCGATCTTTATCAGCGAGTAGGTTTCGGAGAACCCCTTGAGCCTTTTGCTTGACCTCCGTTTTCGTGCTGACTCGTCGCTGTCGGCCATCGGTATAGAATTGGGCGTACCAATAGCGGCACCCTTTGATCTTGATTAATCCGCCCGTGCCTCGTTCGCGCTTCACGGTGAAAAGGATGCCAGATTTCGCGGTGAAAATAAACCTCTTCTTTTTCCCAGGGATGCCGGTTCTGACGGCAACCAGGACGCACGTATGTCGCGGACTGGACCTGTGCGGCAGGCTCGCGGCGAGATTGCCCGGATAGACGTAAGGCTCACGCAATCATACAGTTAAGTCTATTTTACCGTTTGTTCGCTCATTTCTATGGAACTGTCAGAGTCCATTGGCTTTAATAGAAAGCGCTAATTAATACAGCATTAATTAGCGGCAAGTCACACACAACATTAAACTTATCTATTGACTTTTGAAAGGACTTGTGGTAGACTGAACATAGGATCAAGTCCCAGACCGCTCGCAAGAGTTGGTCACTGCGTATCCTGACGGCAGGGGCGCTCAGTCGTTTCCGGTGGAAGATTACCCGGCGGTTTGAGTGGCACGACATCGGTAGTTCGTCAAACTTTTGATTGGTTGCTCCTTTCCCTAGGGGCTATCAGACACTCATCAAGGGTGGGAAACGGCCTCCAGCATCGCCGAAAGCTGGGTAAGTGGAAGCCTGCAACATCCACACTCTGAAATTCATGCGGACCAATGTGTCCGTAGATTTTTGGAGTGTTCAATGGCATCACGAAAATCTGTAAACCCCGTGCCGGAACAAACGCCGGCAACGACCGCCCCATCATCTCCTCAGCTCCTGCTCGACATTCGTGCAACTGCGCGTGCTCTATCGTCAAGTGTTTGGGCAATTCGCGCTTTACTCTGGAACAATGAAATCCCGCACATCAAAATAGGTCGCAAGTTTCTAATTGACCCGGCAGATCTGCGCGCCTTCATTCAACGGAAGAAGGAGGCGGCATGACAGCGACACTCTTAGCACCCTCGCTGTCCCCTCAATCGGTCGCCATTCTCGAAAGTGTTGTGGGAGACGTGCAGTTTCTTGATCCCTTTCCCTTACTCTGCGCCTTCATCTGCATTCATGTAGGACGGCTCAAGACAATCGTCCACCGTCACAATCTAGCCATTCTCTTGACTCAGACCGAACGCCTGCGTTGCATTTGGACGATTGATGGCGTTGAGAACAGAGGCGCGCCTTTCTGGATTCCACGGCGGACTGGTGACCGAAAAAAGACCAACGTCGAGCGCATGTGGCGTAGTCGGCTGAACCGCACGCTAAGAGCGCCCTGCTGGACGGGCACCCCATGTCCATCAGGCTATCGAACCGTCAGATTGCGGACATGGTTTCCATCACTCGGCCATCTAGCCAAGTTGTGCAGAGATCTTGGTTATACATGGGCAGCTGCAGGAGCGGCGCTTTCTCGTGCCCATGCTCCTTGGTCGCATCCGCATTCTGATAAGCGCCGTAACAGATGTGGCGGTATGGATGAGATTGAGCGAGAGGGAAATATCGATTCTGGCGCAAGAAGGGGCTATGCCCCTCAGTACGACTCTCAGGAATACATAGACCCCTATCATCCGTACGTTCCTGCCTCGCCTGCTCGCCGCACAAGAACCGGCGGCGGATTCACTCAGTTGCAGGTGGTGGAGGCGATCGCAAATCACGGGTGGGATACAAAGACAAGCTATGCGCTGTTTGAAATTTTCTTCAAAGGTAAAAGCACAAAAGAGGCTGCAAACGAACGGAGTCTGCCGATCCGTACACTCTATCAATACGCCAGCATCATTCGAAAAGACATTCAAGGGGCTGGCGGTGAGTGTGCGTAGCTTTATCTCCTTTGTTTTCAGGAGAAGCATATAAGCCCTGTCGAAGGGTGGGAGGAGAACATGAAAGAAATATCAGCAAAGTGCGGAGTGGACATTTCGCCCCACGGGATCGAGCGAATTTTGGTTGCTGGCAGAACGGCAGAGGATCAAGCGGAGACTTATAGACTGCTCGCTCGCGTTGCGCCCGAATTGCGTCAACTCGATCTCGCACTCAAGTCGCACAGGTAAGAGCAATAAGAATAGCTGCAATTGCAGGGAACATTCGGCGACGTGATCGGGAACCAATCTCTCGATATGCGAATGAAATCAAATATCGAGGACGGTCATGCAGGAAATAGATTATGGGCAACCGTGGATCAACACGCTGATTACCGGGCTAAGAAAACAGATCGAAGACTTGAAATCGCGAGTGACTGCGCTTGAAGCTACGAATCGAGAATTAAGCCGTGCCGTGAACACGCGGGACGCGGAGTTTTAAGAATGGTGAAGCTGAAAGAGACTGATGCGAAGGCCGAGAAAGAAGTCCCGGTGTATGTCGGCGGTGTCCCGCAAGCCGGCGCGAGGGGTACAACGATCGAGGACGTTACGAACGCTCGACAAATGTTCACATTTCTTTTCAAGCTTCGGCGGCCGAGTTCCGTTGATTGCCTGGGCGGGAATGGAAATTATGCTGTTGTGCGCTATTGCCGGCACACCCATTTGAAGGGGGAGCACTACTACCCTTACAGGCACATCGTCTTTCAACAGTTCCTTACGTTGGAACAAGCTCGTGAAGATGTGATGAAGCCGTGCCAAAAACTTCCTGATCGAATTACAGACCTGGGCGCGTCTTGTGGAGTTGATGAACATTCTATTTTGCTTGCGATTTGTCACAAGGGTAAGTGGCGTTGCAGACGTTTACCAAACGAGGCTTAGATGCTGCTTGACACGCATGGCGTTGTCGATCCCACGACATTAGATCCGGCCCTGCCGTCAGTTTCTTTGTACAACAACGAAGTGCAGATCATGTTCGATCCGATGGCGCACAAGTACACGGTTCACGATGTTCAAGTGGACAACGGTGTGCCGTTCTTTCCGCCCTCTGTCACAAAGATTCTGAAAGTAATCGATAAGAGTGACGCGCTAGTGCCCTGGGGCGCACGCATGGCGCACGAGAAGTTTATTGAACTGGTACGCCCTGGATTGCCCTATTCGATCGAAGAGATCGAGCGTATTGGCTGGGCCATTCGGAACGCACACAAAGATACGTTGGATGATGCCGGCGGTGTCGGCAAGGAAACCCATGAATGGATATTCAATTACTGTCAAGCGCGAGCCGGCGAAGGTGATTTTCCCGCACCGCCCGACGAAGTTAGAACACGAAATTGTTGTCGGGCCGCGAGAGCTTGGATCCTAAACGTGGATCTTCGGCCATTTATGAAAGAACGCCTTCTCTATTCGAGGAAGTTAAGGGTAGTCGGAACTGCCGATGCCGGATCCTTTCAAGTGCTAAAAGAAAACAGAAGATCGGCCATTCTGGATTATAAAACTTCAAACAAATTGTATGCGTCATATCGGCTACAGCTCTCTGCTTATCGCATGATGCTGGCGGAGATGACTGGCGTAACTCTTGACGATCGCTATCTGATCCGCCTCGATAAAGATCCGGTTGAAGGAAGCGATGGTTTTCATCCGGTATGTCTGCCACCAGAAGAAGCGGATGCGGACGAAGAAGCTTTTTGCGGTTTGGTAGCAGCATATAAACAGTTAAATAAATAGGAGACAGACATGAATCGTACAGAAGGATTAATTGCAACGTGGATTCCTGACCGAGCCTTCGGGTTTTTGGTAACGGAAGAAAAAGAAGTTCGGCGCTTTTTCTTTCACATCACAAATGTTCCCGAAGAACAAATCGGACTAATAGCGGTGGGGCAGCGCGTAACATTCACGATCGATCCCATCAAAAAAGGAAAGTGTTTTTCCGCTGACAATGTGGAGATCGTAATGGGCGGTGCCGCATGATCCGCCGACGCAAGGAATCTGTATTGGAAACACCTGCCGCGCAAGTTGCCGCTGCGGCGCAATCTGTGAAAGTAGAGGTGGCCGTTGAGATAGACGAAATCTTCTCCGATGTCGCCCCTTTGTTTCCACAGGAGTTGAAGACCCTGGAGCGGTGGATTGTTCGAACGGCTGATAAAAAGCCTTACAGCGCGTTTGAAGGGGACGAAGATCTCGGCCCCATTGATCCACACGATCCCGAGTTTCAGGCTGACTACAACACCGCAATGGGCGCTATTGAGCAAACGACGAAGTTCTCCGGTGCCGGCTTCGTGTTCAATTACAAGGATGGATACACAGGCACGGACTTCGATCATTGCGTTAATCCTGAGACGCTGGAAATTCGTCCGGATATCCTGGAGATTATCCGAAAAATAGATTCTTACTCCGAGTTCAGTCCGTCGCGCACGGGTATTCATTCAATTACGAAGGGTTGGCAGGTTCCGTGGGATGGCACAAAAGATGGGAAGCAGGGATCTAAAGTCGGCCACGCTGAGATCTACAGTGGCAAACGCTACTTCACGACTACGGGCAATCATGTTCCTGGCACTCCCCTGACTGTCAACAATCGCGATTTGAGTTGGCTATACGAACGTATAGTGACGAACCGTGAGTTTGTGGAAGCCAAGAAGAAAGCTGAAGTGAGTTCCAGCGCTAGTCCTTCGGACTCCAAATGCGTTGTCACAATGAAAAAACCAGGCGTCCTTACATCCAAATATAACACTTTGATGAAGGGCACCATCCTTCGCAGTAAGGACACGACGGGATCTGATGACTTCGCGATCGAAGATGACGCGCAGATCTTGGAGTATGAATCTCAGTCATCGGCCGATTATGCACTGTTGCGCCTGATTGCAGATCGTCTGAATTCAGATGATGTCGAGGCCATCAAGGCCGAGTTCCGAACATCACCATTGGGCGAGAGACAGAAAGCAGACCGCGAAGACTACTTGAACGGTTCGATCGAGAATCTTCTGAAGGAGCCTCGCCGGCCATTCGTCAATCATGTTGCGACCGACGAGAATGGTGACGTAACAGGGATTTCAATTGATCGACCGAAACTTTGCACCGAAGTTGGAAATGGCCGCCGATTGATTGAGATGTATGGCCGAAACATTCGCTACTGTCCGGATGATAATTGCTGGCTGTACTTCGGTGGCAAGGTATGGCTGAAGGATCGAATGTCCGTTCACGTCCACGATTTGATGAAGCGGGTTCTGATTCAAATGCAGACAGAAGCCGGCGCATTGGTGGGAACCATCAGTCCTGAGCTACTGGCGAAATTAAACAAGGATATGACGCCTAAGACAGTGAGCGTAGCTCTTACGGACGAGGAATTAGAAGAAAAGAAGCAAGCAAACTCAAAGTCCAAGTTCAAGAAAGCCCTGGCAACTTTAACTGAAGAAGAATCGAAATCCTTGAGCGACTACAAGACAGCCAACGCTTTTTTGGTTTGGTCTAAGAACAGTGAGTCTAATCACGCCATTCGCGGCTCTGTTAGTCAGGCACAATCAGAACCGGGCGTGAGCATTTCCAAGTCGGCTTTCGATATGAACACACTGGTTTGCAACGTCGAGAACGGTGCATTTAGGTTTGATCCAATAACAGGACAACCATCCTTCGGCCGACATGAGCGTGCTGATCTGGCAACAAAGATGATGCCAGTTATCTATGATCCCAACGCTGATTACCCGCAGTTCAAGGCGTTCTTGGAGTGGATGTTTCCGGAGAAAGCCGTTCGAGAATATATCCAGACGTACTTCGGCCTGTGCTTGACCGGAATTGCCGTCCGCAAGATTCTGATTCTCTGCGGTGGTGGTCGCAATGGTAAGGGTACTCTGATGAAGGTGTTCTATAAGATGCTGGGAGAAGTGCTGGAGAAGAGCGGAGCATCAGCTGGTGGTGCCTATTATCAACCTGTGGCATTCTCGACATTCTCCATTGGCAGAGAAGAACAGGCCGGTGGTGCCCGCGCTGATCTCGTACCATTAAAGGGTGCGCGTTTAATCACCGCGTCCGAGAGCAACAAAAAGGGCGCAAAGAATACAGTTACCCTGAACATGGCTTTCCTAAAAGAGTTGACTGGTGGTGATCCCACAACGGCACGCGGTGTGTACGAGGCCGATCAAATCACATTTTTCAACCAGGGCAAGATTGTATTTCAGACGAACAACCTGCCACATACCAACGATGATTCCGATGGTGCCTGGGACCGTCTTAGAGTTGTGGAATGCAACAGCAAGGTAGAAGATGGCAAAGAAGACGAGAAACTGTCCGAAAAATTGGTGGCAGAATCATCCGGAATTCTTAACTGGATGCTAGAAGGGCTTCGCATGTATTTTTCCCAAGGGCTGATTGAAGTGGACTCGATTCTGGCCTCTACCCGCCGATATCGCGGGGTAGAAAATCACATGGGCCGATTCTCGGATGAAGAATGTGAGATCGTCCCCCAGACAGTTAAGACGCCTACCTCAGACATCTACGATCGGTACAAATACTGGTGCTCAAAGAATGGTGAAGTGGCGGAGTCCCAGAGAGCAATGACCACCTATTTCCAGCGAGAGTTGGGTATCAAAGGCGATCTGCCTCGCGACAGGGAAAAAGGCAACTGCTTGCCAGGAACAAAGCTGAGAATGCCGAGCGGTCCGGACGTGAAGATGGATTAATCCGTGATTCATGTGACGGATGTTTCGGGGGGTCCGCGTGCTTATGAAGGGCGCGGGAGCGCAGGACTGGACACGCGGGTATCAAACCGAATCTGTGACGCTGTGACGCTTGTGACGCTTTTTTCCTATTCTTCACGATATGTGGAAGGGCAGAGAGAGATCCAATAGGCTATGGATATCTCAAGCACTTTTCAGTTACCAGAGATAAGGAATAAAGTATCACATGAATCACAGAATCACGGGATTTGTGCCAAAACAGGCCTATGATGAGCGGATTTGCCTCATATGCTTATCTAACACATATAAGTGATGGTGGGTTTCAGCCTGTCATGTGCCCTGGAGCAGTTGCCGTGAAAAATCCAAGAATTCGATCGAGAAGACCAGAATGGATTTTTGAACTCGAAAATCTCTGGTTTTCCTCCGTTTTCAATACCTTACAGGACCATCTAGACCCGCAAGACCTGGATCGGACCTATTATTGAGCGAAAAATAGCCAAATCGAGATCCGCGTCTGACATTACATTAGCCAAACGATGTGTCGTCGGCGAGCGTCGCAAATTGCGTAAAAATACAATAAGCCCTGTGTTTGCAAAACGTTGGAGGATAAAACGCATTACAAATGTGTGACTCAGGCCGTAACGCAGGCTTGGAATTCTTTTTTAATGCGGCATTTAGCCCGCCAGCGCCGGGAATGAGGCATTGGGGAGCGTGTTCGGACGGTCGGCGCGAGCCGACTTCTGTAAAACAGAATAGTCGGGAGGTGTACCGGGTGCGCCGCGCAAGCCGACCGCGGTCAGGTTGGAGTAAGGTGCTACTGGCGAGGACAAGCGAAGTTAACACAATGAGGAAGAGTTAAGACGAGCCTCGATTCTCAAGGGCTTACGGACGGGGGAAAAGGGATTTCAGAGACGAGATTTTCGGGTAGTGTTAACCCCGAAAGTTGATGGCTGCCTGCCGAGCGTGGTTGGCCGCGGCGAACGAGATGTCAAAGTATCGGCGGCTGGAATCAATCCTAGCGTGTCCGAGGCAAGCAGCGACCACTTCAATGCCGTGACCGCTATCGTGGAGATCCTGTCCGAGTGAATGTTTGAGTGCGTGAGGCGAGGATTTGTGCTCGGGCAGTCCAGCAGCCGCGGCGTGCTTCTTGAACATCTGGTAGACGCTGATACGAGACAGCCGGCCACTCTGAGGATTGGGGAATAGATAAGCGCACTGAGGGCGTAGAGCGAGCCATTCGGTGACGGCCTTGCGAGCGTCCAGCAACTTGATCCCGTTCGGCAGGATGGTCTGTAGCGTCTTGTTTGACCCCTTTAGGCGCTTGACGCTCAGCGTCCAGTCGTTTTCATTCACCGCGGATCTGAGCAAACCGCCTGCTTCCGAGGTACGCAATCCGTGGTGATACATAAGAACGAGCAGGCACCAATCACGCACTCTGGACTCGCGTGCTGCTTTCAGCAGGCGCAATAACTCATCACGATTCAAAGGCTCCATTCGCTTCATGGTTCACTCCTGAAACCGAGTTTTTGCCGAATGTAATCTGAGACAGGCAAACCAGCTTCACGGGCAGCGGCTTTTAACTCCCTGTATTCGTTGATCGTTAGACGCAAAGCGATCAGCTTGCTTTGCCGTTTGCCCAGCACTAGCGGTCGGCCCATCTTTGTCATAACTTCATTGTCTCACATATGTATAACAAATGTCAATAGAAATCATGGGGCTTCCGCAACAAAGTGCAACAAATTGAAGGATCTTGCAACTCGGTGCAATCAGGGATCTCCCGAAACTTCGGGGATCATCGCGGCCGTCGAGCGAAGGCATTTGTTCTCAGCGTCGTAGAGAAGAAATCGTATGAGGCTTTTCCAGAAAAAGTTTTAAGCGACAAGCCCGGAGTGCCCAACCCCCAGGGGTGCTTTCGTAGGCGAACGTTAACTTGTTATTCGCACTCACTCACCCACGGGAGCGTTTCAATTTTCGCGTTTTCAAAAAGGGTCCCCCCTAAGAGGCCGGGGTACATTTCAATTTTGATTCGTCAAGAAGGTACTCCTACAGAAGACCCGGTGCTCCCGCCCCGGCACCCTTCGTTAGCCGTACTTCTTTAGCCCGTTTGTAATTCCGAGGATTTCTTATGGAAGATGATTTTTCCTTTGCGCTTTTTCAGTGGCACCGAGCCGTAGTCGCCCCGGCGCCGCCTCCTCCGGGTTCTCCAATCGTCCTGTTACTGGACCCGGCGTTCACGGCAACTGAACAGAGCGACGAATCAGCCTTCGCTGTGACGTACACCAGTTGTCGCGAGAGCGACGGTGTCAATGTGCTGAATGTCCTTGATATGGCGGCCAATCGCTGGAAAGGCGGGAAGCTCGCCGACGAAGCGCTATCCCTGATCGAACTGTGGTCGCCCATCAAGTTCTCTTATGAAAATGGAACGGGTATGGATTTCTTTTACGACCTGCTTATTTTGAAGGCTAGTTTGAAGGACGTCACATTGCCACGCATCGAGGCGTTCACGCCGCACAACGGCCGATTGCAGAAGAGTCGCCGGATTCGCCGGCTCCAAACTGTTTTTGATGTGAATCCGCCGGCGATCATTTTCCACCATGGTCCCTACATCGAGAAGTTGATGGAGCAGGCCGAGCGTTTTCGCATGAATGGCGACAAGAAGCGAAAGAAGAACGACATGCTCGATTCGTTAGCTTTGTCGTGTGGCTATCGTTGAGACGGAAGTTTTGAAAGCAGCATTCACAGGCACCGGCAGCCCTAATGTCGGAAAAAGTAAGAACCGCATCAGCGGCAAGAAAGAGAGGACTAGCACGATCAAAGTTGTCTCTTCAAAGGATAAAAAACATGTCTGTAATTAGTGCAACCCAATTCCCCACCGTGCGTAACGGAGACGTGAGCGGGGCGGGGTTTCGGGAAGATTTTGTGTCCGGCGGCGCTCCTATACAGCCTGCCAACGTAACTTCGGCTGGGGTTCTGTTAAATTTTGATACCCCCTGGTTCGCGCAATCTAGAAACGGCACTACGCAAACCGCAATTCTTGATAATGGTTTTTTCCCGAACCTATTTGCCCCGCCTAATGTGGGAGTTTTAAAGTTGCAGACGGATGGAACGAGCACCGGAGGATTATCACTGTCAAAACAACCTGCGGTTCTGTCATATGCAAATTTTTCCGCTTGGCAGGTAGACATTATTTTGAGCACATTGTTTTTTGGTTCCGCCGCATTCCGCGTAGGATTCGCCGATGTGCCTTTAAATGATGCCCCAACCAACGGGATTTGGGTGCGCTACGATACTGCCCAAAACGACGCATATTTTACTTGGGAAACGAGAAGTAAAAATAGCAGCACCGGAGTTACGGACAATGTGACGAGCATACAGAATTCCGTTCTCTTCAATGGCAACGGCAGCTTCTACCATTTCCGTATGCGTTCGTTGGTGGCGGGCAGTGTTTTGTTCTCTGTGAACAATGGCGCAGAAGCACCGCTCCGTGTCGGAGTGCCTAATCTGCCTAATACTAATGTATCTTTATCACCATTTATCCAACTGCTTGACCGGGGGAGTTCAACTCCGTCTATGGCAGTGGACTTCTTTAGTCTGGATATCAACACCCTACGAACCTAAGAATCTAATCAGAAAGGAAACACCCAGCCAGTGCGGAAGCACTCTCTGGGCGTTTTCTATTTTATTTTGATCTGTGGATCTCGTAGAAGTTGGGAAGCAAACCCAACCAGCCGGATAGAGAAACAAGTAAGCAGTAAAACCAAACCGCCACATTTTTGAAAGAGCGGCAAGAATGCCCCTTTTCGTCGCGTCTGACCTACTCGGAATGTACGAAAAGCATCATTCCATTGTATTCTGTGAATACGCCCGTGAAAACTATAATTCAGTTCATTCTAGCGGCTTTGTGGCGTTGGGATGTGGTCGGCATTGGTTCGACGCTGCTATATGGGTTCGGAGTTGGCGCGATGTATGGTGACGATTACATCATCGCGATTCTATTCTATTTTTTGGGAGTCGTATGGCTGACGGCTAAATTTCTCGTGTGGGAAGAAATAAAGTTGCACCCCAAGAGGAGCGGTATTTCAATAGTCATAATCATTTTGGCCGTCATTATCTTAGGATTATCTCTGTTGTGGACACGGCATCGTCATGATGTGTACTTAGCTGAGCATAGCCCGCCATCTGATACGACACAGAAATCAGAAAATCATCCCACGGGTGACATTGTTGCTGTCGAAAAAGGCCCTATTCTTGTTTTCGGATTCTACTCGCTCGACACGAATACATTTCCATTGTTAGCCGAGTCTGTCCAGGTCGAAAAAGATGTGGCGACGATTAGTTTTTTCCTGCGCAATATGTCCTCAACCGAGGCAGCGATGCATGGTGAGATAACCGCAAGGCTTCCAGAGGGGGCAAAGTATGCAAAAGAGCCAGATGGGTTTCTAAAAGTCGCCGGTGCTCCCGAGACAGACAGGGAGACGTATTTCGATAGTCTAAACGCGCACGACCTTCTTCATAAGATGACTATCCAAATGGTGGTTCCGCGAGAGTGGTCGTTTGCCAAGATTGGCCTGAAGTACGGATGTCAGAATTGTGGGGCAGTGGATAATTGGCAATCACTAACGGCTAATTTTGTGCGTCCAAGTCCTGCTAAGTTTGGCTCTACAAAACAGACGCCCTCTTCGGTGCCTAACGTTTTGGAATTGCGGGTTGTTTCTCAGGAGTCCATAGTTTCCGACAAGCCAGAACTGCCATTTGCAGAACGGGTAGTAGTACAAACGAATGTCAGGATTCAACCAGTATCGATCGTGTTTGAGTTTACTGCTCCTATTGGTGCCGGAAACGTGTGGTTTGGAGGAGAACAAGGGGTTATCTTTATTAAAGTGCGAACGGGACCTCTGATTCATGACCCGCATTTCTTTATCGCATCGTTTGAATCCCCTGGGTTCGAGCCAGACAAAGCAATGATAATCACTGTTTATTCGAAGGAGCCAATACAAGCCACAGGACGTTGGCAACAGACACCCTTTATTTTTCCCTGATTTCAGGCAGGATTTTCGTTGGGTCATCACCAAAGTCACGATTGACGGCATCACGTCATACAATAAGTGCCGGAAGTATTCGTCTGTCGTATACAATTTCCTGCGACGGTGCGGACAGCCTGTGACCATGGAACCCGAGCCGCTTTCGATTCAACAGACTTCTTGCCTCGAATACAGACACTCCGAGGTCGTGGACTGCGTGGTGCCGAATTTTAGACTGTCTGATTCTGGTGCTCTACACGAAGAATCCCCAATCAAAGTTAAGCCATCTACGCTCCAACGCTACCCATTTTAAGGTTTACGTACCAGAGTTCGGGTCTGTACCAGTGCATTAGGTCGGTTTTTGAAGAAT
>Ga0210409_10002012_pt1 | contig 25058 bp, 19 predicted proteins | sample IncBWH17MmetaG_FD_161649 | JGI IMG/M metagenome (GOLD analysis project Ga0210409, IMG submission 161649) | Forest soil microbial communities from Barre Woods Harvard Forest LTER site, Petersham, Massachusetts, United States - Inc-BW-H-17-M | ecosystem: Environmental > Terrestrial > Soil >...
TACGCACCTTAGTCGGCATGATCGTCAGCGCTATTCCAAAGCTTTCTGCAACCCATCAATCAATTTCTGCACGTTCTTTTTGGCCAGCGGCTCGAGCATCCCGCCGGCCAGCGAAGCAATCCGGCCGACGACATTCGATTGCCCGAGCCAAACGACCTTGGTCTCGCCGCCCGGCGAAGCTTGCAGGTCAAATCCCGCGCGCAGGCTAGCCGAACCGCCGGGCACTTCTCCGCGTCCTTCATAAACGGCCCGACTGGGGCTTTGCGTCTCCACCAGCGACATCTTTACCGCCGCCGTTCCGCGAATGTGCGAAATCCCCACGCTAAGCTTCACCAGGAAATTCTTGGCGTCCAGAATTTCCATGCTCTGATAATCCGGTAGGAGCGGGCAGAATCGGTTGGGGTCCACGAGAAAGTCATAAACCTCTTGCGGCGTTTTCTTCACCGTGAAGTCGCCGTTGAACTTGATCTCCATCGATTAGCGCTTCTCCATCTCGTCAGCGGCCATGCGTATGGCTTTCAAAATATTTTGGTAGCCCGTGCAGCGGCAAGTATTTCCCGCGATGGCTTTGCGAATCTCCCTGTCCGTCGGCTTCGCATTCTTGTTCAGGAGATGAAGGGTGGACAGCAGAAGCCCCGGCGTGCAGTAGCCGCACTGCAAGCCGTGGCATTCCGCAAACGCGTGCTGGACCGGATGCAGCGCACCGTTCGTGGCAAGGCCCTCGACCGTAGTGACCTCTCCGCCGTCCGCCATGGGCGCGAACAGCGTGCACGCCTTGACCGTGCGGCCATTCAACAGCACCGTACAAGCCCCGCAGTACGTAGTATCGCAGCCGATGTGCGTGCCGGTTAAATTCAGGTTTTCTCGCAAGAATTCCACGAGCAGCGTTCGCGGCTCGACCAGCGCCTCCCGAGTCTCGCCGTTCACGCGCATGCGCACGGCAATTTTCTCAACGCCCGACATATTCGTGTCCCGCCTCCACGCGTTCGCCGCGAGCGCGGCGTGCCGCGATTCCAATCGCGCGTTTCACCAGGGCCGCAACCAGTGTGCGCTTGTAGTCCGCGGAGCCACGCATGTCTCCCTGAGGTTCGGCCGCTGACCGGACCGCGTCGGCCGCGCGCTGCATCGTCTTGTCATCGATTTTCTTGCCGCGCAACTCCGCCTCCGCTTGCTTGGCTCGAATCGCCGTCAGGCCGACACAACCCAAGACAATGCGAATGTCTTTGCAAATGTCTTTGCCATCGAGCGTAACCTGCACCGCCGCGCTTGCCGTAGCGTAGACCGGAGCGCTGCGTTTGAACGCCAGGTACGCTCCGCCGCTGTTCTTCGGCGGTTTCTTCACGATGATTTCCCGCACCAACTCGTCATGTGCAAGAACGGTCGTGTAGGCATCTTTGATGAACTCTTCCAACTTGACGGACCGCTCGCCCCGCGGGCCGGCGCACACGACGGACGTTTCCAGCGTGAGAAGCGTCGCGCTCCAGTCCCCGCTGGGATCCGCTTCCGCCACCGAGCCGCCAATCGTCCCTTGATTGCGCACCTGCACGTCCGCAATTCCCGCGGCGCAATCGTGCAGAATCGGGATGCCCGCGGCTGCGTCGGACATTTCTATGTCGGTGTGACGCGCCAGCGCCCCGAAGCGCAACTCGCCGTTGTGGCTCTGAATGTCGTTCAACCCTGGAACGAAATTGATGTCAATGAGCGCAGTCGGCCGCGCCAGTCGCATCTTCATCAAGGGAATAAGGCTTTGCCCGCCGGCCAGCACGCGAGACTCATCGCCCAACTGCCGCAAGAGCTCGGAAGCCTCCGCAAGCGATTTTGCGCGATGATACGAGAAGGGATAGGCGTACACAGTTGGTCGGCTAGCCTCGTAGCGTGGCAGGTCGCACTGCAACGAAGGTGTTGATCGCAGCGCGCATTTTATTGCGATTGACGCGGCGTAGCAAGGCGAAACGCACGTCAGTACTGCGTCAGTTCCGATTTGCGCGTTACTCAGGCATGTGGTCAAGCTTCCAGTATTTGCGGGCGACAGAAACGTTGTCCATGACGAGGAATCAGGGGAGGCGCGCGACTTGCTTCGGCGAACTAGCTGAGTCTCACGGCCTGAGTTCCAAAAACCTTGTCGAGCCAAAACTGCCCCTTCTTACGGTCACGAGCGACAAAGGGAGCTAGATAGGCGGCACAGACCGCGATGAAACCCAGGAGAGTTCTGAGCACGGCCGCTCGCAACCCCACCGTTGTCCCTTCCAAAGGAATAACCTGGTACCCCAGAATGCAAGCGCCAGGTGAGGGCTTGCGGCGAATGAGAGGCAAAGCGAAGTAGCAGACCAATGCGACGAAACCACACAATACCCCTATCGTCGTCTGCAGTGTGTCTCCTGGAGCAGGCGTTGTCCGCACGAAAGTCCAAGCGAATACCCCGGTTCGCCTCCATTCTCTGATTAACGGGATAATACCGAGGACCGGCGCTATTGCGACCGTCCCAAGCATGAAATCCAGCCAGAACGCGACAAACCGACGAAAAACTCCGGGCAAAGGTTGCCCTGTGGGGCGAGGTGAGGCGTACATGAGTAAAAGATAGAGCCCTATTACCAGGAGCGCAGAGGCGATTGCCCAAGGCGTCGTTCCACCTGAATATCTATAGCGGCCATTGGTCCATTCTGTCGACACACCGGTTGTGGGGATTTCATACACGAAGCTGAGAGCCAAGAAAGTAGCCATTACCGCAACGAAAATCCACCGGAGCTGTTGAATATTCATATCACGCCGGAGGATACACAATTAAATTGTGAATTAGGTAGTTTTCACACTGGCTGGTGCGTCGCAAAATCGGAAACTGACCCTTTAGCCCCGCGTCGCCGGGCGCTAACAACGCGTAAAGAGCATGACCGAAGGCGCTGGAGTTTGCCACCGCGTTCGTTTATTCTGCCCCGGCCCCCTGGATGCATAAACCCGAAAAAATCATCCCCATTATTCTGGCGGCCGGAAGCTCGCAAGCCCTGCCGTTTCCAAAAGCATTGGCTCCTTTCGGAAAAAAAACAGCGCTGGAGATGGCCGTCGAGAATTGTTCTTTCTTGGGTCGAAGCCTCGTGGTGTTGGGCTCGGACGCGGAGCGTATCTTGCCCAGCATCCCCAAATCGGCGCAAGTCGTAACGAATCGGTGGTGGCGCGAGGGCCAGCTCAGCTCGTTGCTGGCGGCGCTGGAGAACCTTGGCAGCGACGCGGCCTTTCTGATCTATCCGGTGGACCACGCGTTGCTCCGGCGAAACACCGTTGAGCAACTGGTGCGTGCGTTCCGCACTCGATTCGCCTCGCAGGAAATTGTGATGCCGCGCCACAAAGGCGCTTACGGGCACCCGGTGATTGTCTCCGCCGCCGTGCGCCAGGAGTTTTTCACAGCGCAAACGGCGCGCCAGGCGATCTACCGAGTGCCCGAACGCATCCGCGTCTTGAACGTCAGGACCAGCTCGATTTTCGAGGACTTCCACACGCCGGAGTCGTACGAGGAGTGCCTGCGCAAATTCAAAGCGCGAAAATGATCGCAGGCTTAGCGGGCACCACGCGCGGATTCGCGGGCAACAACACCAGCGGCAGATCCCAAGAGGGCCGCAATCACAAACGCTGATCCCGCAATGGCGACGCCTCGCGGCAACGCGCCATGACTTACCGTCTGCAGTAGTACACCAAGCGGAAAAATCACAGACCCGAGCAGAAGTCCCAACGCAAGGAAAAACTTAAAGCGCTCGGGGAACTTTACGCGATCGAAGCCGATGCCCAGAACGATGAGCAGCATCGCCAATCCAATCCAATGCCCGTGCACATCAACCTGGCGATCGTAGATATATTTCGCTTCCCTGTATCGCTCGAGCGAAGCCTCCCCGCCCGCGGGATTTCGATCTGCAGCGGCCGCAAAACTCCCAGCCAGTGAAGCTCCGATGTTGTCGAGTGCCTGGTGCTCAGCGAAGACGGCGTACCACAGTCCATAGCCCATGCCCCAAACCGCAAGAGCGATGCCTCCCACAATCAGCAGCCGGCGCGAACTGCTCATTGCGGCGCTCCTGACTCTGGCATCCGCCTGACCGATGCGTCCAATTCACCCGTGTATCGCAAGATGCCAATCCACATAGCCAGCAGCGCGAAAATAATCAGCAGTCCCGCGAAGTCCGCCAAACCGCCCGCCACCAAGCCAAACTTCATCTCCAACAGCACACATATTGGAAGCAATAGCGAGCCAAGCAAAAGCGCCCCAGCCCACCGGCGCTTCCAGCGTGCGCGTAAGCTCACATAAGGCTGAAAAAACGCCAGCATGATGGCCAGCAACCCGAATTCAATGCTGTGCGCGTGCGCCGCGATGTTCACGGCCTTGGCTCCCTGCAGTTGGCCATAGCCGGCGAGCGCCTCATCGACCACAGCTCCAGCTCCCGCCGCCGCCCCAGCGCTCATCTGCGCCAGAAGGGAGTAATCCTGCGCCTCATGCCTGTAGAGGTCTGTCGCCGCATAGTAGGCGCCATGAAAGAAACCGAGAAGGACCAGAGCAATCCCTCCCGCGAATAACATGCGCCCTTCGGTGCTGTGATCGGCGAGCAGCGTGTCTGGCGGGCTAGCGAGTTTCGCGCGAAAATGCTTCCCCATTCCTACCAAGCAAACGAACGTGACGATGAGAACGAGCGAACCGCCAAAGTCCGCCGCGATGCTGGCCCAGCCAATGCTTTTCATCGGGCTGTGCGCAAGCCCCACATAATGGATGAGATAGACGCCAACGGGCAGCAACCACGCACCCGTAAGAAAAGCCCAAGCCAGTTTCCTTTTTGCGCCTTCCGTGAAAGCCAGCCACGGCTGGAGAATGGCCAACATCAGCGCCAGATAACCAAAGTCGATCACATGCACATGCGTGTCGACCTTGGTCCCGCGATTCTCCAGGAAAGCCCCGACGTTCTGAAAGCTAGCCAGCACCGCCTGGCGATTGCCAGCCAAAGCTGCATGGGCCGCATCCACCAGATTCGCCCCGACTCGCGCCGCGTTCTGGTGCAAAGTGAATACGGCGAAGATGTCCCCGAACAACATCCCGCTTAGAATCAAGCCGATGCCGCCGAGCAGAAGCAGCCGACGACCGCTCATAGCCGCAAACCCAGTTAGTTCGGATTCCATCGCCAATGAAAATTCGTGAGAATTTGCTCCGGACACGTTAATTCTTCTTGACATCTAATTACTATCTGCTATACTCCTCTCGGGTATTCCCACATAGATACGTTGGCTGGCCTCTAAGTCCTTTAGAATACGTACTTACGAGTACACTCCGCGTTTTGCCGGTTTTTAGCCGAACTCGTCCACCCGTAAGCCCTTTGTTTTCCGCAGTTGCAGATCGAGCCGAAACAAAGCCTTTAGAATGCGCACTTACAGAAAAGGGGGGAGGGGGCCCCCGACACCCGCTAGAAGGTAAACTTCAGCGCCAACTGGATTTGCCGCGGATTGAACACCGCGCGCGGCGTCCCATATAGCGGATTCGGCGAACCTTCGCGAAAACTGCCAGGGCCGCATCCAAAGGCGGCGGGATCCACAGGACAGAAATCCGACGCGCCATACACCGTGTTGAAGAACCGGATATTCGTCGTGTTGAAAAGGTTGAACGCCTCCGCGATTAATTCCAGATTCTTCGTTTCCCGGAAGGGAATAGTGCGCGCGATGCGGAAGTCCACCGACCGGAAGTTGTCGCCAATGAACGTGTTGCGCGGCTCGATGCCCACCCGGTCGTTGTTGCCGAAAATGTCCCCGTTGGCGTCGAAGCCGGCGAATTTGGTGAAACGCTGTGGCGACTGAATCGTGGCGATCAGGCTGAACAGGAAGTCGCGCGCAAACGGGTTCCAGGTCTTCGGAGTTGTCGCCGTGCCATTCAGCACCAGGCGATTCCGCACATCGTCGGAGGAAAGCGCGCGTTCGGCGCGGAAATTCTGGCTGTCCTGCGGAATCAGCACAAAACTGGGATTCGGTCCGTCGTCGATGGACTTAGCCCAGGTATAGCTGATGCCGTAGGAAAAATTGTGCGATAGCCGTTTGTTCACATTGATGAGCAAGCCGTCGTACTGCGAATCCCACCTCGATGTCGCTTCAAAATAGATCGCAATGGGAAAAGTGCGTACTCCTGGGTTAAATGGGCAAGGCACCGGTCCCACTCCGCAGTATTCATTTTTCGGTCCCGTCCGCCCCTGAGAATCGTGCAGGGTTACAACCTGCGTCGGATCAGGCTGGTTCACGTTGAAAAAGCTGCCCAGGTGCACGCCGCGAACGTGCAGCCCGCTGATACTAACCGTCGTATCCGGCAACGGCTCAAATTCCAGGGCCAGGCTGGCCTGCACTCCGTACGGATTCTGATGATTCTGGTCAAAGCGCACCACCACCGAAGGCCCAAAGAATCCGCAGTTGGAAATTGGCTTGCAGCCCGGAAACGGATTCGTGAACGGATCCGTGGTATTGTCCGGATACGCTCCATCGCTTACAAGGCCTTGCAACGCCAGGGACGTGATAGCCGGAGAGCTGGCAAAGGCGAACAGTTCAGTCTTGGCGTTCAGACCGTTCTCAAACGGGCGCCCAGGATACTTACCGATGGTTCCGCCGCAGGAGGGTTCCTGGCACGCGAGCAAGGGCGCCGGGATGATGCCGTGGAACAACCCAAATCCCGCTCGGATGACAATGTTGCGCTTCGTTCCGATATTGTAAGCAACGCCCAGGCGCGGATCGACGTTCTTCCATTGCGTGTTGAGTACGTTCGTGGGCCAAGTCTCCCATTCCCATCGAACGCCAGCATTGAGAGTAAGCCGGCTCGTGGCTCGCCATTTGTCCTGGATGTAGAGGCCGTTATATTTGTGATTCATCGTGCCTTCCGCGGCATTGCGGATCGTGGATGAAAAACGTGTCCCCTTATAAACCGACGTATTCAGGCTCTGCTCGTTGAAATTCGGCGCCTGGAAGCGCTCAAAGAAGATCACGTTGGGATGCTGGCAACCGGCCGGTCCGGGCCCACCCGGGTCTCCGGCAGGCGACACGCATTGCGGGCCATTGGCGGTGTCATTGCCGAGGTACGCGCCCAGATTCGGGAAGTCCGCCTCAAACGGGTAGAACAGGGGAAAGGATTCCGTGGTGTCCACAAAGTTGAAGTTGCCGCCGAAGCTCACCGTGTGCCGGTCAAAGCTGCGCGTGACGTTGTCCACGATCTCGAAGCGCGACTCGCGGTAAAAGTCCGGGTTGCCGCGGTTTACTCCCGCGGTAAACGTGTTGGACAACTCCAGGTGGGGCTGCGTAGAAACCGTCGGGAAGTCAAACGAGCGGCGCGCATACTGCATGCGCAGTTCATTCACGAGTTTTGGATTGATCACTGACGCGAGCGTCCCCGCAAGAGACTGATCGCGGTAAAAATTGTCCTTGAATGCGGACGGCAAGTCGAAACCGTCATTCAGGGGAGACTGGTTCAGCAGACGGCCATCATTGACGAAATAGCGGACGAAGAGATTCTCGCTGTCGCTAAAGCGATGGTCGATGCGCGCAAATCCATTGTCTGTGTCATTCGTGCGCAGAACGCTGCCGAGTGCGGGCTCCGGAGCCAGGCCGTAAATCGCTTTCACTTCATTGATGGCTTTGATGTTCGCCAGCACCGCCGAATTGTAAAACGGCGATTCGCCGCGCCGCTGCACCTCATAATTTCCGTAGATAAATGTCTTATCCTTCTGCAGCGGGCCACCGATTGCCCCGCCGAACTGATTCTGGCGCAAGGCATGCGCCCCGGTTGCCTGCAGGAGATTGACGGCGTCCATCTTGTCGTTGCGGAAGTATTCGTAGAGCGTACCGTGCCAGTTATTGGTGCCGCTGCGCGTAATGATGTTGACGATCCCCGCGGTGGCGCGTCCGAATTCCGCGGAATAATCTGTATTGATGACGCGAAATTCCTGTACGGATTCCTGCGGCGGCGTGCCGCGCTGAATGCCGGACGCGGTGGAGATGTCGTCGGCGCCGTCGACGGCGATAAAGTTATAGTGAATATTTTGGCCGGCGAAAGAAAGTTTAGTAACCGGCTCGACGATCACATCCGTATTGCCGGAGGTTGTGTCGCCAATGGTTACGGCCGGCGATAGGAGCGCGAAATTGATGAACTCACGGCCGTTCACCGGCAGATTGATGATCTGGCGCTCGGTGATTACCGTGCTGACTTCCGTACGCGTAGCTTCCACCAGCTCGGAGGTAACGGCAACTTCGACTTTCTCTGCCACTCCACCGGGCGTCAAAGTGAAGTCCAAGTCGGCAACCTGTCCGACTTGCAGAATCACGTTCTTGCTCTGCTTCCCGAATCCCGTAAATTCCACGGAGACCGTGTATTCACCCGCGGGCATGGCAGGGATGGAATATTCGCCTGCGTCGGAACTCTGCGCTGTTCTGGTGAATCCAGTCGACGCACTGGCAATGGTGACTCTCGCTTTGGAGACGCTGCCGCCTGATGTATCTAGAATCCTTCCCGATAGCGTCGCGGTGATGGCTTGTCCGTTTGCGATCGGCACAAAAACGTAAGCCAGCGTAAGCAAACTCACAAGACAGACGGCGAGACACACGAAAGACGGCTTGATTCCGTTCATGACCCTCACCCCCAAAACGTGCGGAACATCTGAATGCCGTGGAGTATAGCAGAGCGTGCCAACGGCGCCACAACTTATGCGCCTTTCGCCGACTGCCGCAAGCCCATTCTTTCCAGGCGCGGCAGCACTTCATCGCGGAAATAAGGGAATTCGTCTACATAGTTCACGAAGGTGATCGTCGTCCCGATGAATCCGGCGGCGCTGATTTTCGCCAGCTCCGCCGCCACATCGTCCGCATCGCCGATTAGCGGATAGACGCCGTGACCACCGAAGAATCGTTGCCGGATCAACTTAAATGCTTCCGGCGGGAAGGATTGCGCGTGAAGCCCTTGCAATTCCATCAAGTGTTCAGCAGCCGCGGAATCGCCCATCTTCGTTGTGTAATATTCGTGATATTCCTGGGCTTCTCTCCGTGTCGGGCGCAGCACTACGTAGGAGGTGGTGAATATGTCGATACTTCGGCCGAATCCTGCGGCCATTTCCTTTATCCTTTGCACGTCCTGCTTGCCTTTTTCGAGATCGATCAGCACGGTGAACAGAAAATCACAGTTCCTCGCGGCAAAGGTGCGCCCTGCGCCGCTGGAACCGGCGTTCATCACCACCGGCCTCCATATGTACGGCTTCGGTTTTCCGATGACGCCCTTCAGCTTGATGAAACGGCCATCGTAGTCAAACGGAGCACTCTCCTGCCAAATCTTCTGTACTACGTCCCACCATTCTTGCCCGTACTCGTATCGGGTGTCGTGCTCGCGCTGCGCAATTCCGAACATCTCAAATTCATCCTGGTTCCAGCCGCAAACGATATTCAGTCCAAATCGCCCCTCGCTGACGTGGGAAACAGTGACCATCTGTTTCGCAGCAAAGATCGGATGTACCAGCGGCGCGTGGACGGTTCCAAAGACGGTGATGCGTTTGGTCTTGGCCAACAAACCGCAAGCCCAGGTGATTGTTTCCAGGTTGCTGCCCTCAAAATCGGTTTCTCCCCCATACCCTTTCCAACGCGCGATCGGCAACAGGAACTCGATGCCGGCCTCGTCGGCCATTTGCGCCAGCTTCAGATTATTTTCCCAGGAGGCATCCCAGCGCTCCAGAACTTTGGTGACCGCCATGCCGCCCGAGCAATTCGGCGAGAAAATGCCTAGCTTGAGCTTGTTTCCGTTGAACATTGTGGTTCGCGGGTTTTCCCTGGCACCGGGCATAATTCCCCCTCGCTCGGAAGGCTTACCGTTCTGCAATGGAATCGAAACGCAGGATTATACGAGGACCGCGCCGTTGCGGGTAAAGTTTGTTTGGGTTGGGAAACGAATCGCTGCGCGAGCCGTGTTACAGGCCCGCGGGATTGACGGCAAGAAGGCGCGGCTCGGTCATTTCTTCTATCGCGTAGCGCAAGCCTTCGCGGCCCAGGCCGGAGTCCTTTGTGCCGCCGTAAGGCATGTGATCAATCCGGAACGTAGGAACTTCACCGATCATCAGGCCGCCCACTTCCAGCGTCTCGAAGGCCCGCGTGATGCGCTTGAAATCGCGCGTAAAGACGCCCGCTTGCAAACCAAAGTCGGAGCGATTCAGCATGTTCAGCGACGCTTCATAGTCCGAAAACTTTTCCACGGTGACCACAGGGCCGAAAATCTCCATGCAATTCACGCGCATGTCCGGGTTTGTGTTGGTCAGAACCGTCGGCGTGACCATCGCTCCATTGCGGTGGCCTCCGCAAACAATCTTGGCTCCCTCGCGCACAGCTTCCTCAATCCACGCGATAACGCGGCGCGCCGCTTCTTCGTTGATCAGCGGACCAACGTCAGTGCTTTCCTCGAGAACGTTGCCGACCTTGATCTTCTGCACGCGCGAGACTAGCGCCGAAAGAAATTTCTCGTACGCGCTCTCCTCCACAAGTATCCGCTGCACGGAGATGCAAGACTGCCCGGCATAGCCAAAGCCTCCGGTTGCGCAGCGGTCCGCGGCATACTCCAAATTTGTGTCCGCGCAGACCACCACGCCGGCATTGCCGCCCAGCTCCAGCACCACTCTTTTTTTGCCGGCCTTTTGTTTGAGCGCCCAGCCCACGGCGGTGCTGCCCGTGAAGCTGAGCAGCTTCAAACGATCATCCGAAACAAGAATGCCGGCATCCTCGTTCGAGAGCGGCAGAACGTTGAGCGCACCGGCCGGCCAGCCCGCTTGTTCGATAATCTGCGCCAGGCGCAGCGACGTCAGCGGCGTCTGCGGAGCGGGCTTTAGAACAACCGTGCATCCGGCGGCGATTGCCGGAGCGACTTTGTGCGCGACCAGGTTGATCGGGAAATTGAAAGGCGTTATCGCCGCGATGGGCCCAATCGGAAAGCGCCGGACAATTCCCCATCGCCCGGCGGTTGATGCCTGCCAATCGAGCGGCAGATACTCACCGCCGACGCGCACAGCCTCTTCGGCGGCCACGCTGAAGGTGAAAACCGCGCGATCCACTTCCGTGCGCGCGGTCTTGATCGGCTTGCCCGCTTCCAGCGCCACCAGACGAGCGAATTCTTCGCCGTGTTTTTCAATTCCAGCGGAGATGGAGCGCAGGATTCGCTGCCGTTCGTAACCGCCCATCCGCCGCGTGACTTCAAAGGCGCGGGCGGCGGCGCGAATGGCCGCCTCGACGTCAGCGGACGTCGCACGGTGGGTAACCCCGACGCGCTGGCGCGTGCCGGGCGAAAAAATCTCGATGGGCTCGCCCTCATTCCGCCAGTGACCGTCGAGAAAAAAGCCCAGGTGGATCGATTCGATTGCTGCCGGCATAGATTTTCTAAGCGTGTGAAAGCACGGCTTGCTTGCGCTCGGCAACCGCCGCTAGGGCCGACTCGATCACGCCGAGGCCCTCATCAACTTGTTCGTCGGTGACAACCAGCGGAGCCAGAATCCGGATGACATTGTTGAACGTTCCGGCCGTGATGGTAATGAGCCCGTGTTCGTAGCAGAAGCGCGCCAGCTGCTTGGTTTCTGCGTCAGCAGGCTCTCGCGTCGCCGCGTCGCGCACCAGCTCCATGGCGCACATTCCGCCCAGACCGCGCACCTCGCCGACCAGCGGCCATTTCTTCTGCCAGGCGCGGGCGCGCTCTTCAAAGCGGTGGCCGATCGCCACCGAACGGCTGAGCAGATTCTCTTTCTCGATCGTCTCGATGGCAGCTAGAGCCGCAACACATGAGAGCGGATGGCCGCAGAATGTCCCGCCCAGTGATCCCACGCCAGGCGCATCCATGATTTCCGCGCGGCCGGTGACCGCGGCGATGGGCATGCCCCCGCCGAGCGATTTGGCCATGGTGATCAGGTCCGGCTCGATGCCGAAGTGTTCGCTGGCAAACCATTTGCCTGTGCGCGCAAATCCAGATTGTACTTCGTCAGCGATGAAGAGAATCCCATGTTGGCGGCAAATCTTTTGCAGAAGGGCGAAGTAATCTTTCGGCGGAACGATGAACCCGCCTTCGCCAAGGACTGGCTCCGCGATGACCGCGGCCACGGACTCCGGAGCAACATTGCGCTTGAACGCGTCCTCGAGATGATGCGCGAACGTCTCCGCCGTAGCACCTTTCTCGGCCCGATACGGATAAGCGAACGGTATGCGATACACATCGCTGGCGAACGGCTGAAAGCCCGCTTTGTAGGGATGGGTCTTGCTGGTAAGCGTCATGGTCAGCAATGTGCGGCCATGGAAAGCGTCCTCGAAGCAAATCACCGCCGGGCGCTTGGTATAAGCCCGCGCGATTTTGACCGCGTTCTCCACCGCTTCCGCGCCGGTATTGAGGATAATCGTTTTCTTCGGTCCCTTTCCGGGGGCAAGCGCGTTCAATTTCTCCGCCAGCGCGATATAACTTTCGTAAGGAGTCACCGCGAAGCAGAGGTGTAAGTGTTTCTCGAGTTGCTCGCGCAATGCCGACATCACGCGCGGCGAGCGGTGGCCGATGTTGAGGCAACCAATCCCGCCGGCAAAATCGAGATAGCGATTGCCGTCCACATCCTCAAGCGTCGCGCCTTCCGCGGAAGCCATGAAAATGGGCGCGCTGTTGGACGGCCCGCGGGGCACCGCTGCCTCCCGTCGGGCCATCAAGGCCCGCGAGCGCGGTCCGGGAATTTCCGTGCGAATCTGAATCGTAGACATTTCAGTACCACCCAATTGGAGTTTCGTCGAGGTTCACAAAAACTTGCTTGGTTTCGAGATATTCTTCCAAGCCCCAGGGGCCGAGTTCACGCCCGAAGCCGGACTGTTTGTACCCGCCCCACGGCGCTTCGACGTAGGTCGGCTGCATGTGATTCACCCACACGATGCCGGCGCGCAGCGACTTCACCACGCGAAACGCCTTGTAGATATCGCGGGTCCAGACCGCGGCCGCCAGACCGTAGGGCGTATCGTTGGCAATACGAATCGCGTCCGCTTCTCCGTCGAACGAAATCACAGACGCCACCGGTCCGAAGATTTCTTCCCGCGCGATGCGTGCGCTATTTTCGACGTCGTAGAAAATTGTCGGCTCCAGGTAATAGCCTTTGCCGAACTGCTTCGGCCGGCCGCCCCCAATCGCGACTTTGGCTTCTTTCTTGCCCACCTCCAGATAGGACTGCACGCGATCGTACTGTTCCTTGCTGACCAGCGGGCCCATCTTGGTCTCGCGTTCGAGCGGCGGACCCAGCTTGATGCGCTTGGCTTTCTCCGTCATCGATTCCACGAACTTCGTATAGATTTTCTTCTCCACCAGAATGCGGCTGCCGGCCGAGCAGACTTCGCCCTGGTTGATGAACACGCCGAACAGCGCGCCGTCCACGGCAGCTTCCCAGTCCGCTTCCGCGAAGAAAATATTCGGCGACTTGCCGCCAAGCTCCAGCGTCACGCGCTTCAGCGTGTCCGCGGCGCTCTTCACGATAATTTTGCCGACGGCCGCGCTTCCCGTAAACGCAACCTTATCGACGCCCGGATGCGCCACCAGGGCCGCACCCGCCGTCTCACCGAAGCCATTGATGATGTTCACGACTCCAGGAGGTAGGCCGGCTTCTTCAAACCAGTTAGCGAACTCCAGAGCAGTCAGGGGAGTTTGCTCCGCTGGCTTCAGAATGCACGTGCATCCGGCAGCCAGTGCCGGCGCCAGTTTCCATGCCGCCATCAGAAGAGGAAAATTCCAGGGAATGATTTGCGCTGCTACGCCCATAGGCTCGCGCAGAGTAAAGCTCAGCGCGTTGGCCGGCACCGGATTGACGTGCCCCAAAATTTTTGTCGCCAGGCCGCCATAGTATTCAAAGCAGGTGGCCACGTCGGCGATGTCGTACTCCGCTTCGACGATCGGCTTGCCGGTATTGCGCGATTCGAGGTCGGCCAGGCTCGCGGCGTTCTGGCGAATTTTTTCCGCCAGCTTGAACAGAATGCGTCCGCGATCCTGCGCCGTCGTTTTCGCCCACGGCCCGGAATCAAACGCTTCGCGCGCTGCCTTCACCGCTGCATCCACATCCATTTTGTCGGCGGCACTGACGCGGGCGATGATTTCTTCAGTCGAAGGGTCGTAAACCGGAAACGTTTGACCTGATGCGCTGGCCACCCATTGCCCGTTCACGTAGTTGCGATACGTTCGCACTTCCGCCTTTACACTGCTCGACATAACAACCTCCGAAATTCCAGCTCAGCGCCCGTTCAGCAACGGCAAATCGATTCATCCGACTGCGGCAGCTTCGCCGAACTTGCGCGCCGCCTTGCGCCGGCCGTACACAAAAAAGAAAAACGCCGCCAATCCGACAAACAACAACGTTCCCCCGAACATCCATATCTCATACGAAAGAATGGATGTGATTTGCGCCGCAGGAAAAAAGGCCAGAGCGATGCCAAGTGTCGTGGTTACCAGGCCGCTGCCCCCCGCAAACAGCAATGTCGGCTTGCCGTATCGCGCCTTAATGAAGGAACGCCGGCTGGCAATTCTCAGCAGCGCCCCAAACATGTACAAAAACGGAACCAACTGCAGCACCACCGCCAGCGATAGCAGCTTTTGAAACGTTTCCTGAACTCCCGCGGCTGTAAAATTCACGATGACCAAAATCATGGAAACGCTGGCGTGCACGATCAGGGCCGCGTACGGCGTCGAATATACGGGATGCACCTTGCCGAGCCAGGAGGGCATGTACGAATCAAGCCCGGCAACGAAGGGAATGCGCGCGGACCCGGCCAGCCACGCCGAGCCTATTCCGGCGATGGATATGCTGAGTAAGAACGCAAACGGTGCGACAATCCATCCCGTCCCCACTCTGCCGGCCATGTGGCTGACGGCTTGCACGATGCCTTGCAAGACGCTGATATCTTGCTTGCTGACCGCGATCAGCAAGGTGAGCGTCGCGCCGATGTACAGCAGCCCCGACAAAACTCCGCCCCAGGCGACCGCGCCGGGCAAAATGCGCCGGGGATTTTCGATTTCGTCACCCATCACGGACGCCAGTTCCAGACCCACCAGGCCAAAACAAATCACGCCGAAGGAGTTCAAAACGAATCTCGGATTTGCGGGAATCTGAAAATCCGCCGCGGTGACGGACGTCCCGAAGCGGAGCCAAACGAATCCCCCGAGCCCGATCAGCACTGCGGCGGCAAAGAAAGTCCCCACCGCGCCGACATTGTTGATCCACTTCCCCACGCCTAATCCGATGACGTTCAGCACCACCAGGACGGTAAGCAGAATGATCGAAGCGCTCAACGCGAAAACCTTGTTGTCCGCCAGTGCCTGGTGCCCCTGGCCTAGAACAAACACGGAAACTCCGACGAAATACAGCATGATCGTGGGCACGTACATCATGTTATTGGTCCAGTAGCACCAGCCCGACAGAAAACCGTGAAAATCGCCGAATTCTCTCTTGGCCCACAAATACACGCCGCCTTCGCCGGGATGCCGCTGCGCCAACTCAATCACGGCAATGCCTTGCGGCCAGAAAAACAAGAGCAGCGAAATGATCCACAGCCAAACGGTCACGCCGCCGTTCGCGGCGATGGACGGCACGACGTTCAGGTTAAAGACGGCTACGACAAAAAGCAGGACAAGATCCCAGCGTCCCAGAACACGCCGCAGGTGCGGCGCTTCTTTTTCCGCCGGCGTACCGGGTGCAGTGACTTCGTTGGACACCCTTGTTCTCCGTCAGGTCGTGTGCATCCGAACGCGCGGGGATTTCTTTAGTGCCCGGCCGAACTCGCCGCCGCAGCGCCACGTTCCTGCTGCGCCATGGCCAGCCCGGGGGCGACATCTTCAAACGCCGCGAGGTGCTTGTCGATGTCGGCTTCGGTGTGCTGCACGGAAATCGTCCACTGCTCGTCCCACCAATAGGGCTGTGGCAGCACGCCGCGGTTCACCATGCCGAACCAGTATTGCCTCCACAAGTCGACGTCAATCGTCGTCCAGTCACGGTAATTGCGAATCTCTTTCGGATACAACATCAGCGCGCCGTTTACCCCAGCGCTGGCCACATACGCTTGCAACCCAGACTTCGCCACGATACTGCGGTAGCCTTCTGTAAGTTTCTTGCTCAATTTGCCGACGTGCGCATAGGTTTCGCGCGTGAGCACCTCGCGAAACGTCGCGAGACCTGCCGCCATCGAAATGCGGTTAGTGTTGTACGTCCCGCCGTGAAAGACCTTGTGTTGCGAGATCAGGTCCATTACCGTGCGGCTCGCTCCGAAGGCTCCTAGGGGCGCGCCTCCGCCGATCGACTTGGCCAGGCAAATCATGTCCGGCTTCACGCCGAAGAAATCGCTGGCGCCGCCCCAGGCCAATTTTGCGCCGGTCTTTACTTCATCGAAGATAAGCAAGGCGCCGTTTTTTGTGGCGATATCGCGAAGCCCCTTCAGGAACCCCGGCTGCGGCATACACAGCCCAACGTTCATCAAAATGGGCTCGAGAATGATGGCGGCAATTTCTCCAGGAAATTGCTGGAAGCGCCGCTCCACGCTGGCGAGATCGTTAAACGTCGCTACCGGCACGTTCTCGACGCTTGCCTTCGGCACGCCAAGCCCGCCCGGCACGGAGACCGGTGCGTTGATGTCGCCGTAGTCCTCGGCCTTCGGCTTCACGCTGATCAGCGCCGTGTCATGCAATCCGTGATACGCGCCTTCAAATTTTAGGATTTTGTCGCGATTGGTGGCCGCGCGCGCCATGCGGCAGGCGTGCATGGTCACTTCCGTCCCGCTGGACCCGAACCGCACCATTTCCACCGGGTACCGTGCGCAGATTTCCTCCGCGAGCTCCCATTCCATGTCGTGAGGCATGCCGAAGGTAGTCCCCGCGTGCAGCGCCTTCTCGATGGCCTTCACGATTGCCGGATGGCAGTGCCCGGCCATCAGCGCGCCGAAGCACAGGTTGTGGTCTACATACTCGTTGCCGTCCAGGTCGCGTATCTTGCTGCCCTTCCCTTCCTTCACAAAGATCGGGTAGGGGTCATACGCGCGGTAATTGCTGGCAACTCCCAGTGGAATGCGCTTCAGCGCCCGGGCGTGGGCCTCCGCGGATTTCGGTGTCCGCTTCTCATAAATCGCGATTTCCTTTTGCAGTGCGTCGTGCATGATTTACTCCCATGCTTTCGGCAGGTCTGTTCCCTGTAGTCAGTATGTATCAAGAGAGCTATACCGCCAGCGGCCTTTCACCTCAGAAAAGAAGTTTGAGCGCAAATTGAACGAGCCTCGGGTCTCGCGCTTTTTGCACGGTCCCGAACGTCGAGCCGAGATTCGTAAAATTCCCATCGGGGGTCAGGAATTGCGTGTGATTCCACGCATTGAAGAACTCCGCCCGGAATTCCGTATTCACGCGCTCCGTGAGATGCGTTTTCTTGATGATCGAAAGATCCGTCTGGCTGATGTGTGGCCCGCAGCAGAACGTGCGCGGGCCGTTGCCAAATGTTCCAAGAGCCGCGTCCGCAAAAGAGTTCGGGTCGAAGAATTGATGGTTCGGGTCCTTGCGAGGATCGATAAAACGGATCGGCGCGACGAGATCGGGCTCCCCGACGGGTTCGAAGTCGAAGCTGTTCCCTAGTTCGGTATCGTTTGCGCTTAGCAGCCGAATGGGAAACCCGGTCTGAAATGTGATGATCGCCGAAGTTGCCCAGCCATTGATCACTTTTCCCGTGATGCCGTCGTGCTTGGGAACGGGCAGCTCCCAATAGGGGCTGAAAACGAAACGATGACGCGCGTCAAACGCCGAGAGCGCCCGGCTTAATTTGGGATTCTCGTAATTGACGATGCTTTCAAAGCTGGAGGAGCTGTCAATCGATTTGCTGAAGGTATAAGCAGCCTGAAACTGCAGCCCGTGCGAAAACTGCTTCTGCAACATCACTTGCAAAGAGTTGTAGGCAGAGTTTCCCACAGTGTTCTGGGCAAAAATGCTGCCGAACACCGGAACGAAGTCCCCGGGGCACCCGTTCGTCGTCGGATCGGGGTTGGTCGGCTGGCATTGCGGAGAAGAAAACTTGCGCAGGCCGACTAGGTTTATAGCCGGATTGTTTGGTCCCGTCACCGACGCAACGTTGCCGTAAGGAAGGTGAAGCGTCATCCCGGCCGGAATCGATCCGGCAGGGACGGTGAACGAGCTATCGGCAAAGAATGAACCACAGTCGCTGCTGGTCCCGCCGTTCGCCAGGAAGATAGCGTGCAAATCCAAACATGGCTGAGCTTGCCCGGGATTCAGATCCACGGACTGGAGCAATCGATGCGCCTGCGTTCCAACATATCCGATCTGAAAGAGCAGATCCTTGGCAATCTGACGCTGGATGGTGAAGTTGTATTGTTCGGAATATTGAGAGCGCATGTTGGGTTGGAATTCACCGAACAGGAGGATCGGCCGGAAGATCGACCAGTCTACCGACTGGCCACGCACGGGATTGAGGATGCCGCCGAAGGGATTGGGAGCAAATCCGCCCGACTGAAACGCAAAGGGCAAATTGAACTGCGTGCCCGACAGGAAGACGCTCCCACCGAACGGCGGCTCTGCACTGAACTGCTCGAGGACGAGTTGCTCAATGGGGTTGTAAAACATTCCCGCACCCATACGAATGCTGGTCTTACCCGGGCCACCGGTCAACTTGGCCAAGAAGCCGGAAGTCGCACCCGGACTCCACGCGAGGCCCAGGCGCGGAGCAAAAGATTTGTAGTAGGTCTGGGTCAACCCGTTGGGCACTCCTTTGTCGCCAGGAATGACGAGGCCCGTGGGATAGACGGCGTTCGACGGCCCGCTGAGGCTGCAGTCGGTGCTTCCATTCACGGCCACGCCCCCGAATGTCGGATTGGGTTGCCCAGAAGGGTAAGTCGGACTCAACACACAAGGGAAGATCGTGTCGGCCTGACCCGGGCGGAACGTTTGTACGCGGTGCTTGATTTCGTTGTACGGCGTATTTAATTCCCATCGCAGCCCGTAATTGAGTGTCAATGTCGGCTTCAGTTTCCAGCTGTCCTGTGCGTACAGAAATACCGAAGTGGTTCGCGCGTTTTCTCCTTGTGCCGCGCCTTGACCGTAGGAAGTGGGAAGTCCCAAAAGGTAGTTCCCGTAGGCATCTGTGAAACCAAGATCATTGCCTGAAGGGGACGCCGCGTTGCTGGTGAAGCTATAGCTTCCATTAATTTCGAAATACAGGGTCTGGTCAAACCGCGCGCGGCTGACATCCACGCCAAATTTCAAACTGTGGTTGCCTATGATCTTGCTGAAATTGTCGGTCCATTGGAAAACGTTGCCCACCTGGGGCAATTCCCCTTCAAAGTTGTCGCCGATGACGACGCCGCCGGATACGGAGATGAATGGCAGTCCCGCGTGTCCGGGCAGGGTTGTTGTGATTCCGGCCCCGGGATTGGCGGGATCGGAGAAACAATTCGCAGGAGCGATAGTTGGGCAGGTGCTGTGCACGGTTCCATCTTTGCTGATGTTTACGGGATGATCCGTGTTTGCCTGGCCTTCGCGAAAATACGTAAAGCGAGCTTCGTTAACCGACGTTGAGCCGATTGTCCACGTATGGCTTATGTTCCACTGCTGAAACCGCGTGGTAAAGTTTGCTCCGAATCCCGGAACATTGGCTCCTGCGGCCTGGAAAAACGAAAACGGCTGCGTGTCGGTCGAATCATCGATGTAGTAGTAGACGCTGAATTGCTGATTCGGCGTGATCTTGTGGTCGAAGCGTGCCGTACCCTGATCTCCCCTCGAATGATCGGACGGGTTGGAAGTAAAGACGTTGCCGCCGCCAGCGGCCTTCGGGAAGAGGCTCGTCAGGTCCGCGGCCGTGGCATCAAAGCAAGCCTTGGGAATCTGATTGTTCGGGAAAACCGAAGAATACGGCGTGTTGTCCGCCAGCGTGCCACCCGCCGCGGTAATAGCGGTGCTGCAACCGGGCCGGTTGCTCAGAAGATTGGAGTTAACCAGCGTGCCAGAGAAAGTCGGGCCGCCGGAAAAATCGCCATTTAGCTCTCCCGCGGTCGGCAAAAGGACCGTTCCAGAAGAGACGCCGCTGATGATCCGCCGCCCCTCGTACGAACCGAAAATGAAAGTCTTGTCTTTCTTGATGGGGCCCCCCAGAGTGGCCCCGAACTGATTCTGTTTGAAATCGGCCTTTTCGGAATCGAAGAAATTTTTTGCGTTCAGCACCTTGTTCCGGAAAAATTCATAAACGTCGCCGTGCAGCTCGTTTGTTCCGCTTTTCGTCACCACATTGACGACTGCCCCCGAATTGCGTCCGAACTCGGCATCAAACGTATTTGTGATGATCCTGAATTCCTCAATTGCGTCGGGAGAGGGCTGAATCGCCGGGAGATTAACGAAAACGTCGTTGGCATCCCCTCCGTTCACCTGATAGTTGTTGGCTCGCCCGCGTCCACCGTTGACCGACACCACGCCGGGATCACCGCTTCCAGCGAACAGGTTCGAGCCCAGCTGGGATTGCACGCCAGGTTGCAACTGCAGAAGCTGATAGGTGTCGCGCGTGTTGAGCGGCAGTTCGCTGATCGCAGTCTTGGTCATGACCGCGCCAAGCTGCGTGGAAGTTGTATCCACAACCGGCGGGACGCCGGTCACTTCCACTACTTCTGTTGCACCGCCAAGCTGCAAGATGATGTCGATACTAAGCACCTGGTTGAGATCCAGCGAGATTCCCTTGCGAACGTGCTTCTTGAAGCCCTGCGCGATGACATCGATCTCATAACTGCCGACCGGCGCCTCCAGAAAGAGGTATTCTCCATTGGCGCCGGATTCCGCTTGGCGCGCTGCGTTGGTCGCTTCGTTGGTCAGCGTGACCCTCGCGCCGCTCACCGCGCCGCCACTCGGGTCCGTCACCGTGCCCCGAATGCGCCCGCCCGTACTCTGCGCGCTGGTCGAAATCACGCCCGGAAACAAGACCATTGCAAGCAAGGAAAGTAGAAGGATACCCAGGCGACAATACGCGGAATGCCCAACGGAGACATCTGCCCTCATGAACTCACCCCTTACCCGAAGAATTTTCTTTCGCCGATCCATTCTTCGAGGTTGCCCTGCTGTGTGAACCTTACTATAATCCAGCAAACTTAGAGAAAGCCAGTACTCGTGTCAAGTACAAAGAATTTATCCGAAGCATCGTCAAAGCACCGGCCGCAATCCTTGCTGCGCATCAGTGAGGTCGCGCGTCGCGTGAAAATTTCGTCATCCGCGCTGCGCGCCTGGGAACAACTTGGCCTGGTGGCTCCGCAGCGCACCAAGAGCCGCTATCGCCTGTATTCTGAAGCGGATGTGCGCCTGCTGCAGCGAGCGCTGTTCTTGCGCCGCGTTCGCGGCCTGAATCCCGCCGCCATCGTGCATGTTCTGAAGCGCCAGGGCGCCGTCGCTCTTCCCGCCGATGCCGCCTCTCTTCCCGGACAGCGCTTCCGGCGCTTGCGCACGCGCCGCGGTCTCTCTCTCGCGCAAGTGGCTCGCTCCACCGGTGTCTCCGTTGGCTTTCTCAGCTCGCTCGAACGCGGACAGATGCGCTCTTCCGTTGCCACGCTGCGCCGCATCGCGCGCTTCTATAGCACCAATATCCTTTCGCTTTTCGAAACCGACGGAGACAATCCCCGCCTGGTGCGCCCGGCCCAGCGAAAAGTTCTGGAGACCAACGCCGGCGTGCGCATGGAACTCCTGGCCTGGGGCAATACCGCCATGGAGCCGCACCTTTTTCGCGTGAAACCCGGCGGAGGCAGCGGGGAATCCTACACCCATGAAGGCGAGGAATTTCTGCACGTCCTGCGCGGAACGTTTGAAATTTGGCTGGGCAAGATTGAGCACTATCGCCTGAACACAGGCGACAGCCTTTATTTCGAAAGCTCCACGCCGCACCGCTGGCGCAATCCAGGCCGCGCGGAGACGTGGCTGCTTTGGGTCAATACTCCCCCCACGTTCTAGTGTCAGAGTGTTTGAGCAGGCCATGCAAGGGAAAGCGAGGGTGGACAACAATGTCGCGGCGCGCGCTGATATTTGGCACCATTTTGCTGGCCTCGCTGCTCGGCGCGTGTAAACCGAAAACGGAAACGCTGAGCCTGCTCGTCTGGGAGGGCTACGCGGACCCATCCTTCCTGCAGCCATTCGAGCAATCTCACCATTGCAAAGTCGTTGCGTCCTATATGGGCTCCAGCGACGAGTTGGTCGCCAAGCTGCGCGGCGGCAGCGCCTCCAACTACGACGTCATTTCACCTTCCAGCGACGTAGCGACCTCCATCGTCCGCGCCGGACTCGCCGCCCCCCTCGACCTCTCCAAAATCCCCACCTACGACCAGCTCTCCGCGAGGCTTCGCGATTCTCCGCTGGTCAAAGTCGATGGCAAGACCTATGGCGTGCCTTTCGTCTGGGGTCCCAATCCTCTACTCTACGACACCACCGCCTTCCCGCAGGCGCCAGATTCCTGGAGCATCCTCTGGAACTCCAAGTACAAGGGCAAGATTTCTCTCTGGGACGAACTCTCCAGCGTATACATGGCCGCGCAAGTCCTCGGCTACGACAAGCCCGACGCCAGCCAACTTTACAATCTCAGTGACGCGCAACTGGAAGCGGTGAAGAAAAAACTGATCGAGCTCAAGCCCAACATTCGCAAATATTGGTCCACCGGGGGCGAGCTCACCAATCTTTTCCAGAATCATGAAGTGATCGCCGCCATGGGCTGGCCGTTGATGACCAACGACCTTCGCAAGCTTAGCTTCCCCATCGGCGAAACCATTCCAAGAGAAAACACCACCGGCTGGATCGATCACCTGATGATCACTGCCGCCAGCCCTCGCAAGGAACTCGCCCAGCAATTCCTGGAATACATGGTGGAAGCAAAAACGCAGAAGCTGGTCACCGACGTCACGCACTACACGCCTGCGAATCCCGCCACCTCACAACTTCTCACTCCCGAAGAACGTAAGGGCCTGCACCTCGACGACCCCGACGAATACATGAAGCGCATTTATTTCTGGCAAGACGTTCCTCGCCGCGCGAAATACAACGAAATCTGGAACGAGGTCAAAAGCGCACAGTGAGTGCAGGCGCCATTTCGCCGCGCTTCGCAACGCCGCCGAATGCGGCGCTTCTCGAAGTCCGCGGCGTGGCGAAGAGTTTCGCCGGTACGCAAGTCCTCAAGAATATTTCTTTGCAGATCGCCTCCGGAGAATTCCTCACGTTGCTCGGCGAGAGCGGTTCCGGCAAGACTACCCTCCTACGACTGATCGCCGGTTTCGAACAGCCCACCTCCGGCGAAATCTGGATGAGCAACGAGCGTCTGGACACGCTCCCGCCTTACAAGCGTCGCGTGAACACCGTCTTCCAAAATTACGCGCTCTTCCCGCACCTGAACGTCCGCGAAAACGTCGCCTACGGCCTGCGCGTCAAGTCCACCCCGAAAGGGGAAATCGCCGGCCGCGTCGAAGAAGCTCTCCGTATGGTCAAGATGGCGCAGTTCGCCGATGTGCGCCCGGCGACTCTCAGCGGCGGCCAACAGCAGCGCATCGCCCTAGCTCGCGCCTTGATCAATCGCCCGCAGCTCTTGCTGCTCGACGAACCGCTATCCGCGCTCGACGCCAACCTTCGCAAGCAGATGCAAAGTGAGCTAAAAGCTCTGCAGCGCGAAATCGGCATCACTTTCCTTTTCGTCACTCACGATCAGGATGAAGCCATGGCCCTTTCCGATCGCATCGCGCTCCTCCGCAATGGCGTCCTCGAGCAAATCGCTTCGCCTCGCGAGATTTACGCGCGCCCGGCCACCGCCTATACGGCAGAGTTCATCGGACAAACCAATCTGCTCCGCGGTGAAATCAATAATGGCGTTGCCCGGTGCGGTTCGCTGCAATGGAGAACCGCGGAAGCCCCCGGGGCCGCCGTTTTCTCGCTTCGACCCGAAGCCATTCGCATCGCAAACGCTTCTTTGCAACTCCAGGACGCCGTTCGTTTCCGCGGAATCATCCGCCAGCAGACTTACAGTGGCGCGAGCGAGCTTCTGGAAATCGATTGCGGCAGTAATCAGACTTTGCGCGCCAGAATTCCCGCAAGCGGCCCTCTCAGCGGCGAGCAGGACTTCGTTTTCTCCGCCAGCGACGCCGTCCCGGTGTTCGAATCTCCGAGCGCTCACGGCTCACGAACCAAGGCTCACGAGCCGCGTTAAATGTACTCACGACTTTACAAAGCCGTCATCGCCGCCCCGCCGCTGCTCTGGGTCTGCCTCTTTCTCTTGCTCCCCTACGCGCTCATGTTCGCGCACAGTTTCTGGCTCGTGCGCGACGGCTTCCTCGTGCACCAGTGGAATCTGCAAAACTATCGCGCGTTATTCACCAATTCGCTCTACTTCCAGGTTTTTCTGCGCACCGCGCGCATCGCCGCTTCCGTAACCTTCTGCTCCCTTCTTCTCGGCTATCCGCTGGCATACTATCTTTCCTTTCACGCCGGCCCGCGCAAGGAACTCCTCTACCAACTCGTGATTGTCCCTCTATGGGTCAGCTATCTCGTGCGCGGTTACGCCTGGAAAACCATTCTTGGTAGTGACGGCGTGCTCAACGGCTTTCTCCAATATCTCCACATCACCCACGAACCCGTCAGCTTCTTTCTCTACAGCCCCTTCGCTGTGGTCCTCATGCTCACGCACATCTATACGCCGTTAGTTTTACTTCACATCTATGCCGCGCTCGAGCACATTCCCCGCCCGCTGGTTGAAGCCTCGCAAGATCTTGGCGCCGATCGTCGCGCCACGTTCCTCCGCGTCATTCTGCCGCTCTCGATTCCTGGCCTGCTCGCCGGTGCCACGTTCGCCTTTGTTCTCTCCCTCGGCGATTTCCTCGCGCCGCTCCTCGTCGGCGGCCCCTCCGCCACCATGATCGCCAACATCGTGCAAAGTCTTTTCGGCGCCGCCTACGACTGGCCGCTCGGCGCCGCCATTTCCGTCTGCATTTTGCTGATCACCGTCTCCTTGCTCTTCACCACCGAACGTCTCGAAAGACGCTGGTCCTTCAAATGAAGCCCG
>Ga0210409_10002015_pt1 | contig 25045 bp, 21 predicted proteins | sample IncBWH17MmetaG_FD_161649 | JGI IMG/M metagenome (GOLD analysis project Ga0210409, IMG submission 161649) | Forest soil microbial communities from Barre Woods Harvard Forest LTER site, Petersham, Massachusetts, United States - Inc-BW-H-17-M | ecosystem: Environmental > Terrestrial > Soil >...
TTCGCGTCGAGGTTCGCATCGCCGGGCAAACTCCCGCGATTGGGTCGGGAAGGACCAAAAAAGAAGCGGAGCAGTCCGCTGCGATCGCGGCCCTGATACAATTGGGAGCTGAGGAACGAAGTGACGTCTGAGACCGCACAGGCTGTTCAAGCGCGCGAAACTGCCGCGGGGGATCGCGCCGAATCGCATCCCGCCACGGTGCGCGAGTACATCGAATCGCTTCTGGTGACGGTGATCCTTGCGCTGTTTGGCACAACGTTTATTGTGCAGGCGTTCAAGATTCCCTCGCAATCCATGGAGCCGACGCTTCTGGTCGGCGATCACCTCCTCGTGAATAAATTTATTTTTGGCGGGCGCGGCCATTGGTACGACCATTTTCTGCCGTACCGAGAAATCCGCCGCGGGGATATTATCGTTTTCAAATTTCCGTTTCAGGATCACCCGCATTACGTCAAGCGCGTGGTTGGAGTTCCCGGCGACCGCATCAAGATTGTGGACCAGCAGGTGTACGTCAACGGGAAACGGATCAACGAGCCGTACATCGTCCGCGATCCTGCCGCTCCCTATGACCCGTTCGGAGACAATTTCCCTCCGCGCAGCCCGCAATACTTGCAAGCCAACATGCAGCCCGAATGGGCGGACGAGATTTTTCAGTACATTCACGACGGCGAGATTGTGGTTCCTGCGGATAAGTACTTTGCCATGGGCGACAACCGCGACCATAGCTGGGACAGCCGCTTCTGGGGGTTCGTGGACCGCGACGCCGTCATGGGCCGTCCGGTGGTGATTTATTGGTCCGTGCTTGGCGATGGCAATGACGGCGCGGATCGAAACGTGAACTCCTGGTTCTTCAATCTCCTCGATACCGTCCTGCATTTGCCTTCGCGGACGCGGTGGTCGCGGATGCTGCATGAAGTTCACTGACGCGGCGCTTTTCTTCTCTCCCGGCTTTTGCAACAATTCCTGATACAACGATGACCATGCGAAAGTGGCTGCGAGTAGTTTTGTTCGGGGGCATTTTGCTCCTGGCCGCGAGCTTCGGCTTTTCGCGCGCTTTACGGGCCGCCGCAGCGCGCCGCTACCTGATCGCTCACCTCGCCGCGAGCTTTGGCCGCCCCGTCGAAGTTTCCTGGTTCGATTTCAGTTTGCTCGACGGCGCCCGGATTGAGGCCCATTTTGTCAGCGTCGCGGATGATCCCCATTTCGGGAACGAATATTTCCTCCGCTCGGACACGCTCACAGCGGGCCTAAGGTGGACTGCACTGGTCGCCGGACGCTTCGAGTTTGGTTCCGTTTCGTTGTCCCGGCCCAGTCTTAATTTGACGCGCGACGCTGAGGGTCACTGGAATATCGAGCGCTGGTTGCCGGCCGCTTCGCCGCCCGGCACGCGCCCCGGATTTGTAGGCCCACTGGCCCCTTCGCGCGAAGTCCGCGCGGCGCACCCTTACCGGATTGACGTGGATGGCGGGCGAATCAATTTCAAGCAGGGAGACAACAAAAGTCCCTTCGCGCTGGTCGACGTTGCGGGCCGCGTCGAGCAGAATGGGGCGGGCCGATGGGAACTCGACCTGGAAGCCCGCCCGATGCGCGCAGGCGTGGAGCTGCAGGATATCGGCACGCTGCGCTTGCGCGGCTCGATTGCCGGGACGACCGCGCGTCTTCAGCCGGCCCAGCTTAATCTCACCTGGCGCGCCGCCTCCCTAGCCGATGCGTTGCGTCTAATCCGGCAGGATGACTACGGAATGCGGGGCCTGCTTGCGGTCGATCTCGATGCTCGCATCGCTCCCGCGGAACTCTCTCCGCTTCGAGGCGCGGAATCCGGCGCGGCGCAATGGTCCATTTCCGTAGCGGCGCGATTGACCGGAATGCACGGCTGGAGGCTCCCCGGGCATGACACGGATCCAGCGGCCAACCTTTCCGTCGAAATGGCATGGCGGCTCGGCGAGGCTCGCGCGGAAATCCGCAAGCTCGTTTTGGAAATGCCGGCGACGCGCATTCAAGGGAACGGTGAATTGGATTGGGCGCACGGTCTTCATCCCCAGCTGAACATCGCGTCCTCGACGCTGGCGCTCGGCGATGTCCTCTCCTGGTATCGAGCGTTGCAACCGGATGTCACCGAGGATTTGGGCGTGGATTGCGCCGTGGGCTTGGATTTAAAGTTGGGCGGATGGCCAATCGAGCTTCAGCAAGGCGCCATTTCCAGTGCAGGCGGAACCCTGACCGAGAAATCTCTGCCCGGGCCGCTGCGCATCGGCGCCGTGAACGCAAGCGTATCGCGCGGTGGTATCGATCTTGCGCCGATGGAGATTTCCTTTGCACCCACGCCTGCGGGAAATGTACGTGAAGAGAGCGAAGCGGACAGCGACCCCCAGAATTCCTTCGTACTGCGCGGATCCCTCTTTCCTCAGGCAAATGGCGCGCTCCACTGGCCGTTGGATTGGAATTTTTCCATCGAAGGCGCAACTTCACGCGCGGAGGATTTGATTGCTCTCTCCGGAGCGCTCGCGCACCCGGTGAATTCGGGCTGGACGGCCGCGGGCGGCCTGGCAGTCAAGATGCGCGCAGGTCATCGCATAGATTCGCCCGCGGCGCAGTGGCTTGGGACCATGGATTTTCTTGGCCTGACATTGCTTCCTGCATACATCAACCAGCCGGTGCGCTTGCCCAAAGCTCACGTCGAATTTGCGCCATTGCAACGGACCATCACGTTAACTGCGGCGCAGGCGTTTGGCGCGGTCTGGCGTGGCTCGATCGCGCGAAAATATTCGGACAAGCAATGGACCTTCGATCTTTCTGCGGACCGTCTGGACGCCGCGGAGATGGACCGCTGGCTCGGCCCGCGCGCCAGGCCAGGCTTTCTCGCGCGACTTACCGGCTCGAGTTTCGCAGCCCCTGCGCCGCCGCTCGCCGACGCGATCGTTTCGCGGCTCGTGGCGCGCGGGCGTCTGCGCGCCGGTGTGATCGATATGCTGCCAGTTCATATCGAACAATTCGACGGCCAGGCGGAACTGGCCGGACGAACGGTCCGGATTCGCAATGGCCAGGCCGATTTTTTTGGCGGGAAAATTTCCGGCTCGTTCGATGCGCAGCTGTTGCCCAATCCTTCGTATGAATTTCAGGGCCGCTTTGACCGCGTGGACGTTGCCCAGTTGGGGCGCGCCGTGCCTCTCTTGAACAGCCGAATCGGGGGAAACGCGTCGGCCACGCTGACACTCTCTGCACACGGGATTGGACGCGAGGATCTGATTGCCTCGATGCAAGGGCAGGGAACTTTGAATGGGCGAAATGTCGCGCTGCGCGGCCTCGATCTCTCCGCTGTGTTTCCAGGGGACAATCCGAACGCTGCGGCGGATGTGTTCGCATCCGTGCAGGGAAAGTACCGCATCCAGGCCTCAGGAATCGATCTGGCGAATTTTGTGATGGATAATTCCCGCGGGCGGCTCGAAGCAGAAGGGCGAATCGATTTCTCGCACGCGCTGAATATTCGAGTCCACCCCTCCATTTTCCAGGCGGCGACGGCTCCTGCTTCTGCGTCGCCGCCCAGTTTTCTCTTGGGCGGGACGATTGAGAGTCCGACGCTGGTGCCTCCGTCCGCCGTTTCCAAATCGGCGGCGCGGTCCAGTTCACGGTAGAACTTGGTAGGACGGGCTTCAGCCTGTCGCCTTTAGCCGAATTTCATGAGAAAACCAAGACAGGCTGAAGCCCGTCCTACTGGGGCGCTGCAACCGCCGATCACGCATCATACTATCGACGTTTGCGGAGTCTCTGTGCGTATATGAGCGATCACCTGCCATTGACGCGGCACGCCGCAGTCCTTTGCGCAATTTTGCTGGCGATTTCACTTCATGCTGGCGCTCAAAATGGCGCCGCCAAAAAATCGCCTCCAGCGCGGGAACGGAAAGGGGGCCCGGTTTCGCCTCGCGTTTCACTGTCGCCGCGATTTATTCCGGGACAAACATTCCGTTACGAAATGGAATACGAGACGACCACCGAAACGTCGCGTTCCGGCCTCGCTTCCGATCCGCAGGGCCCGTCCAGCCTGGTGGTCGACTGGAACGCGACCGTGCGTATCGAAGTTCTTCCCGCCGATGCCGGCGCGCCGGGCGGAATCCGCCTGCGCACCACGTATGAGAAGTCCTCGGCCAGCGTTCGCAGCGATTCGTTCGATCCCGCGGCCGGCGAAACAAGCGCGCAATATCACAAGCTGGAAGGCAAGGTGGTCGAATTCACGCTGGGCGCCGATGGAAAGGTGAAATCCGTTTCGGGGATTGAAGGAATTGTCGACACGGAAAAAGGGGCGCAGTCGGCCCGGGAATGGATCGCGCAACTCAGCGCCAGCGCGGGCGCGCCGCCCGGAGGCGTTTCCGTAGGACAAATGTGGTCCTCGGAACAGCCTGCCGATTCCTTGCCCATCGCCGGTCTGCTCTGGCACACCGACTCGGAATATCTTCGCAACGAGTCCTGCCGCCCGCCGAACCCCGATGTTCCTAATACACCTGGCGCTGCGGATACTGCGGGGAATTTACCCGCAGCGAATCCACAAATCGCAACATCGGACTGCGCCGTGATTCTCGCAAACCTCAGCCTGATCCGCTCGAAGACCGTACACGATCCTACTCCCCCGGATTTCCGCAAGAATGGAGTGACCTCGGCGGGGAAGTGGAACGGTTCCGCGCAAAATTTGCTGTACTTGTCGCTCGCCACGGGCATGGTCGTGAGCGTTACGCAATCCGGCACGGAACAAATGGACGTGACGCTCACCTCGAATCGCAACACATCCATGCGCTACGCCGGGACAATCTCGACGCGCTCGCAAGTTGCGCTTGTCGCAGATGGTGAGCATGGGAAATAATCTATCGAAGTCGTGCTTCCTGGCCACATTCCGAGAATCCCGTTGCTCAGGCGGAATGTCCCTCAATTGATGATTATTGAGGCATCTGTGGCTGCTGAGGCGAATCTGGCGCTCCGTCGATGAAATAACCGGGGCGCGTTCGGACGATAGTTTTGGGTCGCCCAACAACTACTTTGATCTTGTGGAAGCCGGGCGCGCCTCCGACATTTGGTGTGTAACTGAGGATGTATTGGGCATGGATTTCACCACCGATCTTGTCCAGCGCCCATTGTATGGTTCGATCACGAATGGCGTGGTAATGAACGCCTCCGGTCGAAGCTACTGCAACTTCGAGTTGGTGATTCTTGATTTCGTTTGTGCCTCGCGACAGCAACCAGATCGCTGGCGTAAGAAGATCGAAGTAAGATTCCCCCATCGCACCGCGCGGCGGGGCCTGAGTAGAGGTAGGAGGAAATCCCTTGGGAAGCGGCACCGTCCTTGACCCGTCTGTGCCGTAGCGGAGATCAGCGGCAGTACTGCTAGGGCCGACTGCGTAAATGATGATATTCGCAAGCTGAACCTCACGCAGGATAAGGCCAAGTTTTGAATCGCTTGATTGATCCTGAGATTCACCTAGAATCAGCATTATGCGGCGAAAATTCGGCGGCTGCATCTTCAACAGGCCCACTGCTGCGGACATCGCATCGTAAAGGTGCATTTCAGGTGCTTTGAATTCCACTTTGTTGATGGCACGTTCGACTGCGTCATGGTCCTCGGTGAACGGCTGTCGCACTTCGACGGTGCTGTCGTACGTGGTCACCGCAGCTCTGCCTTCGAGTGCCATCACAGTTTCGGTGAAAACGCTCCCCATTCTCCGAATCGCCGGGCCCATCATTTGAATATGCGAACTTGTCTCGATCACAAGTGCGACGGCCAACCGGTCGCCGCCAATATCGAACTGTTCGATGGGCTGTTCCTCACCGTTGTCAAAGATATGAAAACTGTCCTTGGTCAAGTCAAAGATCATTTCCCCCTTAGAGTTCAGAACCGTCACCGGGACGAGCACTTCGTTCACCCGAACCTTGATCGCATGTTCTTGCTCTTCAGCCGTCACTATTGTGCTCCGCTTCGCGCCTGTTGTTTGAGGGAGACCAGTCATAGCCTCCTGAGCAGTCATCGAAGGCTCTAGCGCCAGCGATGCGAAGAGAACGACACCGACTATGGTCCTCAGGTCTCTCATTTATCGGATCAGTCTATCGGATTCCACTTCAGAGTGGCGTGTTGCATGAGGAAAAAGATGTTGACCGCCAAGTCCGATTATCTGAATCTGGCCTGCCGCCTTGAATTCATGCTCTTCCTTCGGACCCGAGCCGTCTGCGCTATAATGAGTGGTTCTGCGCGGGCCGCTAGGCGCGCCGTGCAGTCCATAAGCGATGAACTTCAAACTCATGAGCGACTACGAGCCTCGCGGCGACCAGCCGGAGGCTATCGAGCAGCTTTCGCGCGGGATCGAGGCGGGCGAAAAGCATCAAGTGCTGCTTGGCGTTACGGGATCGGGGAAAACGTTTACTGCGGCCAAAGTGATCGAGCGGGCGAATCGTCCTGTCCTGGTGCTCGCGCACAACAAGACGCTGGCGGCGCAGCTCTACAGCGAATTCAAGAGTTTCTTTCCCCAGAACGCAGTCGAATATTTTGTCAGCTACTACGATTTCTACCAGCCGGAAGCCTACATTCCCGCTTCGGACACTTACATCGAAAAAGAATCGACGATCAACGACGAGCTGGATAAGTTGCGCATGAGCGCGACGCGTTCGCTTTTCGAGCGGCGCGACGTGATCGTGGTCGCGTCCGTCTCCTGCATCTACGGCATCGGCTCTCCCGAAGCGTATTACGGCATGCTCCTCATGATCGAGAAGGGGCAGAGCACCAATCGCGAAGCAGTGCTTCGGAAACTCGTGGACATGCAGTACCAGCGCGCGGAAGATTTGCGGCGCGGCACTTTCCGTGTGCGCGGCGATCGCCTGGAAATTTATCCGCCGTACGAAGACAACGGTTACGCCATCGAGCTATGGGGCGATCAAGTCGACGCCATCCGCCAGATTGATCCGCTCACGGGAGAAGTGCGCTCAGGCCAGAATGATTTGTCAAGGCTGACGGTTTACCCGAAGTCGCACTACGTGATGCCCGCCGCGCAGAGAGAACGCGCGATCAAGACGATCCTCGAAGAGCTGGACTGGTGGAAGCCGGAACTGGAAAAGCAAGGCAAGTACGCGGAAGCGCAGCGCGTCTGGCAGCGCACCATGTTTGACATCGAGATGATGCGCACCATCGGCTATTGCCACGGCATCGAAAATTATTCGCGGCACATGTCCGGCCGCCTGCCCGGCGAAGCGCCGCCCACGCTGCTCGATTATTTCCCGCAGGATTATCTGCTGTTCATCGACGAATCGCACCAGACCATTCCGCAGCTCCACGCCATGTATCACGGAGACCGTTCGCGCAAGCAGACGCTTGTGAACTACGGCTTCCGCATGCCCTCGGCGCTGGACAACCGCCCGCTGAACTTCGAGGAATTCGAGCACCGCACGGGGCAAGTGCTCTACGTTTCGGCGACGCCGGGGCCGTACGAGCTGACGCGATCGGCGGGAGTGGTGGTCGAGCAAGTGATTCGCCCGACGGGCCTGGTGGACCCGCAAATCGAAGTGCGCCCGGTAAAGGGGCAGGTGGACGATTTGCTCGAGGAAATTCGCAAGCGCGCCGAGCGCAACGAGCGCGTCCTCGTCACAACGCTGACCAAGCGAATGTCTGAAGACCTCGCCGAATATTTCACCGAAACCGGCGTGCGCTGCCGCTACATGCACTCGGAAATCGATACGCTCGAGCGCGTGCGCATCCTGCGCGACCTGCGCCGCGGCGAATTCGACGTTTTAATCGGCATCAACCTGTTGCGCGAAGGCCTCGACCTGCCGGAAGTTTCGCTCGTCGCCATCCTCGACGCCGACAAGGAAGGCTACCTGCGCAGCGCCACCGCGCTGATTCAAACAATAGGCCGCTGCGCGCGCCACGTCGAAGGCCGCGCCATCCTCTACGCCGACCGCATGACCGGCTCGATGGCCCAGGCCATCGAGGAAACCAGCCGCCGCCGCGCCAAGCAAGTTGCCTACAACGACGCCAACGGCATCACGCCGATGTCCATCACCAAGTCCGTGGACATGAAGCTTGCCGCGATCGTCGAAGCCGACTATGTCACGGTCCCCGCCGAAGATTTTGCCGACGCGGACATCACCAGCGAAACGAAGCTCGGCGAAGTCCTCGCACAGCTCGAAGTCCAAATGCGCGAAGCCGCCAAAAAATTCGAGTTCGAGCGCGCCGCCGCCCTGCGCGACCGCATCCGCACCCTAAAACAGCGCGACCTCGCCGGCTTCTTTTCCGCCGCGAGCGAACCCGCTCCGGTAGATCCAACGGCTGCGTCGTAGCCTCCATTTTTCGCATGTCCTCGCGGGATCTTTTCCGGATCGTCTATATGATATGTCGATTCCAGGTGGGAAGCCCTTAAGTAGTACAGGCACTCCTGCCTGTGCGGGTTTCGGAATCGCAAATACGTCGGCGCCTGGCACTTACAGCTTACAAAACCGCACAGGCAAGAGTGCCTGTGCTACTAATTCATATCAAAGATCGCGTTCGCCAAAATGGTAGACGGCGATGGCTAACGCGATGAGCAGATATATGCTCGCATACACGATCATCGAAATGCTGGGGATGGAAATATCCGCGAAGGGTGAGAATTGCAGGGAGCCGGCGAGCGGCGACTCCATTTCAAAAGCGGCGCGGCGCCACACGGCTTCGCTCGGCATGATTAGGCTCGAGATGATGCCGACCATCGCCAACCGAGATCCTTCTGTGAAGCCGCTCATTTGTTCGAGCCAGCCGCCCAGGAAAGCGACTCCGAGCAGGCCAAGCGTGATGACGCCGCTGGTGAGCGTCGAAAACCACGTGCCGAACATGAATGTGACGGACAACGCGACAATGCATTCCAGAAAAACCAGGAGCGACCCGCGGACTGGATGCTGCGCCATGACTCCGCCGATCCAATATCCCTCGGCAATTGTGCCCCAGAACATGAGCGCCACATACACGCCGGCCATCGCCACGAAGCCCAGCCATTTGCCGATCAAAATTTGCCAGCGGGCGAGCGGTTTGGTGGCGATGGCGTGAATCGTTCCGGACGTGATTTCGCCGGAAATCGTATCGACGGATGTGAGCGTGGTCATGACCACCGCGAGCAGATCCACGGTGTACAGGCCGATCATGAGCATGGCGCTAATGACCTGGTAGCGCAAAAAGGGCGGCACGGCGGAATTGCGGAAGTCGCCAACCTGAAAACGCAGGCCGATGCCGAACACCAGAAGAAACGCGGCTCCGGCGAGCAGCGCGGTCCACAAGATTTTCTTGCGCGCCGCTTCGCGAAAGGTGATGCCCGCCATGATCCACACGCCCATCAAAATCCCCGATCCTCTCCCATGATGTTCATGAAGAGTTCTTCGAGCGACATGCGCTGCGGCGTGAACTGATAAACCTCCGCACCCGACCCGACGATAAAACGCAAGATGTCGGGAAGACGCTCGCGCGACGGCGTCGTCAGCGTGAGCCGCTCCTCGTCGAGTTGCACGGAGTCGGCCCAACGAGAAAGGCCCGAGACGCATTCCGGAGAAACCTTTCGCGCGCGCACTTCGACGCGCACGGCTTCTTCCTGCTGCGCGCGCATGTCGCGGCTGGTCACCACTTCGCCTTCGCGGATAAACACGACCTGGTCGCAGGTAATCTCGATTTCGCTGAGCAGATGCGAATTCAAAAATACGGTGGCTCCGCGGTCGCGCTGGGCGCGAATGATATCGCGCACCATGCGGCGCCCGAGGGGATCGAGCCCCGAAGTCGGCTCGTCGAGAAAAATCACCTCGGGCTCGTGGATGAGCGCCTGCGCGAGTCCGATGCGCTGAAGCATGCCCTTCGAGAAATTCTGCAAACGTTTATCAATGTGGGGTGTGAGTCCCACCAAATCGATGAGAGCGGGAACGCGCTCGGAAAGCTTGCTCGCGGGGACGCCGCAGAGACGCCCATGCAGGTGCAGAAGTTCGGCGGGCGTGAGCCATTCGTAAAAGCGGAAATTTTCCGGCAGGAATCCGATTTTTCGGCGGACGGCAACGTCGCCCGACGGCACGTCCAGCACAAATGCTTCGCCGCTGGTGGGCCTGGCGAGGCCCAGAAGCATCTTGATCGAAGTACTTTTGCCCGCGCCGTTCGGGCCGAGGAAACCAAATATTTCTCCCCGGCGCACAGTCAAGGTCAAGTCGCGCACCGCGACTTTGCCCCCGAAAACCTTGCGCAAATTTTGTGTGCGGACCGCGTAGGTATCCAGCTGGGACAGAGTCAGCTCCTGTTTACTTCAGCGATTCGGCCAATCCGACTGCTTGGCTGGCATCTCCGAATCCGGTGAGCGAATATACGAGCCCGTTCTTTGTCCAGATGAGGGCGTAACCTGGCCCGCGTCTCCCGGCCATGCTGAGGAGAGTGCCGTTCGCGCCGTTCACCTTTACCACTTCGTACGAACGCAATGAGCGCGGAACCGATAGCGTCAGGGTCGCTTTCCAGTCGATGGTATGCAGAAAATCGCTGGCCTGACTCGGAGTCATTCCGGCCGTCTCCAGGCCGATTTGCGCGAGCCCGCCCACGTCGAGGCCGCCCGGCACATTGACGATTGGAGCGGGGCCTTCGCGCAGCCGCACGCAGTCGCTGTACTGCGTTGTCGTCGGCGACGGCCCGGTGATATTGTCCGCGACAACTTTGCTGGCATTCGCGGGGCCGGGGCAGGTCCCATACTGCAATTGAACCGATCGCGGAACCTGCACGGCGACGCTCGCGCCGTCGAGCGACTGCGGCAAAACCAGTTCCGGATGGCCCGCCTCGGTGGCAATCGCTTGCAGGCGCGCGCGATCCACAAGCACATCGACCTTGTGCGATCCTCCGACCACGAGTTTCGGCGCGTCTTTTCTCGCGCTCAGCAAGAGCACATCAAATCCCGCCAATTGCCGAGCGCTCGCCACATCGTTGACAGGCTGGTCCTGCTCGTTCACCTCAACCTGGACTTTATCGGAAATCATCTGCGTGACCATCTGGTGCAGCGTGGGGTTCGCGCTGGCGTCAACGTAAGGGGAAAAATCCGCGTTGACCGCCTGCACTTTTTGCATGCGCAGCGATTGCAAAGATTTCACTGCCAGGTTTCTGACTCCCGGTATGCTCAAGCTCCCGGCGGCTAGAACCATCACAATGAGAATTAACCAAACACGTCGATGCGAGGGAGAAGCAGTTGCCATTGGAATCTACCTCCAGTTACTCAACTTGACGGAAGAAAACGGGTTTACCGCTGATAAATTAGCAAAGAAACCTGAAATTTACATGAAGGTTTGCCCAGTAGCGCGGGCTTCAGCCTACGGGGTTCGACATAGCAAGGACCAAACCCCGCAGGCTGAAGCCCGCGCTACTTCAAACCATCCCTTTCCGCAGTTCTTCCAGCGGATAAAATGTGTCGCGCCAGACGACGCCGCCGCGCCAAAGCGTGGCGATGGCTGAGCGCCCGATCATCCAACAAAACAGCAGCGCGCCCAGCGGGTGCGTGAATCCGTACAGCGGGGAGGCTTCGGTCGACCAAATCATAGCGCCGTGAATCAGGACGGCGGCGGCTGCCGCGATTCCCGCAAATACACGCGCCCAGCCCGACGCGAATGCCAGCCCGAAAAATGGAAGAACGCTCATCATGAGCGAGAGCCCCATCGCGGCAACGGCGAAGAACGGGTTGTAGTGGACTGCGGCAAACATGTTTTTCGTCACGCCGCGAATCACGTTGTGCACGCCGCTGTGCCAGCGCACGCGGATCCTGTCCTGCGCGACCCCCACTCCCGATCGCAAGCCGGCCATTTTCATCAGCTTGCCAAGTTTCATGTCTTCGATCACATCCATGCGCAGACGAGCGTGGCCGCCGCTTTGCTCGTAGGCCGCGCGCCGCACCAGCTGGAAGGCGCCCACTCCCACGTATCGCGCCGAGCGCGGATTCGATGCCAGCCAGGGCTCATTGCCGAAAATAAACCCGAGGCCAAAGTACGAAATCGCCGCGGTCTCCCAGAATCCGCGCATTTCGACCGTAGTGAGAAGCGTCAAATGATCCCACCGGCGTTCAGCGGCGAGCGCAACGGCGCGCTGCAGCACATCCGGCGCGAAATGGACATCCGCGTCGGTGAACACCAGCCAATCTCCGTGGGATTTTTCAAACCCAGCCACCAGCGCGTGCGGCTTCCCCAGCCAGCCCGGCGGCAAGCTGGCAATATCCGTGACAATCAGATTGCGGCTGGAGCTCTTGAATTCGTGTAGGATGGCGAAGGTTTGATCGGTGGAGCGGTCATTCACGGCAACGACTTCAAACCGGGGATAATCCTGGGCGAGAAGCGTTTCGATTGCTGCAGGCAGCTTTTCCGCTTCATCGCGAGCGGCAAATATAATGGAAACGAACGGCGCACTTTCGGCGGCAATTGGGGTAACATCGGAAAGCCACGGCAGGCGGGCCATGCCAATGCCCGCCCGGATACCCTGAACAATCCATAAGAAAGCGATCAAGCTAAATAGTACAATCCAGAATGTATGCAAAGGTAAATTATCCGCAGCTTATAAATGGCTGCCTATAGAATGCTAACACAGCGGATGTCGGAGACTGTATCCATCGTCGGCGCCGGGCGCGTGGGACGCGCCCTGGGACGCCGCTTGCACGAACTTGGATGGCGCGTGGGAGCGGTCACTACCCGGTCCATCTCCACGGCGCGCGCGGCCGTGCGTGTGATTGGCGCCGGGCAGCCATTGGCGGAGCCGACCCACCAGGTCCTGAATTCGCGAGTCGTTCTGATTACCACGCCGGACAGCGCCATCGAGGGCGTGGCGAAAAAGCTCGTGCGGCTCGGCGGCAATGAGTGGAGCGGGAAAGTTGTGCTGCACACCAGCGGGGCCGTCGATTCCAGCGTGCTTCAGCCGCTCGCCGATCTGGGCGCGGCGACGGGATCGATGCATCCGATGCAAACTTTCTCCAACCAGAACATTCCGGACCTTACGAATTGCATCTTCGGAATTGAAGGCGGGCCGGCAGCATTGCAGGTCGCGCGAAAAATAATTCACCAAATGGGTGGCGCGCCCGTGCGCTTGTCGGGAGCAAACAAGGCGGCGTATCATGCGGCGGGGTCATTTGCATGCGCGTACGTCCTGGCCCTCATGGAAACGGCGACGCGCCTGCTCATGACTCAGGGTTTCAAGCGCCGCCAGGCGATGCGCGCGCTGTTGCCGTTGACGCGGCAGACGCTGGATAATTTTGAGCGCGTCGGCCCGCATGCAGCATGGACCGGCCCCCTGGCGAGGGGAGATTTTTCGACGGTCGGGCGGCACGTAAAGGCGCTCGCGGATTTTGAGCCCGAATATCTGGAGGCCTACAAGACGCTATCGCGTCTGAAGGCCGTACTGCTCGCCGCAGAGCCCGGCGCCTTGATGAAGAAGCTCGACCGTATCTTCGGGTCGGCTGCGGTTTCGAAGAAGAAATAAGTCGGTTTTGTTTTATGTAGCGCCTACCTTCAGGCGGGCACCTTGAAATCATGAAGATGCCCGCCTGAAGGCGGGCGCTGCATGTGCAAGAAGATTTTGCGGTGAATGATTCGCATCCACTGGGGGCATCTTGACACAATTGAACATTCCAATTGAAAGCACGACACTGCCGAACGGCCTGCGCGTGGTCATTTCGCCGGACCGCGCGGCGCCGGTGGCCACGGTGGGGGTCTATTACAATATCGGGTTTCGAATCGAGCCGCGCGGCCGCAGCGGCTTCGCTCATCTCTTCGAGCACATGATGTTTCAGGGCTCGGCCAACGCCGGAAAAATGGTGCACATCAAGCTGATCAATTCTTCCGGGGGCGTGCTCAACGGCTCGACGCACTATGACGTAACGAATTACTACGAATCAGTGCCCTCGAATGCTCTGGAGCGCGTCCTGTGGCTCGAGGCCGACCGCATGCGCGCGCTCAAGGTGGACGACGAAAATCTGCGCAACCAGCGTGACGTGGTGAAGGAAGAAGTCCGCGTCAACGTGCTCAACCAGCCTTATGGCGGATTTCCCTGGCTCGATCTTCCACCGATCGCCTATCGCAATTGGTCCAACGCCCACAATTTTTATGGCGATTTCGACGATCTCGACGCCGCGACTTTGGAGGATGTGCAAAAATTCTTTAAGACATATTATGCGCCCTCGAACGCGGTCCTGCTGATTCTCGGCGATGTCGATACGGACGAGGTGATTCGGCTGGCCGAACGCCATTTTGCCTCGATCCCCTCAGGCCCGCAGCCTTCACCCGCCGACATCGACGAGCCCCCGCAGATCGAGGAGCGGCGGGGCGTGGTCGAAGAAAAATTCGGCACGCTTCCCGGCGTCGCCATCGGCTACCAGTCGCCACGCCGCCTCACGCCCGAGTGGCATGCCGCGGCCATGCTCGATCATGCGTTGCATGGCGGACGCGCGGGACGCGTCTACCGCAAACTGGTGCTCGAACAGCAAATTGCGGTGGACGCCGAGGGCGGAATCCACTATCCCGTCGGCGATTTGTTTGACTACAACGGCCCAACGTTGATGGTGACGCGGATTCTCCACAAGCCTGAATATTCCGTGGACCAGACCATCGCCGCCTACGATCAGATTATCGACGAAATGAAAGAGAAGGGAATCACCGGCGAGGAACTGGAACCGATCAAGGTGAAATTCCGGTCGAACTATTTTTCCAACCTCGAGGGCGGGCACGGCGCCTACATCCCGAGATACGGGCTGATGCACCTTCTCGCGTGCTTCTCGCTGTTTGACAACGATCCGCAACTGGTAAACACAATCCTTGGCGGATTCATGGAAGTCACGCCGGAGGGCGTGCAATCGGTCGCGAAGAAACTCCTGACGCGCCACAACCGCTCGATTGCCATTCGCCAGCCGGCGAAGAAAGGGGCGGCCTGATGGCTACCGCGCCTCGTTCGGAATCAGCTTCGGCGGTTCCGCCGCTCACTCCCGCCCGGCCGGTGATCTGGCCGCCTCGCGTGCACAGAACGCTTTCGAACGGTTTGGAGGTCGTTCTTGTGGAATCGCACACGATCCCGAAGTTTACGGGAGAGCTTTTCTTTCGAAGCGGCAACGCGGTAGCGGCAGCGAAGGCGCCCGGCCTGGCTGACATGACCGCTACAGTGGCCCGTACGGGTACTACAAAGCGCACCAGCCGCGAAATCGAAGAAGACTTGAGGCGGATGGGCTCGGATCTTTCTTCGGGCGCTGGAGCGGACACCAGCGTGATTTCGTTCGCGGGACTCGTGGAGTTTTCGAACGATCTTCTGGGGCTTGTTTCGGAACTTGCGCAGCAGGCTTCCTTTCCCGCGGACGAATTCGAACGCGAGCGGCGTCAGCTTGTCGAGGGCTTGCGCATCGAGCGGACCACGCCTGGCTTTCTTGCGAGCGAGCGCCTGCGGCGCGTCCTGTTTGGCGCGCACCCGTACGGCACGATTTCGCCGACCGAGGAACAGGTGGCTGGCTACCGCGTTGAGCAACTCAAAGAGTTCTACCAGCGTTACTATCGCCCCGGAAACGCGCTTCTGGTGATGGTGGGAGATTTTTCGCCGGACGGAATGCTTGCGCAGATTGAAAAAGCGTTCGGCTCCTGGTCGTCCGGTCCGGTGGAGGGCGCACCCGATCCAGCCCTGCCCGAACTGGCGGGACGCCGCGTGTACCTAGTGCATCTGCCGGAATCCGTGCAAACGCAAATCTCGGTTGGCAATCGCGCCATTACGCGCAAGCACCCGGACTGGCTGCGCCTGACGCTCGCGAATTCGATTTACGGCGGCGCATTCAATTCGCGCCTGGTCATGAACATCCGCGAGCAGAAAGGGTACACGTACAGCCCGCGCAGCGGGGCGCATCCCCTGCGCCAGCACGGATATTTCAGCATCGGAGCGGCGGTGCGCAACGACGTGGTCGCCGCCACTCTCACCGAAATTTTCTACGAGATTGATCGCATGCGCTCGACGCCCGTCGGCGAGGAAGAACTGGACGACGCGCGGAGTTACCTGACCGGAGTGTTCTCGCTGGGCCTCGCGACGCAGGACGGCCTCGCCGGACAGCTGGCGACGTCCACGCTCGAGAAATTGCCGGACGATTATTTGGAAACCTATCGTGAGAGCGTCTTGAAACTCACTTCGGCGGATGTGCTCGATGCGGCGCAGAAATATTTCGATTCAGCCCACGCGCAAATTGTGATCGTCGGCGACCGCGCGCAAATTGAATCGCAAGCCGCGCTGTTCGGCACGCCTGAGGTTTATGACGCGCAAGGGAATCGCATCTGATTCATCGTGGCGGGCAAGAATTCCGAGAGGCGTGAGCGTGGCGCTTCTTTTCGCCGGATTGTTCTCACTCGGAGTGAGTCGAGCGTTTGTCGGCCTTCACTTCGGCGAGGGGATTACAGTTTCTTCTTTCTCGGCCGGTGTTTTCCTTTGCGCTGTGGCATTATTCATTCACGGAAGCCACCGAAGGTCGCGATGATTATTTCATCTATTCCTTCCCGCGTTAGCGCTCTCATTGCCGCGCTCCTTATCGTCCTTGCGTCTTTCGCTGCGCAGGCTGAGAAGCATCCTCCCGCGAAGCCGATTGATATCAACCTCGCAAACGTAAAAGAGCTTCAGGAATTGCCCGGCGTGGGGTCCGTCACAGCGCAGAGAATTATCGACCTGCGCGCGAAGAGCGGCCGCTTTCACCGCGTCGAAGATTTGCTCGCCGTGCGCGGCATCAGCCAAAAAAAACTTGATGCGATGCGGCCGTATGTCACAGTGGCCGCGACGCCTTCGAACGCGTCTCCGTCACAGAAGAACAGCACTCCTCCGAAGAAAGCATCTTCTCAGTGAGTTGCAGTAGAATCGCTACACCTGAGTGTGCGGTTTTCTCTCATTTCACGCAATCCACGCTTTATCGACGATCGCGAAACCCGCACAGGCAAGAGTGCCTGTGCTACGAAAACCTTGTTCGAGGGAAGAGGCTATAGCGCCTGGTGGGTGCGTTTTTTCTGCGGTGCGGTTCGCAGCGGGACTTGTTCGGCGATCGTCAGGCCATAGCCTTCGAGCGCGACTACTTTTTTCGGATGGTTGGTGAGGACGCGCAGGCTCTTCAGTCCCAGATCGATTAATATTTGCGCGCCGATGCCGCTTTCGTGCTGCAAGAGGCGCTGCCGGGCGACATCCATATCGAGCTGTCCGCGCGAGTGGTACACGATGCGCGGCAGCGCGCCCGGAACGGGCGCAGCAGTGTCGATGCCGAAGCCTCGTCCGGTGTGGTGAAGGTAGACGAACACGCCGCGATTTTCCTCGACTATGGCTTCCAGCGAACGCTCGATGATTTCATGGCAATCGCATTCGGTGGACGCAAACACGTCGCCGGTGAGGCAGTGCGAATGCACGCGCACGAGCGGCGGCCCGCCGGCCAAATTCCCTCGAACCAGAGCGATATGCTGCTCGCGATCCACGTCGGAGGCGTACACGATCATGCGGAAATCGCCATAGCGCGTCGGCAGAGCCGTCTCGGCGACGCGCCGGACGTAGCGTTCGTTCTTCATCCGGTAGCGGATGAGTTCCGCGACGGTCAGCAGCTTCAGGCCGTGCGTGCGGCAGAATTCCGCGAGCTGCGGCAATCGCGCCATCGTGCCGTCGTCATTCATGATTTCGCAGATCACGCCCGCGGGAGTAAGGCCCGCGATTCGAGCGAGATCCACCGATGCTTCGGTTTGCCCGGCGCGCACCAGTACGCCGCCGTTTCGCGCGCGCAGGGGGAAAACATGTCCCGGACGCGCAAGATCGGTCGGGCGTGTAGCCGAGTCAATGGCCGTGAGGATGGTGATCGCGCGATCGGCCGCGCTGATTCCCGTTGTGGTGCCGCGCCGCGCGTCGATCGATTCCGTGAAGGCCGTGCCGTAATTCGAGGTGTTCACCGGGGTCATCAGCGGGAGCGCCAGATCGTCGCAGCGCTCTTCGCTCAGCGCCAGGCAAATGAGGCCGCGGCCGTTCTTGGCCATGAAGTTGACGGCTTCGGGAGTGATTTTCTCGGCGGCCATAGTGAGGTCGCCCTCGTTCTCGCGGTCTTCGTCGTCCACCAGCACGATTTGACGGCCCTGGCGGATTTCTTCGAGGGCTTCCTCCACGGTGGCAAACGGGATGGGTGCGTCGGGCATGACGGATTCGGAACTCCTGGGCCGGGATTTGTGAATTTGGATGGCTATTGTCACTATACCGAATCCGGTATTTGACGGCAAGCTGGAGGCTGTAGCACAGGCACTCTTGCCTGTGCGGTTTTGCTGGTCGACGACAGGCTCTTGGCCCGCTGTCGATCACGAAAACCGCACAGGCAAGAGTGCCTGTGCTACCAAAACGCTACGCTGATGCAGGTCGTGCGCTGGTTGGGGCGCGATAGCCGGACGCGGCGGCTTTGCGCAATGCCTCAAGGCCTTCGGCTGCTTCCAGCAACGGCGTGGTCTTGATTGACTTGACCGCGCCGCCTGCCGCGGCGGCGATGGAGAGTGCTGCAACGCTCACGTTGTCCGGGAATTCCCCGATGAAGACAAAGTCGTAATCGCCGAACGAGTAATAGGCGTTTACGATTCGTCCACCCAGTTTTTCAACCACGGGGCGGATTGCTTCCAGGCGGTTTTGGGGGTTTGAAACGAGCGCTTTCCAGCCTTCTTCGTTGTAAGCAACTTGGCTTAGGTAAAGTGGCATGGGAATCTCCTCAAGTTATTTTTTTAAGTCAATGGCGGCAACAATTTCTTTGGATTTCGCCGCCTTCGGGCCGGGGTGTTTTGTTCCGTGACTCCTGATGGGGACGTATACACCCGGCTCTTCGGGCTGGCAAGGGGTTCCTTTTTGCGGTGAGGTAGGACGGGCTTCAGCCTGTCTGGTTTTCTTATGCGGCGCTAGAAATCAAAACCAGACAGGCTGAAGCCCGTCCAACTAGATGCTACGCGCTTTTCGCGTCGAACATTTTCATTTCGTCCGCCGAGGGGCCGTACATGCCGGGGATCTCGACGTTGTTCAGACGGAGATAGACGCCGAGCTGCGAGCGATGGTGGATGAGGTGACTCATGACCATGCTGCGCAGGACGGCAGCGCGCGGCATAGAGAAGATCTGGTTCCCCTTGTACGTCAGGGTCCAAATCTTCATGAGGTCTTCGTCTGTCGCTTTGGAAAGCATCTCCCGGGCTTCCACGACGTTCTTGTCGAAAGCGTCGAGGAGTTCCTTGCGCGTTGCGGGAGAGAATTGCTTTTCTTCGCCGGTGAAATCCATGCGTTCGACGCGAAGAGTGGCGGTCGCGTAGGACGGGATTTCGCACGTGTGCGCGGCCAGGCGCCCAAGCGTCATTGACTTCTCATGCGGCTTGTACCCGAACTTTCCGTCCGGCACGCGTTCCAGCATTTTTCGTGTATTAGCCATTTCCTGATCGAATTCCGGTAAGAGCATCTGAGCGATAGGCATGTTCGTCTCCTAAGTGTTTGAGGTGCGACGGGGCAGGCGAAAGCATACCATCAGTTCAAGGCGAAGAAAAGGCGAATTTACCATGCCCCCTTTAGCGCGCCCCGGCATTAGCGCGCCTCCCCCGCTGCCCTTAGGACCGGATCGCGCGAGAAATTTCCAGCCGGAGTTGCACTACAATAGCGGACACTTTGAGGACTTGTATCGGTGAATACGACCAGGAAGCAAAAAAGCGTGGGAGGGACATATCTTATGAAAGCGTTCTGGAAAATCGGGAGTGTTTGCGCTCTCGCGTCAGTAACGTTTGTTCCGCAGGGGCATGCACAGCAGGCGCGGACCATTTATCTCGTGCGCCACGCGGATAAAGTCTCTGAAGACACCGATGCTCCTCTCAGCGAAGCGGGGCGTGCGCGCGCGAAATGCCTCGCGAAAACGCTCGAGGACGCGCGCGTTCAGCAAATTTTCACTTCGGACTTGCAGCGCACCCAGCAGACTGCCGCTCCCCTGGCTGAAAAACTGCATCTGAAGCCGGTGGCCATTCCAATCGGCAAACCGGACGACCTGATCGAGGCGATTCGATCGAGCAAAGCGGGCAGCGTGCTGGTCGTCTGGCACGACGCGACGCTTCCAAAAATCCTGAGCGCCCTCGGGGCTCCGGAAACAATTTCCATCGCGCATACTGAATACGACCGTTTTTTTGTTCTTACGCTGTCCGGAGAAGGGAACGATTCCAAGACGGGATTTGCAGCGCTGCGCTACTGCGATTGCCCGCAGTAGCTGCGTCATCCCCGCGATCCTCGCGCAGCGTTTAATTTCCTCCTGGTTGCGGAGGTGCGACGTCAGGGCAAGCGGCGCCCGCGTGCCTTTTGTAAATTTCATAGTTGGCGAGGGTCTGAAAAGGCACAAAATCTTTGCGCAATAGTTCGAGTAGCCGGTTCCGGTCCTCCACGGGCTCATCATTTCTTTGGTAGTTCTTTTTGAGGATCATCCAGCAGATATTCCGGCGCCGGCTGATTTCGACAATTTCTTCCGGGCTGTACGGATTGACGGTGTGATCGAACAGCAGCACGGGAAAGCGCGGCCGCCTGCCGGTGGTGTAGTAGAAGAGATCTTCTCCAGGAATCATGAGAAGCCCCTGATCCTTCGGAATCTCACGGTCCGTGAAACGAACGAGATCCTCGAATTGCGGTATCCAGGGCCCGCGCGTCGAAAGGCCCGCGAGCGCAGGCAAAGCCGATCGGGCCATCTCGCCGGTGGAGAGGTCGGCATAGCTCAACCGCTCGCGGCTCGCGACGTAAAAACCGCCGGAAACAAGGATCGAGAGTGCGGCTACCCCGGCCAGCAGCTCGATTTCAGACGATGACGTTTCTCTCCTGAGCTTGAACAAATCCGCGAGAATTCCGGCAAGCAATATCGTAAGAAACGGCCAAATGGCGTACGTCGAACCCCAGAGCTGCTGCGAGAGAAATGCCCCTACCACGGTTGCAAACAGAATGAAGGGCGTGAGCCGCGTGACGCTAAGGCCGCGTCTCGCGTCCCACACAGCGAAGACCAGAGAAACTACCAGCACAATGGGCCACAAGGCGAGGAGGCGTTCCGCGCGCTCTGACGGGTCATCATCCACGAGCAGGTACAGGACCGTCCACGCGAATGGCGCTGCCATCAAGGAGACGGATAATGTTGAAAGCAATCGGTTGCTGCGACGATTGCGCCACAACAAATGCGCGCCGGCCGCAAACGCCGCGAACCACAACAGCAGCCATGGATTCTCAAATGGCTCAATCATTTCCGAGAGACGCGGCAATCGGCGCGACGCGGCAAACTGCATGGTCCAATGGAAATAGTTCCGCAATCCAACGGTGAAGTGCAGGAGAAGCATCGCCGCGCCAAGGCCCGCGGCCATCCCGGCCAGGAGCCATGCGTAACCTGACTCGCGTTGCCGACGCCAGGCTGCGTCTAGGATCAGAATGACGACGGCTATGGCGGCTGCTGCGAGAAACGCGAGCCCGGTATTCTGCTTCACGAAGACCGGAACAACGAGCGCGATCCCCGTGAGAAATGCGCGGCGAGGCGGAAAGCCCTTGCGCTCCAGTTGCAGGAGGAGAAGGACGCCACATAAGATGGAAAAAGTGCAGTCGGGGTCGTAGAACGGATGCGGGAAGACGCAATAGATTCCCAGCACCGTGAGCGGCGCTGCCAACAGAAACGCAATGAGGCGGAACTTTGGCAAAGCGCCGCGCAACAGTTGGAGCAGAATCCGCCAGGTCAGTACCGTCCCCAGGCCGCCCACGATCGCACAGTACAATACGTGATGAAAGTAGACGCGCCCGGTGAGCCGGATGAGCAACGCCTGGATCACAAAAGTTGCGGGAGAGTAAGGGAAAGGAAAATCGCGATAGGGAAGATCGCCGAGGGAAATCCGGTAGGAGTTTTCCAGAATGTAGCTGAGGTCCCAGAGAACCGCCAGGCGCGAATTTTGCCAGAGGACAACTGCGGAGGTGCTCAGGAAGAGGAATAGAGCAGCAGCCCGGTCCGACCACATCCAGCGCTCCTGGCTCACAGAATCGCCGGGCAATTCGGTCTGGTCCATGGTTTTTGTGGGGCGGCCTCAGTAGCACAGGCACTCTTGCCTGTGCGGTTTTGTAAGCCGCATGCGGAGGCCACCTTGCCCGATTGCAATCGCGAAAACCGCACAGGCAAGAGTGCCTGTGCTACTTACTTCTTCAGGAACGTGCCTTCTTGCAACTCCTGGTACGCTTTTTGGAGCTGGGCTTGCGTGTTCATTACGATGGGACCGTACCAGGCGACCGGCTCTTCGAGCGGTTTTCCGGAGACGAGCAGGAAACGGACGCCCTCGTCGCCGGCCTGCACCATGACTTCGTCGCCCCGGTCGAAGAGCACGAGGGTGCGGTTCTCGGCCGCCGAGGGGGGCGCGGTGTCCGCCCAGCCAACCGGCTCGGTCGGGACCGAAAGTGGATCGGAGGCATTGCAGAATTTTGCCGAGCCGGCGAAAACGTAGGCGAAGGCGTGCCGTGTCGTCTCAACCGGCAGAGTCTTTCTTTTTCCGGGAGGCACGGACACGTCGAGATAAATTGGGTCAGCGGCGACGCCATCGACGGGGCCGGCCTTTCCCCAGAATTTTCCGCAGACCAGGCGAACGTGCATGCCGTCGTCGTCTGTCATGTTGGGGATATCCTTCGCTTCGACGCCCTGGTAGCGCGGCGCCGTCATCTTGAGCGAGCCGGGAAGATTTGCCCACAGTTGAAAGCCGTGCATTCGACCCGCGTGATCGCCCTTCGGCATTTCCTGATGAATGATCCCGCTGCCGGCGGTCATCCACTGGACGTCGCCCGAGGCGATGGAGCCGTGGTTGCCCATGCTGTCGCCATGGTCGACAGTTCCGGCGAGGACATAGGTGATGGTTTCGATGCCGCGGTGCGGATGCCACGGAAAACCCGCGGCGTAATCTTCCGGCACGTCATTGCGAAAATCGTCCAGAAGGAGAAACGGATCGAAGTCGTTGGTATGATCGAAGCCGAATGCGCGGCGCAAGTGCACGCCCGCGCCATCGCGCGTCGGTTTGGATTTGATGAGGCGCTTCACCGGGCGAAGAGACATGCAAGCCTCCTGAAGGGCGAGTCTACTCCATCGCGTCCACTCGCGCCAATGCTACACCGAGGCAGTTCGGCGCAACTTGCAGAAGTCTGGAGCTTTTCGCAAGTCGTCGCTTGAGGACTTTCACCTGGTCGGACAGGCATTCACCCGTGCTTGTTTCGGATTCTATGCCGCCGGCGCGCTCATTCTGTTTCCGGCGAGGGTTTCAGCCATTGCCGCGGTGCACAGGCCGTCGCGAGGAGATCGCTTGGCTTCGTACATGGCCCGATCAGCGAGATTCAAGATCTCGTCCACAGTCATGGGGTTTAGAGGGTCAAACCTGGCCACACCAACGCTGAGTGAGAGCGGGTAGCGGGCGTCGCGCAATCCTTCTGAACGGAGGTTTTCCTTCAGACGGCGCAGGATATCTTGGCGAGAATCCGGGCTGGCCTCGTTCGCCAGAATGACGAATTCGTCTCCCCCCAGGCGGGCCACAACGTCGGAATCCCGAAAGGTGCGCTCCAGGACTCGCGCTACGCGCTTGATCGCGGCGTCGCCACCGGAGTGGTAGAAGCGGTCGTTGATTTGCTTCAGGCCATTGATATCCGCAAAGAAGAGTAATGCGTGCTCGCGGTTTCGGCGCGCGAACTTGAGGTGCTGGCCGGCGAGCGAGAAAAAGCCCCGGCGGTTGTGGATGCCGGTCAGCTCATCCGTCAGCGCCAGGTTCCGCAATTCCTCCCGAAGCATGTGCAGCTTCAGGGCCTGATGCGCGGTGCGAGCCAGCAGCCCGCTCAACAACTCCAGGAATTCCCCCGGCGAATCCGAAGGAGGAACGATTTCCGCGATTTCGCGCAGGATGCGATCCATCTTTCGTTTGTCGCCGGAGAGCATGGCGGTCGCGAATCTTTCGCCGATGATTTTCGGCGTGGACCGCGCAGCTTTCCTAAGTCGCCGGACGCTTGCCGGTTTATTGGATCGAGCGCCGTTTGGGTGGCGCGGTCTCTTGTGAGTGGTGTTGAACATGTTCCGCATCTTTCTTTAGCAGCTTCCCGGTTCACATCTTCAGCTCGGCGCCTCGAAGGGCGCCCTGTTTCATCTTGATACATCATGAACTTAGATGCTCCCTGCCGATGTAATGGAGGTCACGGAGGGAAGGTGCGGGGGTCACATGTGACCAATGAATCAACATAGCGGCCGGATGCTCTCACGGAGGATCAGAGTTCCAGATTCCGAAAAGGAAGAACAGCGCATCCATGCATTCGTGTCCGTAAGGTGAAAAAGGCCAAAATGCCCACGCTCACAACACCGTTCATGGGCGCCTGAAAATTCAACGCCACGCCAGGCCCTGGCCTCCCGCCCCGTGGTTCGCGTTTTTCCACCGAACTCGGGCCCGGGCCCGGATTTCGTCTGGATCGAAGGTTACTGGTACTCCGTCGGAAGACACCACCGGTGGCGCGAAGGCTACTGAACGCGGCCTCCGTATGTGGTCGCGCGTTGGGTTCCGCCTCATCATGACGGTGGGCCCTCCGGCGTCTTGTTCGCCGGCACGGGCAACGCGCCTTTGTACTGGTTGACATGTAACGAGAAGCAGTATAGCATGATCGTGTGATCCGGTCTTTCCGCTGCTCGGACGCCGAGCGTCTCTTCCGTCGGGAACCGGTCCGCCGGTTCCAGGCGATCCAGCGTTCCGCCCTGCGAAAACTGGACATCCTGGATGCGGCGCCCGACATGCAGTCGCTCGCGAATTTACCGGGAAACCGGCTGGAACGCTTGAAGGGCGACCGCAGGGGGCAATACAGCATTCGCATCAACGATCAGTGGCGAATTTGCTTTGAGTGGCGAGACGGCCACGTTCACGCGGTCGAAATCGTGGACCACCACCAGGGAGCGCGAAATGGCCAAGAAACTGAAGCCGATCCATCCGGGCGAGATTCTCCGCGAGGAATTCATGAAGCCGCTCGGCCTGAGCATGAACCGGATGGCGCTCGACCTCCGCGTCCCGG
>Ga0210409_10002016_pt1 | contig 25041 bp, 25 predicted proteins | sample IncBWH17MmetaG_FD_161649 | JGI IMG/M metagenome (GOLD analysis project Ga0210409, IMG submission 161649) | Forest soil microbial communities from Barre Woods Harvard Forest LTER site, Petersham, Massachusetts, United States - Inc-BW-H-17-M | ecosystem: Environmental > Terrestrial > Soil >...
TCGTGCAGATCATTGGACCGGTGCTCGACGTTCAATTTGAATCGGGGCATTTGCCCTCGATTTACAACGCGGTTCGAATTACGAGCGAAGGTTTCAACGTGCCGGAGCCAATCGATGTCACCGCTGAAGTGCAGCAGCATCTGGGCGAAGGGCGCGTGCGCTGCGTTGCCATGGAGCCCACAGAAGGGCTGGTTCGCGGCATGAAAGCAGTCGACACTGGAGCGGGCATTACTGTTCCTGTCGGACGCCCTACGCTTGGCCGCGTGATGAACGTGCTCGGCAAGCCTGTGGATCAGCTTGGACCCCTAACCAGCAAAACGAATTATCCGATTCATCGTCCCGCGCCCTTGCTCTCCGATCAGTCCACCACTCTTGAAATGTTTGAGACCGGCATCAAAGTCATCGACCTGATTCAGCCCTTTTTGAAGGGCGGAAAGATCGGATTGTTCGGCGGCGCCGGTGTCGGCAAAACCGTTCTCATTCAGGAATTGATCAATAACGTCGCGATGCAGCACGGCGGCGTGTCTGTCTTCGCGGGTGTCGGAGAGCGTACTCGTGAAGGAAACGATCTTTGGCTGGAATTCCAGGAAGCTGGTGTCGTCGTTCCTGGTAATTCGGAAAAATCCCGCGCCGCACTGATCTACGGGCAGATGACTGAACCGCCGGGCGCGCGTCTCCGTGTCGGCCTCACCGGCCTGACAGTCGCTGAATATTTCCGCGACGAAGAACATCTTGACGTTCTTCTCTTCATTGACAACATTTTCCGTTTCGTTCAAGCCGGTTCCGAGGTTTCCGCGTTGCTGGGCCGCATGCCTTCCGCCGTCGGTTATCAGCCGAACCTCAACACCGAGATTGGCGAATTGCAGGAGCGCATTACTTCCACGAAGTCCGGCTCTATTACTTCCGTACAAGCCATTTACGTTCCTGCCGACGACTATACGGATCCCGCTCCGGCTGCGACGTTTACGCACTTGGACGCCACCACAAACCTCAGCCGCCAGATCGTAGAGCGCGGTATTTATCCCGCCGTCGATCCGCTGGCCAGCTACTCGCGCATTCTCGATCCGCGCATCGTGGGCGCGGAGCACTATGCCGTTGCCCGCGGCGTGAAATCGATTCTCCAGCGCTACAAGGATCTGCAGGACATTATCGCCATTCTCGGTATCGAAGAGCTTTCTGACGAAGACAAGCGCACCGTGGCGCGCGCGCGCAAAATCGAAAACTTCCTTTCGCAGCCAATGTTCGTGGCGGCGCAGTTCACCGGCCTCGAAGGCAAGTACGTCAAGATTGCGGACACGGTCCGCAGCTTCAAGGAGATCGTGGAAGGCAAGTACGACGACATTCCGGAGCAGGCGTTCTACATGGTGGGCACGATTGATGAAGCCATAGCGAAGGCTGAAAAAATGAAGGCGGGCGTCTAAGCGCAAATGCTTCCGGATTCCATCGAGCTGATCATCGTCACGCCGGAGCGCCAATTTCTGCGCGAAAGCGTCGTCGAGGTGGTGATGCCCGGCGCGGCCGGCGAACTTGGTATTTTGCCGGGGCACGCGCCGCTGATGACCGAGCTCGGCATCGGTGAGCTGGCCTATCGCGGAGCTGGCACAAATCCCAGCGGAGTTCTCGCCATCATCCAGGGCTTTGCCGAAGTCTTGGGCGACCGGGTCACCGTCCTCGCGGAGACCGCAGAGCGCGCCGCGGAGATTGACCTAGCCCGTGCTGAAGCCGCAAAAGCGCGCGCGGAACAACGGCTGGCAGCTGGCGACGCGAATATCGATTGGGATCGCGCTTTTGTCGCTCTCCAGCGCGCCGTCATCCGAATCCAGGTTGCGCGCAAGTACCGCGGCGCTCCTGTCGAGGTCCGTTGATTCTTGCGGAACATGCACCCTGCCTTTCCTGCGACGCAGTCCCCTCTCTTGCATCTAACTAGTCGGAGCCCTCGATGGAAATCCTGACGATGTACAGCGCCCCATGGTGCCCAGACTGCAGGCGCGCAAAGCTATTCTTGAAAGAGCGCGGCGTGGAATTTCACGAAGTGAATATTGAAGAAGACCCCTCAGCGGAGGAAATCGTCATCAAAGCCAACGACGGGAAGCGAAAGATTCCGACGCTGGAAATCGGCGGACGTTATTTTGCGTGCAGTCCCTTCGATGCGGAACAATTGGCCGAGAATCTCAACATCCCGCTAAATCCGTGATCTCCAGCCGTCTTTTTCTTCTCCTTGGTTAGAGCTATTCCACAGCTCCCCCACGCACCCAAACATTCGTCAGTCGCAATCCTTCATCAAGCAGAACAATGTCCGCATCTGCCCCGACCCGCAGCGCGCCTTTCTTGAATTCAATTCCCAGCAGCGCGGCGGGGTTTAGAGTCAACATGCGCACTGCTTCCGCGAGCGGAATCCCCAGCCCAACAATATTTCTTAATGCTCTGTCCAGCGTCAGCGTGCTGCCCGCCAGCTTTCCTTCCGAGTTGCGGCAAATTCCTCCGCTCACGCTAACTTCCAATTGTCCGAGCATGTACTTCCCGTCTGGCATCCCCGTTGCCGAAGTACCGTCGCTTACTAGGATCATGCGCTCGGGCCCTTTTGCTTGTAGAAGCACTTTCATCGCTGTTTCGTCCACGTGCACGCCGTCCGCGATCAGCTCCGCGCTCACCTCTGACGAAGTAAACACCGCGCCGATCACACCGCTGTCGCGATGAGAAAAGGGCCGCATAGCGTTATAAACGTGCACTGCATGCCGTACCCCATGCGCAATCGCAGCGCGAGCTTGTTCGTACGTCGCATCGGTGTGGCCCATGGCCACGACCATCCCCGCATTTCGCGCCGCGTCGATGCATGGCATGGCGCCAAGCAATTCAGGCGCAAGCGTCAAAATTTGAGCGTTTCCCGCCGCTGCCTGCAGAAATTTCTCAAGGAGTTCCGCCGACGGTAGCTTCAGCCACTCCGTCGGATGCACTCCTCGCCTCGCTGGGCTGAGAAACGGGCCCTCAAAATGAATCCCCAGCACTTCCGCCCGCGCGTCGTCCGTTTCGTGCTGTTGCGAAATGTAATGCGCAATTCCTTCGACGCTACGAATCGTGTCCTCGGGGCTCGCCGTGACCGTCGTGGCCACGAATGAGGTTGTTCCATGCCGTGCAACTACTTTTGTCACTCCCGCGAGTGCTTCTGCAGTGCCCTCCATGACGTCGTGTCCACCGGCGCCATGGATGTGTACATCCACAAACCCGGGAATTGCGGTCTTGTCGGTTGCGGAAATCTCCTGAGCGCCGTCAGGCAGCCGCATGCCCTCCCGGAGTCCGAGTTCCTCGATGACCCCATCGCGGATCAGAATGCCTGCGTCAGTAATTTCGGCTGTCGGAGTGAGCACTCGTCCGGTGTGCAATAAAGTTGTCGTCATAGTTCAGGATGTATCGTAGCGGAATCCAGCAATCTTTCAAAAATCAAAAATGAGCAAAAAATCAGAACGGGCCAAAACAAAACGGGCGAAGCCGAAGCCCCGCCCGTCTAGAAGATACCGTAATAAGGATTCCTACTTGCCGTTTGCCGGCGCCATGTCGATGCTTTCCAGCTTGAGCGTGTCGCCATCCACCGTGCCTTTCACGGTGACGTGATGCCCGGCGTGGTCCGCCACTTTGTCTTGTGCGTCCACGACATAAACCTTCTTGTCTGCATCATTGACAAACACGTATTTTGCGCCGCCCTTTACGCATTTGATGGTGCACTCACGCGCCTTGTCGTTCGCGCCTTTTGCGCCGCAATTGCTATCGGAAATATAGCCGGTCCACGTACCGTCCGCAGCCATTGTTAATGCCGCTGCGAAGAGTGTTGCTGCGATGACTGTTGCAAATCGTATCTTCATTGCTTTCCCCCTCAAGAAAATTGCACTGCATGGATGATTGGCCGGGTCGCCTTCAGCTTGGCACAATCGCCGTTACCCGTCCAGACCCACCTCTCTCACTATACGTGGGGAAATGATTGCTGGATGTCTTTGCGAAAAAAATAGGGAGGGTTCTCTGGAACCCTCCCTATTACTCTACTCTCAAGAATTCGCGACTGCGTTCAGTCGCGAATCCCTTTATTGTCCCGACCCTGAAGTGCTGGCTGCCGTCGTCTCGGGTGCTTTCGGTATGCTCAAGTAGCCTGACGCCGTCGTCTTGGAAACCTTGTTGACGACCAGCTCGAGTGCTGCGCGAGTTCCGCCCGTATAGAAGAAAATCGGCTCGTTTACAGAGCGGTTCTTCTTTTCGAAGTTCTTGTCATCCGCCAGCACGTTGATCGTGTACTGGTTCTTTTTGGTGTTCGTGTCTTTCAGCTCGACCTGAATGGTGCCTACCTTTTGATTTCCGCCCTTGCGCGTTACTGTGAACTCAAAGTAGTCGCGCTGTCCCATCCGGCGAAGCTGGTCGATTTCGTCATGGTTCCGCGCGATCAGTGTACCCATCTCGCTGCGCGCCATTTGAAGATTGTTCTTCTGAGCGTCCAGGTCGCTCTTCACGCCGCTAACGTCCCCGTTGAGTTTGTCCACATCGCCTGAATTGGCCTTGGTCGCAAGCTCCGCCTTAACGGAGGTCGCCAACCCCTCGACTTTTTGGTCCACAGCGGCCGTCGCATTCTTGTTCTGCTTACGCGCCGCGATGAGCTCGCCTTGCGTCAGATTCAGCTTGTCCGTGACCACTTTCAGGTCGCTCTGCAATGCCTGATTGACTTCATCTTCTTTCGCCAGCCGTTGGGCTAGCGCATCGTTTGCCTGCTTTACTGAGGCTTGCGTTGTTTGCTCGATGCTGTTCGCGTGGTTTAACGCGCTCCAACCGACTCCAAGACCGAGCAATGAAACTCCGCCCAACACGGCGACCGCCAGTCCCACCCAGCGTGGGGTTCCGGTTGTAGTGTGGCTAATGGGATCCTGAAACTCGCTCATAAACTTCTTCTCCTTTGGGGTTTTCCCCCTGCGCTTGGAAGGGTGCATCCGCCTCGCCAAATGGAGGTTTCTACGGCGCTTTCCTCTAACTCAAGCGGATGCATGAGGTTGTCGATGGTAGAGGCACATGGATTAGATAGGCTTATACGTACTAGTACCAGTAAAGATTACGTGCTTGGGCCCGCTTCTGTAAATTTTGCTCCTGCTGGAAGAAAAGGCTGTACGCAGTAAGCAGGTGGGTTTCGAAATGGGATGAACCCAACCTGCCCCGCCCTAAGTCATTCTCAAATAAATGTTTATAGGAATCTAATCAGGCCGCTTGGGGGGCGGGTTCTTCGTCGGAGCCTTTGATAGGTGTGAAATATCGGTCCAAAGTGCTCACCGCCGCGTCCAAAACCATGTGGCAGTCCGAACAGGAATCCAAGTGCCGTCTGATCTCAGTCGCCACCGGCGGCGAGAGTCTTCCCTCTAAGTACCAGCAAATCAAATGGATAGTGTCTCGACAGCTCATGACTGCGGTCCCCCCGTGGCCCCGCGCCGATGTCCGGCATGCCTTTACGCAGTGCATTTGATTCACCAAATCTTCCTAGAAGTGCAGAAAATCTAATTGCAGAAATATCAATGGTTTAGAGGACTAGAGAATGGCTCAGATTGAAACGGTTTAAACTCTGCGGGGAAAGTTTACTCAGCCAATGTGCAAGGTTTGAGCGAAACATGCCGGTTGCGCTTTCAGCGTTTTGGAACTACGGTCATTTCCCGCAAAGCCTCTATTCGTTTTTCGAGCGGCGGGTGGGTGCTGAAGAGTGAGGACACGCTTCCCCGTCCGAACATCGGCTTTACGATGCACAAGGATGATGTAGACGGGGAAATCGCCGTCGTAGGGATCCGCTGATTGTAGGTCCCGAGCTTCTGCAAGGCGCTTATCAGCCCGAATTGGTTTCCGACCATCCGGGCTCCGGTCGCGTCCGCCGCATATTCCCGCTGGCGCGAGAGTCCCAGCTGTAACAGCATCGCCGCAAGCGGCGCAAGGATCATGAGCAAGAGGCCGGCTATTGCACCGCCTCGGCCCCGCTCATTATCATCGCCTCCGCCAAACCACATGCCCCAATGAGCGATCCACGTGATGGCACCCGCGAGCGTAGCCGCGACGGAACTGATCAAAATATCGTAGTTGCACACATGCGACAGCTCGTGTGCGATGACCCCTTCCAATTCCTCGTCATTCATCAATTCCAGCAAGCCCTGCGTCACCGCCACTGACGCGTGCCGAGGATTTCTTCCGGTGGCAAACGCATTCGGCGCCTCATCGGGTACAACGTACAGCCTCGGCACCGGGATATTCGCTTTAGCCGCCAGCCGTTCCATAACTGCATAGAGCCGCGGCAACTGCTCCCGGGTAACGGGCTTTGCGCCGCTCGATGCCAGCGCGATCTTATCGGAAAAGAAATAGGCAAATGCATTGGTGCAAATCGCAATTCCCAGTCCAATGGTCATGCCATTTCGTCCGCCGAAGTACGAGCCCACCATCATCAGGAAGAGCGTCAGCACGACCAGCAGGAATGTTGTTCGTAGAACTCTCATCGTGTTCCCTCAATACTGTATACGTACAAAAGCCCGAGATTTGTCGGCTCGCGGAGAATATATGTGGAGGAGGAAGCCTCTCGCAAGGCTCCCTCTCGCTTCACCTTAGATTCCGGCCGCTGCCGCCGGTTGTTTGGCCTTAGCCCGTTCAAAACGCATCGTGTCTTTCTGCCCGTCGCGATCCACTCGAATGTGATCGCCAGGCAGCACCTTGCCTTCCAGAATCTGCATGGCTAACGGATCCTGAATCAGCCGCTGAATCGTTCGACGCAGCGGTCGCGCACCGTACGCCGGATCGTAGCCTTCTCGCAGCAGCAGCTCTTCTGCGGCCTTTGTGAGGTCCAGAGTGATTTGCCGCTCCGCAAGTAGCTTCTCGACGTTCTTCAGCAGCAGCCCGACGATACGGGCAAGTTGTTCCTTGCCCAGCGGATTGAAAATCACGATCTCGTCGATGCGATTGATGAACTCCGGACGAAACGCCGTGCGCAGCGCTTCCATCGCTTCTTTTCGCGCGCGTTCCGGATTCTTCTCTGAAAGTTCAAAGATCGCCGTCGAGCCCACATTGCTCGTCATTATCATCACCGTGTTGCGGAAGTCCACGGTTCGGCCCTTGCCATCCGTTAGCCGGCCATCCTCGAGAATCTGCAACAAGATGTTGAACACATCCGGGTTTGCTTTTTCAATTTCGTCGAACAAGATCACCGAGTAAGGGTGTCTGCGCACCTGCTCGGTGAGCTGTCCGCCTTCTTCGTAGCCGACGTAGCCGGGAGGCGCGCCGATCAGCCGCGAGACGCTGTGCTTCTCCATGTACTCGCTCATGTCGATGCGGATCATCAGCTTTTCGTCGTCGAAGAGAAACTCCGCCAGCGCCCGCGCCAGCTCTGTTTTCCCCACGCCTGTTGGCCCAAGGAAAATGAATGAGCCGATCGGACGCTTTGCATCGGACAATCCGGCGCGGCTCCGGCGTACGGCGTTCGCGACGCGTGCCAGCGCTTCGTCTTGTCCAACCACGCGCTGCCGCAGCCGCTCTTCCATGTGCACGAGCTTTTGCGCTTCGCCTTCGAGCAGACGCCCCGCTGGAATGCCAGTCCACTTGCTCACCAGCTTCGCGATGTCTTCTTCGTCGACCTCTTCCTTCAGCATCGGCGAATCTTTTTGCACCGAGGCAAAGCGCTCCTCCGCTTTCTTCAGTTCCTGCTCTGCCGCGGCAATCTTGCCATACCGAATTTCCGCGACTTTGGCTAGTTCGCCCGCACGCTCGAATTTCTGTTCTTCCGTTTTGAGTTGATCGATTTGCTCTTTCAGCTTGCGGATTTTCATGATCGCTTCTTTTTCCGCTTGCCACCGTGACTTTCGCGCGCTCGAGTCCTCTTTCAATTTCGCAAGCTCTTTTTCGATTTGGTTGCGCCGTTCCTTGGAGTGCGCGTCCTTTTCCTTTAGTAGCGACTGCCGCTCGATTTCCAATTGCAGAATGCGCCGCTCGATCTCGTCAATCTCCACCGGCAGAGAATCGATCTGCATGCGCAGGCTCGCCGCTGCTTCGTCGATCAGGTCGATCGCTTTGTCTGGCAAAAAACGGTCGGAAATGTAGCGCTGGGACAGCGTTGCCGCCGCCAAAATTGCCGCGTCCTTGATTCGCACGCCGTGATGAACTTCATAGCGTTCTTTCAAGCCCCGAAGAATCGCAATCGTATCTTCGACCGTCGGCTCGCTGACCAGAACCGGTTGGAATCGCCGCTCCAGCGCCGGATCTTTCTCAATGTACTTTTTATATTCGTTTAAGGTCGTCGCGCCAATCGCGCGCAACTCGCCCCGCGCCAGCGCCGGCTTCAGTATGTTGGAAGCGTCCATCGAGCCTTCCGCAGCCCCCGCACCCACTAGCGTATGCAGTTCGTCGATGAACAGAATGATCTGCCCTTCCGCCTCAGTAATTTCTTTCAACACCGCCTTCAACCGTTCTTCAAATTCTCCGCGGAATTTCGCGCCAGCCACAAGCGCCGCCAAGTCCAGCGCCACAAGCCGTTTGGTCTTCAGCACGTCCGGCACGTCGCCGGAAACAATGCGCTGCGCCAGACCCTCGACGATGGCTGTCTTGCCGACTCCCGGTTCGCCAATTAACACAGGATTGTTCTTCGTCCGTCGCGCAAGAATCTGCATCACGCGCCGGATCTCTTCGTCGCGACCAATCACGGGATCGAGCTTTCCGCGCCGCGCCAAGTCGGTCAGATCGCGTGCGTATTTTTCCAGGGAAGCGTACGTCGCCTCTGGATTTTGCGACGTCACGCGTTGCGTCCCGCGCACGCTCGTCAACGCTTGCAGAATCGCTTCATGCGTAGCCCCTTGCCGCTTCAACAACTGCCCTGCCGGATCGCGTTCCTCTCCTGCAAGCGCCAGAAAAAGATGCTCTGTTGAGACGTACTCGTCCTTGAATCGCTCCGCTTCATCAAACGCGCGCTCCAGAACGTTGTTCAGCGGCTTGCCCATGTGTTGCTGCGCAAAGCCTTGCACTTTCGGCAGCCGTGCAATCTCGCGCTCAATCTCTTGTGTTAGTGCTTCGGTGCGAATTCCGAGCCGCGCGAGCAGGGGCGGCACCACGCCGTCCGTCTGCGTCACCAGCGCCTCGAGCAAATGCACTGGCTCAATCTGTTGATTCTCGTGGCGTGCTGCCACGTCGTTCGCCTGTTGTAGCGCTTCCTGCGCCTTCACCGTCATTTTTTCAAATCTCAGCATGTTCTACCTCGCTTCTCAACAAAAAGGGGCCAGCGCACGGGCCAGCCCCTCAATACCACCATTGCACTTGCTGGCTTACTTCGCCCCAGCGGCAGCCGCCGCAACTGCCGGCGTCCCCACGTTAACCTTGATCTGCTTCGGTTTTGCTTCCTCACGCTTCGGAATCGTCAGCGTCAGCACACCATTCTGATAATCGGCGTTGATCGCCTCCGAGTTCACAGTGTTGGCCAGGGAGAAACTTCGGCTGAAAGAACCATAAGCGCGCTCCACGCGCAGATAATTCTCTTCATTCACCTTCTTCTCGAACTTGCGCTCACCGCGTATCGTCAAAATGTTGTTCTCCACTCGGATGTCCAGATCCTTTGGGTCGATCTCCGGCAGATCGGCCTTTACGACCAGTTCATGCTCGGTCTCGTAAATGTCGACTGCTGGCGCCCAAGTCGTGAGGTTCGATTCCTCACCAGAATGCTCCAGCACATTACCAAACAAACGGTTTACTTGCTCCTGCAGGGTAGCAGCCCCGCGGAAAGGTTCCCAACGGTTCAATGTCGTTCTCATCTTTCGATCTCCTTGTTAAACTTACAGCAATCGAATAATATTATATGAGCGCGTCATTGTCAAGTTGTGTTTTTCGTCCTAACGTTTTACTTAACATCATTCTTTACAATAGAATACAGGAACTGTTCGGAATTCAATCGAGAGTCTCTCCGATGGATTCTCGCACTCATTCTTCGCGCCTACTTCTTACTTTCCCTTCATCTCTCAGCTTCAGATGCTGCTAGACTCGCCCCTGATGCGCCTAGACGCCTTCGATTACCACCTGCCGCCCGGCCAAATCGCTCAGCGCCCCTTAGAACGACGCGACGCTTCCCGCCTACTCGAACTCCCTCGCTCCAAAGGCAGCCTGAGTGATCATCTATTTGCGGATCTTCCGAACCTCCTTCGCGGCGACGAACTCATCGTCTTGAACAATACTCGCGTAATACCCGCTCGTCTTTTTGGGCTCCGTGCCGGGGTCCACTCTCAGCATCCCTCGCGGACCACGCGCCACGAGCATCTCACCGGCAAGGTAGAGGTCTTTCTGACCCGTCAGGTGGATTCTCAAATATGGGAAGCCCTGGTCCGCCCTGGCCGCAAGATGCAAACCGGAGAACGCGTCCTATTTGGAGAGGGGGAACTCGAAGCTGAAGTAATTTCCCGCGGCGAATTGGGGGTGCGCACCCTGCGCTTTGTTTCACGTGACACACGCGCCGTTTCTGAACACCTCGAACGCCTCGGCCACGTTCCCCTGCCGCCTTACATCCATCGCACCGACGAAGACTCCGACCGCGAGCGCTATCAAACGGTGTTCGCCAAACAGCCTGGTGCCATTGCTGCTCCCACCGCAGGTTTGCACTTCACACCGAAAATTCTGGAAATGATTCGCGCTCGCGGCGTGGAAATCTGCGAGCTGACACTCGACGTCGGCCTTGGCACGTTCCAACCGGTCCACGCTGAAACGCTGGAAGACCACGTGATGCACGCCGAATCCTACGAGATTCCTGTCCAAACTGTGCAAAGCATTCTGCAGGCGCGTGCCGCACGGCGCCCAATTCTTGCTGTTGGCACCACCGTGGTTCGCGCTCTCGAAGCCGCAGCCCTTCGCGCAGCAGAATCCGGCTCCCCAGAATTGCTACTCGCCGGCAAAGCCGACGCCCGACTGTTCATTTATCCTGGATTTCATTTCCGCGTGGTTGACGCCCTACTCACGAATTTCCACCTGCCGCGCTCTACCCTGCTCGCTCTCGTCTGCGCGTTTGCTGGCCGCGAGAATGTTCTCGCGGCCTACAACCATGCTGTTCAAGCAAGCTACCGCTTCTACAGTTATGGAGACTGCATGCTAATTCGCTAAAGAAGGTTAAGGGATGTTTCCGAAAGAGGAAAAGCTTCTCGAAGCCGCCTTAAAAAAATTCAACAGGCGGTAAATCGTCTCCACTGCAGCAGAAGCCGACTCCTGCCATTTCAAAATCTGTCCCAAGAAACTAACGAGCAGGGAGGCCATCGTAGCGCGCGGCCTCCCCCTCGTCCATTCGAAAGGAGTCACAAGAACTCCTCGTCTATTCGTTGAATACAAAAACGCGAGTCTGTCCCGCAAAACGGACTTCCTTCACCTGCCCGTCCTGGCTAATAAGCACGGAATCATTCGAGGATTTCGAGGCGCGGTCTTCCCAGCGACCTTCGCTTTCCACAATCGTCTGCTTCCCCTTCTGGACGGTCGCCTTGTTTCCGTCGATCATCAGGCGATATTCACCTGCTTGCAGATCAGCTTTGCCGATCTTTGCCGACTGGGCGATGTTAATTGTCTTGCTGAACGGTTTTGCGAGGAGTGGCACTGTCGACGCCAAAGCGGCTGCCAGCGCTACACTGCGGAGAATCGAATTGAATTTCATGCGTGTCAACTTCCTTTCCGTCAGGATCGAGTCAGCCAGAATTTCTAGCCGCCGCAAGCTCAACAGAGTGTTGACACGCGTGCTCATGGCGAGTAGGCTCACCCGCAAGACACCTCGTTCTTCCTGGACTAACGGCCGGAAAGACTGCGTGTCATCGCCCCGCGGCTGCCACCGCGGGGTTTTTTCTTTTAATCCTCTGACTTGCCTGCGCAGCTCATCCGGCTGCACATGTATAGACGAGCCGAGCCCCGCTAATGTTTCGTCGGCTATCGGATTTTCTTCTTTAATCCTGCCGATTTTTTTCTTTTTTTGCATTGCTAATTTTCTTCCGCTCCAATTTTCCTTTCGTTCTTGTAAAAGTTCCATAAATATCTGGAATTCCCGCAAAACCTTTTGTCCGCTCTGCCGTCGCTCTTTGTCTCTTTGCACAACTCTCCCCGCGTAACGTGCATCGGCTCCCCGCTTCATCTATACTCAAGGGCATTTTGTGGATGGCATGAATGCGCATTCTGGTACTCAGCGATCTTCACGCAAACGCCACAGCGTTCGCCGCTGCCCTTGATTCTGCAGACGGCCGCTGGGACGTTTCCGTATGTCTCGGTGATGTCGTCGGCTATGGCCCCGATCCGCACGATGTGGTCGCCCGTCTTCGCGAACTCGGAACGCAAACGATTCGCGGCAATCACGACAAAGCTGTCGCCGGCCTGATGGACACCACCGATTTCAATCCTGTCGCGAAAGCCGCCGTCGATTGGACTCGCTCGCAGTTGAACGCCGAGGACCTTGCCTGGCTTTCCGCTCTTCCGCACGGACCTCTTGCCACCGACGGAATTGTTTTGGTGCACGGCGCGTTTCAAGATGAAGACGAATACGTATTCACGCCAGCGCAAGCTCTCGACGGCCTTCTTGATTCCACAGCCGAAGTTACTTTTTTCGGACACACCCATCATCAGGGCGGCTTCTCCTACCAGGATTCCAATCTTGAAGTTCTGCAGATTCGTCCGCGCGCTTCGGAATCTTTTTCCGCGCTACGCATCGAACAGCCGCGCCGCTATCTTCTTAACCCCGGCTCCGTCGGTCAGCCGCGCGATGGCGACCCACGCGCAGGTTTCGCCATCGCCGATCTCGAACATCAAACTGTGGAATTTTGGCGCGTTCCCTACGACATTACCTCCGTTCAGGAACGCATGCGCGGCGCCAGCCTTCCCGAACCTCTGGTTCAGCGCCTCATCGTTGGCCGTTAAACATGGGCGGCTAAACATTGGCCGGTAAGCATGCCAGCTTTTCTCTTACGCAACCGCTTCTCGCACCCGCTTGACGCCCCGCCGCATTCAGGCCAGCATCATTCTCTGAACGAGATCCATGTCTGACACTTTGCAAATCGAAGCCCCCGATCAGCCGGAACCAAAGACTGGCCGCTCCTGGATCGCATGGATGGGCGCCGCCACGATCGCCATTGCTCTCGTTATCGTGATGTGGCCCGGCGCAGAACGCCGTCCCGCTTCTAGCACGCGCGAATCTCATCTTCCTTTTGGATCCACCGAACAGGCCTACGCGCCAAAGCTCCAAATTGAAAACCTGGCTCTCAGGCGCGCCGAGAATTTTCTGAATCAGGAAGTCACCACACTTGGGGGTCGCCTCACGAATGCGGGTAATCTCCCGCTCTCCAACGTCGAGCTCACTGTTGAATTCTCCGACGAACTTGGCCAGGTCGTTCTGCGCGAATCCCGCGCCGTGTTTCCGCCTCAGGCACCTGCGTTTGCTCCTGGCGAACGCCGTGACTTTGAATTCTCCTTCGAACACATCCCCTCTTCCTGGAATATTCAGCAGCCTCTCGTCCGCGTCTCCGGCATGCTGTTTACTTCTAAGAAAGAATAGTGTCAAAGCTAATTGTTTTCTTTATACTCTTCGGCGTGGATCTCTCCGCCGAGCTGCAAGCTTGCCTCAAAGAATTCACCGCGGATGGCGCCATCGAGATTCGCGAGAACGGCGGACGCGTGGCTCCATTCTCCGGACTTTCTTGGGAAGTACGCGGTGCCACGGAGAAGCCTCTCCTGCACCTGTGGTCGGAAAACTACAATCTGACCCGCCGTGTACTGGCCATCACCGACCATTCGGAGCAGCGCGATTTTGTTCGCTATGGATATTTCCCGGGGATCGAATTGCAAGCCGCTCCGCCTCTCGTTTATCTTGTTGCTCCTGCGCTGCGCTTCCACCCGTGCACGGACACCCTCTTGCGTTTTCTCTCGACCGAACTGGAAAGCACGCGCGTCGGCCTAGCGGAAAGCTGGCGCCGGGGTCGTCATGCGCCAGTAAGTTGGTGGCACCACGAGTCCACGCCCTATCCCTGACTATTCTCCCCTCGGCCATCCTTCCCTTTTACTTAACTTTTCACCATATTTTCTTGCCCAGGAAATGTCCTGTCCCGAATGGCCGCGGCACAGTACAATGATCATCACTAGCCATCAGGAGCCCATATTGGACTTTTCCGCGACCATCCGGCATACGCCACAAGCCTCTCTCATCGATCTTCGTGGGCGTCTTACGTTTTTCGAAGTGGGCGTTCTCCGCGAGAACGTGTCGCGTCTTCTCGGCGAGGGCCACAAGCACATCGTCCTCAATCTGAGCGGATTGCAATACCTCGACAGCTCCGGTATCGGCGAATTGGCGCGCATCTACGTGATGGTACTCAAGGGCGGAGGCGAAATGAAGGTCGTTGGATTGTCCCGCAACGTTGAAGAAGTTTTGAAGGTCACGCACCTGTATCAGGTCTTCCCGGAATTCCCCGATGAAGAAGCCGCTTTACAGAGTTTCCCCGTGTCTCGAATGGACAATTTGAGTCGAAACACGTAGTAGAAAAATACTAGTCGCAAATATCAGCCCCAAAAGGAGAGAAGCAGCTAAGGCGGTGAGCCTTAGCTGCTTCCCGGGGTGTGTCCTCGAAGTGGTTAGTTATTAATTTAGATGCATGCCAGCGAAAAAGGTTTCCATTATCTTAGAAAATTTTGTCTGGCCCTTTTTTGCTGAAAGCTCCTAATAAAACAGATACTTACGCCACCGCTCGTCACGGTGACCGATGAGCCTCATCAACTGCCGCGAGGTATGCAGTGTGAACGGCCGGGGCCGCCGCGCCAGCTTGAACCCGGCCTCTTCCGGCGTCCGGTCGCCCTTGCTGTTATTGCAGCGGTAGCAGCACGCTACCAAATTTTCCCACGAGGAACGCCCGCCGCGTGATCTGGGCACAACATGGTCTAGCGTCAATTCCGAACTAGGAAAAATCCGCCCGCAGAATTGGCACGTATTTCGGTCGCGCAGCAAAATGTTTTTCCGCGAAAGCGCCCGGCTTTGCTGCGGGATATGCCGGTAGGCCAGCAATCGAATCACCGACGGCACCTTGTGCGCGTGTGCCGCCGAATGCACTTCCGCGCTGTGCATCTCCTCAGCCTGCGCCACGCCCTTCAGGAGCAGCACCATGGCTCGCCGAACCGCGGTCACATTGATCGGCTCATACGTCGCATTGAGCACGAGCACAGGCTCTTGCATCAGCGATGCACGCCTCGGCAAGGTTGGATTGTGGGATCTACTGTCGGCGGGATCCGCGGACCCGGGCGCACTGACGCTGCCCGCTTCGGGGGCATACCGCCCTCGGAAATCGCCCGACTTTGGCCGGTTTGCGCTCATCGCGCTACCCTAGGTTAGCTTACCTACGTTAACCCTTGATTACAGGTTACCACTATCTGGGACCGGCAGGGGATTTCTCGCCGCCCGGGCCACCGTCAGTGCTAATACAGACTTCGCACCCGACGCCAGCAACGCCTTCGCACATGCATCAAGCGTCGCCCCAGTGTCATTACATCATCTACCAGTAAGACGCGTTTATTGTCAACTTGGCTGCCCGGACGTGTGGCAAAAGCGCCACGAACAGACTCCCAGCGCTCCTGCAAAGTGAGCACCTGCTTGTCCGGGCGAGGCCTCGTCCGCATCAGCAAGACCGCCTTATGAGGTAGCCCCAGCTTCCGAGCCAGCGACTTTGAAATGAGACTTGCTTGGTTGTACCCGCGCTGCCGTTCGCGGTCCCGGTGCAGGGGAACCGGCACGACCACGTCCGTCGCCAGCTGCCCGCTCTCCTGCCTGACCATCTCCGCCAATCTCCCCGCGAACCAATCGCCCAGCGGCTCCATCCGCTCCCATTTCAGCAGGAGGATCGCCCTCACGAGTGGCCCTTCATAAACCCCGTAGCTTCTCGCCCGCTCGAACGCATACGTCTTCTGCTTGCACGCCCGGCAGACGAGCGGCTCCCTCTCCTCCACGGTCATCCACGCAAGCCCCTGCCCGCAAATCCCACACTTTTTTTCTGGAGGCCCTTCGAACGAATCCATGCAATCTTCACAAAAACGTACGCGGCTCGCCCGCACCAACAGTTGATCGCAAATCCTGCAGGCTGCCGGGAAAAAGATGCTTACGACCGCGTCACTCGCTTCCGCCAGCCATCCGCGCACACCCCTGCCCCATGCGCGAGCCGATGGCAACGAAGAGCCTTCTCCCATAACGCCAGGAGCAATCTACTCTTCTCATCCTTATAGCTAAGGTAACTTCAGTCCAAGCGGAGCCTTAAATGAGAAGGGCCAGCCTTGTTAGGCTGGCCGCTTTATCCACCTGCAACCAGCGGTTCTACAACAACCCCTGCTCCATTTTCTCCTGGCAGGTGATGCAGTGCTTGGCCCACGGTACCGCCTCGAGCCGCTTCTGCTGCAGCTCTTCCTGGCAGTTCGCGCACACTCCGTATTCATCCGTGTTAATGCGCTTCAGAGCCGCATCGATCATGTTCAGGATCGTGCGGTCCGTATTCGTCATGCCAAAGAGGAACTCTTTTGTGTAGGAGTTCGCTGCCTTGTCCGCGAGGTCCACCGTCGGATCTTCGTCCGCGGTTCGTCCCTCTTCTTGTGTGCGCGCAATCGTCTTCATCAACTCCTCGCGCCGTATCGCCAGCTTCTTCTTGTAGTATTCGAGCCTTTTCTTGTCCATGGAAGTCCCGCCCCTCTGTCTGCTTTCGGGGCCATCTAAAAACTCCGTAGTGTAGACCTGCTCTTTCGGAGTGTCAAGTTACCGCGTTCTGACTGGTGCTTAGATGCCATTACGGCTCAATTGGTCGCAAAAGGCGGCAGGTTCGTCAGTCTTTGGTCGCCGCCAGTTGCCGCATCTCGCTTCTTATCGGTTCCTTGGCCTCCAAAAAATAGATTGTGTTGCGGACTCGATCCGCATATAGTCGATTATCGATATACCGACTATCGACTACAATGCCAAAACGAAAACTCGATCCTTTGCCTTCAGCTGCTTTCCAGATACTCCTTTCTCTCGCCGAGGAAGATCTCCACGGTTACGCCATCATGCGCCAGGTCGCCGAGCAGACTGGCGGCCGCATGCGTCTCGGGCCAGGTACGCTCTACAGTTCGATCCAGTCTCTGCTTGAAGAAAAATTTATCGAAGAGCTTGAACCTCGTGAGGACTCGGAACTCGGCCAGGAGCGCCGTCGGTATTACCGCCTGACTGCCGCCGGGCGCAAACTTGCTCGCTCCGAAGCCGATCGACTCGCCGGCTTTTTGCGTGTTGCCCGCTCCAGAAAGATTTTGAGGGGGGACTATGTCTGAAAAGATCTACGCCTTGCTGCTCCGCCTCTTTCCTTCTCATTTTCGAAAAGAATACGGGGAGGAATCCCTACAGCTTTTCCGCGATCGTGCCCGCGATGAAAAAGGATTTACCCCGCGCCTCCGTCTCTGGTTTGACATGCTTGCCGATTTGGCTATTTCCGTGCCGCGCGAGTACTTCTATGCCGAGCCGGAGCTCGTTGCCGCTTCGGGCCAGCGTTTGGGCGCCACGCCCTCGTTCTATTTCTTGGGCGGTGAATCCCCGCGCCCAGGTGCACTCTTTTTAGGGGCAGTGCTTTCTCTGACTGCGCTGGTCACCTTTTCGACTCTCCTCACCCAGGGAGGAGTCCATAGGCCACGAAACGCTTCTGTCCGCCAACTTCGGCAGTCCGCCCCGCCAGCGCGCCAGGTGGCCGGCGATAGAAACTCCTTGGCAACCGGCGCGAACGAGACGCTCGCATCCGCTTCCTTCGGCCAAGGCGATTCGGGCAGCTCCGCGCAAGTAGCGCCCAATGAAATCAGTACAGCGGTCGTCGCTCCCGTTGGGCATGGAAATGTGGACGCGGCCGAGCGTCAACGCATACTGAATGCGGCCATTGTGAATCTAAAACAGCACTACATCTATCCTGACGTTGCGCAGAAAATGGCCGAAGCGCTTCTAGCCAAAGAGAAGCGCGGCGAGTATGACGCAATCACCGATGGCGACGCCTTCGCGCATCAACTGACCAGCCAAATGAGAGATGTGAGCCACGATATGCACCTCGAACTGGTCTACAGCCAGGATACTTTGCCCCCGCAGCCGACAGAGACAGAGCAAACACCCGAAGAACTTGCTCGTTATCGGGAAGCGATGAAGCGGATAAATTGCGCCTTCGAAAAAGTCGAAACCCTGCCGCGCAACATAGGCTATTTGAAACTTAATTTCTTCCCGGATCGTTCCGTATGCGAGCAAACGGCGACAACGGCGATGGCTTCTTTAAACCGCGCCGATGCGCTCATCGTTGATCTGCGAGACAACCGAGGCGGCATGCCCGATATGGTTGCCCTGCTGGCTTCCTACCTGTTCGACCATCCCGAATACTTCTACAACCCCAGAGAAAACACCACCCAGGAATCCTGGACGCACTCGCCCGTTCCAGGGGACAAGCTCGCCGACAAGCCAGTCTACGTCCTCACTTCGTCCCGCACTTTTTCCGGCGCGGAGCAATTCTGCTACGACCTGAAAATGCTGAAACGCATCACGTTGGTAGGCGAAACAACCGGTGGCGGCGCACACTCGGGAGTTTGGTATCGCATCGATGATCACTTCGGAATGGGCATTCCCGAAACCAAGCCCATCAATCCTTATTCAACGCCCGACTGGGAAGGCACCGGCGTCGAGCCCGATGTAAAAGTTAAAGCTGCCGACGCTCTCTCGACAGCCGTGAAGCTCGCACAAACCAAGCTTCAGAAAAAGTAAGTCACCACCAAAAATCCCGTAGGGGCGGGGCTTGCCCCGCCCTCCGATCACGGCACCACTGGCAAAATCACCGCCGAGGGATGCGCTTTGTCGTGGTAAATCGCGTTCGTTGCCTTGATCGTCCGCGTCCCGCGCGCTTGAATCTCTCCCGTATTCAGGTTCCGGTCGAACCGTGGAAAGTTGCTGCTAGAAACTTCCAGCCGCAATTTGTGTCCCGCCAGAAAAACATTGCTAGTCGCCCAAAGATCAACCGTGACGTGATACGTCTCGCCTGGATTCGCCAGCTCCGGCTTTTCCTGCGAATTGCGGTAACGCATCCGCAAAATTCCGCTCGTCAAGTTTTGCGCGAATCCATTAGGCCAGACATCCACCAGCATCCCGGTAAAGTCCGTGTCCACCGCCGAGCTGCTCACGTACAAATCCAGCGCGACCGGGCCAGTCACCTCGAAATCCTTCACAAACGCCGGTGTCGTGAATACCAGCACATCCGCGCGTCCCTCCGCTGGCCGCTGATCTTCCGGCCCGATCCCTGTCGGAAGCGCCCCGCAGCAAAGCGGCCCGCCAATCGTGGGCGCCGCGTCATTCGGATCGTAAACATACTGGTCCGCCTTCTCTTCTCCCGGCGTCGCGCCGCTCAGCGTTCCGTTGCCCGCCAACCCATTCGCCCCGCCGCCCGCCGAGTGCAGGAAATAACGTGTACTCTTCGCGCGTGCCAAAGGCCAGTCATCTTCATCGCGCCATTCATTTTTCCCCATCACAAAAATCTTCACCGGCTTTTCGTGTTCCACGCCGTTCGCCACGCCCTTAAATATCGAGTCGTACCAACGCAAAGTTATCTCGTCCTGATCGATCGGCAGCTTCTCACCAAAATCCACTCCGCCCACCCATCGGTTCGACGACCCTCCCGCATGTCCGCCCACATAAACCACCAGTTTCTGCCCACGTTTTGCCGCGTCCGTCCCGCCCTCCGTCTTCAATCGCACGTAATTCTTCAACGATCCGCCCAGAAAAATGTCGTACCACGCCGCAAAACTCAGCACTGGCACCTGAATATTCGCGTAGTGGTCCTCGATCGACCATTGCTTCCAATACGCGTCGTAATCCGGATGGGCCAGCCAATCCGTAAAATAAGGCGCAATCGCCGTGGCTGACGGCGATTCCAGCACCGGAAAATCTCTGAGCGGCAAAATTTTAGTCCAGCCCAGCGCGTTACTCTCTTCCACCCGCCGCCGCATCGTGTTCATCGCCAGTCCCGTGCTCCACGATTCGTTGAACCACTGCTCGAACGCTCCGCCTTGATACGTCCACCCATCGTGATAATTCGAAGCCGTCACCGTCGGGCAAATCCCCGCCAAATGCGGTGGCTTCGCAATTGCCGCCAAAAACTGCGTCGCGCCCACATACGATCCACCAAACATCCCCACTTTTCCGTTCGAATAAGGTAGCGCCGCAGCCCACTCCACCGTGTCGTACCCGTCCTGCGATTCGTTCTTGAACGTGTACCACTCCCCTTCCGACGTAAATCTCCCCCGCACGTCCTGCTCGACTACGACGTACCCTCGTGCCGCGCCCTTCATTCCGAAGGAAGACTCATTCGTCTTGTCATAAGGCGTCCGCACCAGCAGCACTGGAAATTTCCCCTCAGCCTTCGGCCTGTAGATGTCCGCCCGCAAAGTCACGCCGTCGCGCATTTTGGCGGCCACGCTCCGCTCCACAATCACTTCATAACTCTCCGCCGCCTGGGCCACTCCTGTCGCCATCAACGCGACCATCACCGCGCACACAACAGGCATCGTGGCCCCGTTCCACTCACATCCGAAGCCGCTCCGCAAATTCATTTTCATCGCTGTACCTCGTCTATACATTTTTCTTTTCCGAACTATCCTGCTCGGAAGCTCTCTTTTTCTTCACGAAAGTTGTGGAGCGTAGGCTCACTCTCCACGCTTGTCAAGCAATCGTCACCGCTCTGCTTTCTTCACGGGAATGCCATGTCCATTTGCAGGGCAGTTCGGAATGTTTCTAACTCTTCGCACGCTTTTTCCTTTTAATTTCGCGAAACACAAAGTAAACCAGTAAACCGGTCACAACCAATCCGACAACAGTGGCCAACACCGGGTGTCCATGTTGCAAGAGGAAAGGCAACATCTTCCTCCCATATCGCGCCGCAAGGTATGCCAGTATCATGTACCGCACGATTCGTCCCAGCGCCATCGCGGCCAGGAATTTTTTCACAGAATAGTGCATTGCCCCCGCCGCCAGAAGAAACGGCACCAGAGGCATCGGTGGCGGCAACAACGCCGGGATGGCGATGGCCGCAAATCCCCAGCGCTCGAAAAGTGTGATAACTCTCTTCATTGATTTTGCCGACAGCCGCTTTTCCAGGGATTTCTCGCCCCCTTTGCGCGCCAGCCGATAGGTGACGAACCCTCCCAGCACCGAGCCAATCGTCGCCATCACGGCGTAGTAGAACCACAGCTCCGGGCTCCGCGCCGCCAAAATAATCGTGAGAACATCCATGCTGCCCGGTAGAGGAATGATCGAGCTGTCGATGAGTCCAAGCGGAATGAAGCCCAAGGCGCCAAGATGGACTAGCCAGCGCCTCATGCTGTGTTCCAGAGTCGGTTTGGCGGCAACGATGAGCAGGCGAGTGAGAGCGAGCATTCTTTTGGAGAGTCCGCGCCTATTCTCGCATGCTTACGGCGTAATGAGCATTCCCGCCGCTGCCGTCGTCATCACCGCGAACGTCGCCCAGCCTAGATATCGCAGCACCGGCGAATTTACATGCTCCCCCATGACTTTGCGGCTGCTCGTCAAAAGAATCACCAGCAAAATCAACGGCGGCGCCAACAATCCGTTAATCACTGCCGACCAAAACAGCATTTTCACCGCGTTCAATCCGATATAGTTAAGAGCGAAGCCCAGCACCATCGCCACTGCCATCACCCCGTAGAACGCTCGCGCTTTTTTTGGCCGGTCGGACATCGAGCCCCGCCAGTTAGCGCCTTCCGCTACTGCGTACGCGCTCGATCCCACCAACACCGGCACTCCCAGCATTCCCGTGCCGATGAGCCCCAGCGTGAACAGCAGATAGGCGCCATCTCCTGCGAGCGGACGCAGCGCTTCGGCCGCCTCCCGCGCCGTCGTAATGTTGGTTTGCCCGTGCGCGTGCAGAGTGGCGCCAGTCGTCAAAATGATGAAATACATGATGAAGTTCGAGAAAAACATTCCGATGACCGTGTCCGTGCGCGCATCTTTTAATTCCTTCGCGCTCGCGCCCTTGCGCTGCGCCACCGTCGCCTTACCCTTAGCCCGCTCTTCTTCTACTTCTTCCGCCGCCTGCCAGAAAAAAAGATAAGGTGAAATCGTCGTGCCTAAAATCCCTACCAGCACCGCCAGGAATCCGCGCGACCATTCCAGGTGCGGCACCAGCGTCACTCGAAGCGCCGGTTTCCAATCCACGTGAGCAAAAAACGACGTCAGCACGTACGCAAAGAGCACCAGCGTCATCCACTTGAAAACCCGCGCAATTAGCTTGTACGAAGTCCAAATCAGCAGCCCAAGAATCAGCAACGCATAGAAGGGGATCCAGAGAAGCGGCCGAATTCCGGTGATGAGTTGCGTGGCTTCCGCCATGCCGCCTAGATCGGCTCCGATGTTGATGACGTTCGCCACAACCAGGATCGAGCACGCTCCCCACAGCACCCACCTCGGATAGTTGTCGCGCACCGCAGCGGCTAGTCCTTGCCCGGTAACAATGCCCAGCCGTGCGCACATGAGCTGCACCGCGGCCATGAGCGGAAACGTGAGCAGCGCAATCCAAAGCGTTGCATATCCATACGCCGCCCCAGCCACTGAATACGTCGAGATTCCCGACGGATCATCGTCCGCAGCCCCGGTGATGACGCCCGGTCCCAAAACCGCAAAGGTTTGCCGTAAAAGGCTGGCTCCCTCACCACCTTTCGGCCCTAAAGCCGGTGGTTTGTCACTTAGCTTGTCTGCTGGTTTTGTTCCCGTCATCCGTCTATCGCAATCCGTGCTTTCGAAGCTTCCGCCCTCGAGGAATTATTCTCCTCATGCCTTTGAAGCAAGGGCGCTGTAGCATGTGCGAGAACAACTCACCTTGCAAGCTCATTGGCCGCGCTCTGGGCAACTTGCAAGGAGGTCGACAACTGAAAGGATTCTTTGCGCGCTACTTCTACACGAGCCCCACGCCGTTTGTAACGGTTGACATTCCTTACGTTCTCATTGCAAATGGACTGGCCGAAAATACGTACACCATCATGCGGGACCGCCCATGAACATCCTCGACCTTCTCGTTGGTAAGCCCATCAAGACCTCCGACGAACGCGCCGAACAGATCGGTCCGGCGCGCGGGATTCCCATTTTTGGTTTGGATGGCCTCAGTTCCGCAGCGTACGGGCCGGAAGCGGCTCTTTACTTGCTGATTCCCCTGGGGCTTTTGGGCGTGCAGTACATTGTGCCCATCAGCGCCGCCATTATCACGCTTTTGATCATTGTTTATTTTTCTTACCGGCAGACGATTGCGGCTTATCCATCCGGCGGCGGCTCGTATACCGTGGCGCGCTACAACCTTGGGGCTTTTCCCAGCTTGTTGGCGGCGGCCGCTCTGTTGACGGATTACATTCTTACGGCTGCAGTGGGCATCTCGGCGGGCGTTGGGGCCTTGGTTTCCGCAGTTCCTTCCTTTTTGCCGCATACAGTGGCGATATGCGTCGGGATTCTTTTTATGATCACCGTGATTAATCTGCGGGGAGTGCGGGACGCTGGCGTCATTTTCATGGTCCCAACTTATTTCTTTGTTGGGACGCTCTTGATCACGATTTTGGGCGGATTGGTGCGAGCGTTGCTCAGCGGTGGGCACCCATTGCCCATGGCGCCTTTGCCGCCGCCTCCAGCTATGACCCAAGCCGTGAGTTTCTGGCTGCTGTTGAAAGTTTTTTCGAGCGGGTGCACGGCATTGACCGGTGTCGAGGCCGTCAGCAATGGCGTGAAAGCGTTTCGCGAACCTGCTGTGAAGAACGCGCAGCGTACTTTGACGATCATTATTTTTCTTTTGGCTCTGCTGCTGGCGGGAATTTCTTATCTTGTAAAGGTTTATGGCATTGCGGCTACCGACCCGGGTCAGCCCGGTTATCAGAGTTTGCTCTCGATGCTGATTGCGGCAGTGTTTGGCAGGGGAATTTTCTATTACCTGACGATTGCTTCGATTTTATTGGTCCTTTCGCTTTCGGCCAATACGGCGTTCGCTGATTTTCCACGGCTTTGCAAGGCTATCGCTTCGAACAATTATTTGCCACATGCTTTCGGGTATCGCGGACGGCGGCTCGTTTACACTTATGGAATCCTGGTTTTAGCCGTTTTGACGGCTGTTTTGCTGATCGCTTTTGGAGGAATTACGGACAATCTGATTCCTTTGTATGCCGTGGGGGCATTTCTGGCGTTTACTCTGTCGCAGTTTGGCATGGTGATGCATTGGCGAAAAAAGCGCGGGCCGCACTGGGTCAAGAGCGCGCTGGTTAATGGGCTGGGCGGGTCTGTTACTGCGATTACCGTGATTGTGGTGCTGGTGGCGAAATTCGCCGAAGGGGCCTGGATCACACTGATCTTCATTCCCCTGCTGATATTTTTCTTTCGCCGAGTGCGCCGCCACTACCATCAGGTCCTGCTTGCTACCACCACCAGCGAGCCGGTCTCTCCCGCGAATCATGGCCGGCCTCCCATCGTGGTTGTGCCTATTGATCGCTGGAGTATCATTTGCAAACAGGCGCTGGAATTCGCTTCACGGATTTCGCCGGAAATCATCGCCATTCATGTCGAGCCAGGCGAGCATTCCGAATTGCTGCATGACGATTGGGAGCGTTACGTCGAGAGGCCCTTCCGCGAAGCTGGCGGCGAACCGCCGCAGTTTGTGGTTCTGCCCTCGCCTTTCCGTTTCATCATTGTGCCGGTGGTGCAATACATACTGGAGCTATCGGAAAAACATCCTGACCGGCGAATTGTGGTGGTGATTCCCGAGTTGGTCGAGGATCATTGGTACGAATACTTTCTGCACAACCAGCGTGGCCGCTTGCTCGAATGGACCTTGCTGGTAAAGGGGAACGCCCGCATCTTCACGGTTTCCTCGCCCTATTACGTTTCCGAAAAGGCATGGTCCGCGAAAGGGAAAGAGGTGGAAGAAAGCAAGAAAGTCTGACCTCTGCGGCGGCTGAGCCCCATGTATACCCTGCCTTAGAGCGGCCGGACAAAAGAGAATTATCTAA
>Ga0210409_10002018_pt1 | contig 25021 bp, 16 predicted proteins | sample IncBWH17MmetaG_FD_161649 | JGI IMG/M metagenome (GOLD analysis project Ga0210409, IMG submission 161649) | Forest soil microbial communities from Barre Woods Harvard Forest LTER site, Petersham, Massachusetts, United States - Inc-BW-H-17-M | ecosystem: Environmental > Terrestrial > Soil >...
CGGGTGGTGCCTGATTCTGCTGAGGTCACTCAAGCCATCGAGTCCGCTCTCGCGGAAAAATAGGCTCGAATTTGACCGCGGATTTCACGGATTTCGCGGATGCAGAGTGAATCGTTGAAACGTTAAGGCGATTTGCTCGACCTGGCATGCTACGCGGAAAAGCTGTCGCTTCAGGGCTCTGGGGGATTTTTTCCGACTGTTTGGTTCGTATCTCGGGTTTCGGATTTCCTTCGGATTTCTGACGCTGAGCTAGATCCTCAGTGTTCCTCCGTTTTTCTCCCCCCCCAACAATCCCCCTCTCCAAAAACCCGCAGGCCTGCTATAATGTAGCGACTGGATAGCGGTGAAGAACCAGATTCGTGAAGAAAGAGATACATATCCTGATGCTGGAGGACGACTCGGCAGACGCTGAACTGACCAAGTATGCGCTGCGAAAGGGTGGCTTGAACTTTTCCCTGACTCGGGTCGAATCCAAGGATGAGTACGTTCAGCACCTAAAAGATAATCCGCCGGCGCTGATCCTTTCGGACTATTCGTTGCCGGGCTTCAACGGCCATGACGCCTTGGCAATTGCGCTGGAAAAGTGTCCGCAGACTCCTTTCATCTTTGTAACGGGCACAATGGGCGAAGAAGTTGCGATTGAAACTTTGAAGAGCGGCGCGACGGATTATGTGCTTAAGACCCGGCTGTCGCGACTCATGCCGGCCGTTGTCCGGGCTTTGCGTGAAGCCGACCAACGCGCTCAGCACCGCCGGGCCGAAGAGCAGCTCCGCGAGTCGCACGAACAATTGCGCGCCCTTTCGGTCTACCTGCAATCGGTGCGCGAGGAGGAACGCACCCGGATTGCGCGCGAAGTCCATGACGAACTGGGCCAGGCGCTGACGAGCTGCAAACTGGACCTCGCCTGGATCGCCGGCCGGTTGCCGTCCGAGCTAACGCCCTTGCAGGACAAGACCCGGGCCTTAACCGCGCACATTGATTCGACCATCCAAACCATCCGCCGTATTTCCAGCGAGCTGCGGCCCGGCGTCCTGGACCATCTGGGGCTGGCCGCCGCTATCGAGTGGCAGGCTAATGAGTTCCAGAACCGCACTGGCATCAAGTGCGATGTCCGCGCCCGGGTCCGCGAACCCCTATCGGACCAGAATCTCACCACCACGTTTTTCCGCATTTTTCAGGAGACCTTGACCAACGTGATTCGCCACGCCGGCGCCACTCACGTCACCGTGGATTTGAAAGAGGCCGACGGGCACATTACGCTTGAGGTAAAAGATAACGGCCGTGGTATTGCCCGGACGGACATATTCAATTCCAAATCCATGGGCCTTTTAGGCATGCGAGAACGAGCCGCGTTGCTTGGGGGTATTTTCAAGATCGGCGCGATCCCTCGCCGCAAAGGAACCCGGGTCAGTGTGTCCATCCCGCTACCACGCCACCGGGCGGTGCCCAAACTCAACCATGAAGATCCTGTTAGCCGACGATCACACCGTGGTGCGCCACGGCTTGAAACAAATTCTGGCCGATGAGTTCAAGCGCGCCACCTTTGGGGAGGCGCGCAACGCTCAGGAAGCGCTGGATCTGGTCTGGAAAGATACCTGGGATGTGGTGGTACTGGACATCACCATGCCAGGCCGCAGCGGGCTGGAGGTGCTGCGCGAAATCAAGAAATCCAAGCCCAAGTTGCCGGTCCTGGTCTTAAGCATGCACCCGGAAAACCAATTCGCCGTTCGCGTCTTGAAGCGCGGCGCTTCCGGCTACATGACCAAGGAAAGCGCCGCCGGTGAACTGGTCGGCGCGATCAAAAAGGTGCTCGCCGGTGGCCGCTATGTCAGCACATCCCTGGCGGAAAAACTGGCGACTTACCTCGCCAGCGATACCCAAAAGCCTCCTCAAGAATTGCTTTCGGATCGCGAGTTTCAGGTCCTGCGCCTCATTGCCTCCGGCAAAATCGTCAGCGAGATCGCCCGCGAGCTCTCCTTGAGCGTCAAAACCATCAGCACCTACCGCACTCGCATCCTCGAAAAAATGGGTCTGCGCAACAACGCCGAGCTGATGCACTACGCCATGCAGCATCAATTGATCGAGTAGTTCGGAATTCTGCTAGGGTCCCGGTTGTCCTATCGGGGAGGTTTTTACCCACTAACCAATCTGTTGTCGTGCCCTGTACCCTTGACGCAGCAAATTTGGAACATCCTCAAAGGATGGCCTGCGAATCTGATCGATCACCAATGAACGACAATTTGAAAGCAAACGCGGGCCCATCACACCGCCGCGAAGAGACCGATGCATTCTCGGGTGAGGATCACCGGGCCCAAACTGCGCCGGCCAATGGTTCGCATTCGGCACACGTCAACGGCCACTCTTCACCTCAGCGCATCACCTTCTGCTCGATCGTCGATCTGGTTCTCCAGCGATGGCACTGGCTGGTCCTGGGCGTGTCGTCAGGCGCCGCCTTGATGTACCTGCTGGGATTGCAGGCTATCAAACCGAAGTTCACGGCTGCTGCCCAGCTCCTGCGTTACGAAGCTCCCGGCAAGAGCGAGTCTTTTAAGACCGCTCCCATTTCCGGTGACACTTTTGCCGCTCTGATTCGCGCTCCGGAACTGCTCAGGACCGTGGCCACCCAGGCCGTTCCGCCCGTGCCGGTGCAGGTTCTGGAAAAATCCATCAAAGTCGATCCCGATCCAGATTCGGATATCGTGAAGGTGCAGTTAGCGTCGCGGGACCCGTTGCAGGCCATCGCTCTGCTCAACCTCTACATCACCAATGCGGTCCAATACACGCGATCGTTGGAAGCCAGGCAAGCGGGGGTCATCGCCAACGAATACCTCAAGAAACAAGTCGGCGAGATGGACCAGGATATCAGCTATCTGGAGGAACAGTTCCGCAAACGGCCAATGGGCTTGCTGAGCAACCAGCTCGCCTCTGTTGGCGGCGCAGTTAGTTCCCTGAGCACCAACCTGGCGGCCAGCCAAGCTTCCATGCTCTCTTTCAGCCGACAAGCCCAGCGCCTCCAAGCCGCTCAGGCTGAGCTCTATGATCTTCTGTCAAAGTACACCGAAAAAAACCCGACCGTGCTGGCCAAGCGCCAGGAAATTCAGGATCTCCAACGCGGCATGGCCAATGCCTCGACCCATGCGGATTTCGCCGGAACAATACCGAGCCTCCTTCCCGCGGCGGGGCCGGATGGACTTAGTCCGGAGCTCGATCTGGTGACGATCAAAATGCGAACGCTCGAGGACAGCCGCCAGGACTTAATTAAACGTCAGCGCGAGGCTCAGCTGTACATGACCGACCCGCCCGGCAGTGTGCGCGTCTTCGCTCCCGCAAGCCTGTCCTCAGTCAAAAGCAACCATCGCCGGCTCAAAATCGGCTTGGCGACTATTTTTGGCGGCGGCCTGGGATTCGCGGCGAGTCTGCTCGCGGTCTTGCTGGTCGAGTTCATGGATAGCCGGTTAAAGACCGCCGACGACCTCACGCGCGTGACCAAGCTCCCGGTCCTCACGTCCCTGGGCGATCTCAACTCCATGGACCCCAGCCAACGGGCTCAGTGGGCATTCCGCGCCTGGACCATGCTGCAGGGCCGTCTCAGCCCCTCCGCCAACTTCGGCCTGGTCTGCGGCATTACCTCGTCGGCTACCGGGGAAGGCCGCTCGACCTGGGTAAGCCTTCTGGCCGAGGCTGCCAGCATGACGGGCTTCAGGGTCCTGACAATTGCCACCCGTCCCTCCCCCACTCACGTCGAGACCAATCACCAACTGAATACTGACTCTCCCTCAGAAGAAGAATCCGAGGAACCCAAACAACCCCAAACCAACCCAACTGGCAATGCGCTCACCACCAGCGTTCTGTCTTCGCCGGACCAGGTCACCCAAAAGCTTACCGGACCCAATTCCCAGCCCATGGTCCATATCCCCTTGCCGGGTTGGGTATGGAATCTCGATCGCCGCAAGCAATGGCGCGAAGCCCTTAATCAATGGCGTCAAATCGATAACCTGGTCATTTTTGTAGAACTGCCTCCGGCTTGCGTCCCCGAGGCGGTGCTGCTGGGCTCCAATTTACCCAACATGCTTTGGCTCTCCCAAAGCGGCACCTCCCGCGCCACCGAAACCGTGGCCCAATTGGAAACCCTCCGGCACGCTCGCTGCAATTTAGTCGGCGCCGTCCTCAACAAGGAACCCGGGTTGCCGGTGCGTAAACGCTTCCCGCGATGGTTGAGTTGTCTCAGTTTCCTGGCGGCCTTCGGGCTTTACGCCGCGAACGCCCAAACTGAGTCGCCGACCCCCATTGCGACCGAGCCCCAATCCGGCTCCGCGCGCGAGGCCACCGCTCCTGTCGATTCCAACCAGGAAACCCAAACCAACCTTTCTTTCTCCATCGTGCAGCCATCCCAACGAGCCGACTGGCAGAAACACCTGACTCTCGGGCCGGGCGACGTGCTCAATTTAAGCTTGTACGGCTCGCCTGATCTGGCCGAAACGGAGGTAGCCATTGGGCCCGACGGGCGCATTAGCTATCTCGAAGCCCAGGACGTCATGGCCTCTGGCCTGACCATCGACGAACTGCGCGCCAAGCTGGACGATGCCCTGGGCCAATACCGCCGCGCTCCGCACACCATCATCACGCCCGTCGCTTTCAAGAGTAAAAAGTACTACATGCTCGGCAAGGTCAACACCAAGGGCGTCTACCCTCTCGACCGCCCTCTGACCGTTCTCGAAGCTTTGGCGCGCGCTCATGGGCTCGAAAACGTTTTGGTCGATCGCAACCTGGTCAACTTGACGGATTTTCGACGCAGCTTTCTCGCCCGCGAAGGCAAGCGGATTCCGCTCGATTTTGAACGGCTCTTCGAACGAGGGGACCTCTCTCAGAACATGCCCGTTGAACCGGGCGACTACATTTATTTTGCCCCTGGCGACTTAGACGAAGTCTATGTCGTCGGCGAAGTACGGTTGCCAGGGCCCGTCACCTGGACGCCGAACCTCACCATTATCACCGCCGTAGCCGGCCGCGGCGGGTTCACCGAGCGCGCCTGGCGGGCCAAGGTACTGGTCGTGCGCGGCTCTCTCAGTGCTCCGGAAGGCATCCCGGTCAATACTCATGCCATCCTCGACGCCAAAATTCCCAATTTCAGGCTCCAGCCGCGCGATATTATCTACGTCAACTCGCGTCCTTTCATTAAGGTCGAGGAAGCCGCCAATCTCGCGGCCACGGCTTTCATTCAGTCCATCATCACGTCCTGGGTTGGCGTTGATGTCGTTAAACCATTTTCGCAATAAAATCTGACCGGGGGGCACAACTCAATGGGTTCTTGATGACTATGCGCAAGGTGTTCTATGCCGTGATCCTGGGCCAGGTTTTCCTGGCAGGTTGCCGGTCACCCAGGGACCGGATCCCGAGCTTTTCACCACCGCATACAGTGGCCGAAAAAGCGGAGGCTGCTCACCTCAGCCAAGTTGACCTGACCAATCGGTTCGACCACAGTCTGCTCCAACCTTCGACCGAACCCTTTACGCTCGGCCCGGGTGACAGGCTGCAAATCCAGCTTCTTGGCGAACCGGCCTCGAAAACCGCCACCGTGGTCGCGCCCGATGGTAAGATTTATTTTAGCCTCCTGCCCGGGATCGATGTCTGGGGTCTAACTCTCGGCCAGGCCAAAGCACAGATCGAACGCGAACTTTCGAATTACATCAAGAACCAGCCACAAGTCTCGCTAGTGCTGCGCGAGGTCCAGAGCAAGCACGTCTGGATATTGGGCGACGTCCAGGCGCCTGGCATCTACCCGTTGAGCAGCCCCACCACCCTCCTCGAAGCCATTTCCCTGGCGGGCGGTACCCTGAATCTCTCTTCTTTTCGCCAGAACGAGGCTTTTGGCGCCAGCGACGAACTGGCGGACCTGCGCCGCAGTTTCGTGCTGCGCCAGGGCAAACGAGTGCCCGTGGACTTTCAACGGCTCATCCAACGGGGCGACCTCTCCCAAAACATCTACCTGCAGCCTGATGACTTCATCTATCTGCCCGCGGCAACTTCTCGCGAGATCTATGTCCTGGGCGCCGTTGCTCAACCTCGGGCCGTGCCCTTCAAACAAGGCATGACGGTCGCATCGGCCGTGGCCAGCACGTACGGCACCATAAACGGAGCCTACCTCCAACACGTCGCCGTCGTGCGCGGGTCTCTTTCCCATCCCCAGATCGCCGTCGTCGATTATAAATATGTGATTCGTGGAACCGCTCCCGACATTGCCCTGCAGCCGGGTGATATCGTTTATGTGCCCTTTTCCCCCTACCGCTACCTCACTCGCTATGCTCAGCTCATCGTCGATACTTTCGTGAGCTCCGTGGCGATCAATGGCGGCTCCTCTCTGATTGGCCAGCCCAACACCGGTGGAGCCGGTGTGTTCATCCCCGTCGGCAGCGGCGTCCAGATTCTTCCTCCCATCTCTCCGCCACCGGTCCGCTAAGGCTTGAGTCAGGCTGCCAAAATATTGTTCCTGGCACTCGCCGGTGCGCTGGTTAGGTTACCGCAACAGGTAGCTTGGGCCCAGGGTACCAATTCAATTGCCGCTTCTGCAGAAAAGGTTGTGCTGCCAAAGGCGGTACCCGATCCGCTGGAGCCTTTTAATCGCGGCATGTGGGCTTTCAATCAAACGCTGATGGTTAAACTCGTCAAGCCGAGCGCGGAGGTTTATCGGCTGATCATCCCCAAACCGGTTCGAACGTGGATAAAGAATTTTGGCCGCAACATCACTTATCCCGGCAGGCTCTTTAACAACCTCCTGGAAGGCAAATGGACCGGCGCGCGCGATGAAACTTATCGATTTGCCTGTAACACCACCGTCGGCATTGCCGGCTTTTTCGATGTTGCGACACAATGGAAGATTCCCACATCTGACGCAGACTTCGGCCAGACTTTTGGGCAATGGGGCTGGACACCTCATTGTTACCTGATGCTGCCCGTGTTTGGGCCGAGCAATGACCGCGACGCCGTCGGCTTGGGCGCGGATACCGCCTCCAATCCGCTCAGCTACCTGACTCCCTACCCTTTCACCGTGAACGATCCACTCACCTATGTCAGCCCGTATACCTATTGCGCATTTGGAGTAACGTATAATGATCTCGCCGACAGTGTTGACACCGCTGCTCGCTTCAGTCAGACCGAGTTGGATGCGTATTCCGAATTGGCGTACGCCTGGACCTTTGTCCGGGAGAACCGCGTCGTGGATTTCCAAGTCAAAGGTGAACCGGACAAGGCTTCGCTGGAAACTTTGCAGTCGGTTTTTTTCAGCTTTAAAGATCCCGAATTCCCCAATCGGGCAAAAACCCGCTCCATTAGGCTGCCCACCACCAAGCGAAAGCTACGGTTCACCTACTGGCTGCAGCCACACTCGGCTCCAATGGTGTATATCGTTCCCGGGCTTGGTTCACATCGATTGGCGGAAGCCGCGCTGGCGCTGGCCGAACTCGTTTACCAGCACGGCTTCTCTGCCGTCTGTGTGAGCAGCACTTTCAATTACGAATTCATCGAGCACGCCGCCACCGCGGCGGTGCCAGCTTACACGCCCGTCGATGCGCACGACCTCCACCTGGCGATCACCCAGATTGACCGATATCTTCGAAAGACCTACCCCAATCGCCTCAGGGCGACAGCGTTGCTGGGCTATTCCATGGGAGCCTTTCAGTCGCTTTACCTGGCAGCCAACGAATCGACCGACCAGGAGTCCTTGCTCAAATTCGATCGGTATGTTGCCATCAACGCGCCAGTGCGACTATTGTATGGGATCTCCAAGCTGGACGAGTTTTACCAGGCGCCTTTGGCCTGGCCGGCCTCTGAACGAACCGGGAATATTGAGAACACGTTCTTGAAAGTGGCCGCCCTGACCAAGAACTCGCTCACGCCACAAACTTCGCTCCCCTTCAATGCCATCGAATCCAAGTTCCTAATTGGCGTGGCCTTCCGGCTCATTTTGCGAGACGCCATTTACACGAGCCAGCAGCACGATAACCTCGGTGTCCTGAAACATCCTCTCGCCAAATATAGACGCCAGGACGTGTATGACGAAATCCTACAGTATTCTTACCACGATTATCTGGAAAAATTCCTCGTCCCTTATTACTGCATGCGCGGCATAGATTTGAGTGCGCCGGAGGCCTTGGAAAGGGCAAGCAATTTGAGGACGTACGGGCCGGGCTTGCAGGCGAACCACAACATACGACTGATCTTAAATCAGAACGATTTCCTGCTGCCGCCTGAAGATTTACAATGGTTGCAGGCGACGCTGCCGGCAGAAGAACTCACGGTCTTCCCCGAAGGCGGCCATCTCGGAAACCTGGCGAATCCCACCGTGCAAAAGGCAATAGTGCGAGGGCTCGAGGGATTGGATTTGCCACCTGGAGCCAGTGCTCCTTCCCGGTAGGAACGGGGCTGCCTATTTCCGCGTGTGCCGGCCCTACAGGTCGCTAGACTCGTTTGGTTGTCCATTCCTGGGCCTCCGCTCCGCTCCAGCCCCAGGCTTAAACATTTCGGGCTTTCAGCCCGAACCATGGCTTGACCCATGAAAAAGCGGTCCACAGTATGCTTCTCCTTGAGCAGGAATGAAGCTAGCGGCAGCCACAATTAAGACAACACTACGGAGCAAGGAAGACCCCGGCTCTTTGTCCGGCCTGGGCACAGATGTTTCCGATGTCTTTTTCAGAAAAGGGATGGTTTTTTTGCTTTTGCTGGGTTTGGTCGTACGGCTTGGATTCTTCGTTGAGCACGCTCGCAGCCCTTCGTTTGGTGTCCCTACGCTCGATCAAACCTACTACGACACCGTCGCGCGCATGCTGCTGGCGGGGCAGGATCTCCATGGGCTGCATGGATTCAGGCCTTTGCTGTATCCTCTTTTCCTGACGGTATGGTACAAGCTCGGCGGGCCATGGGGAATCGATTTGGCATTGTTGGTGCAGCATTTGTTGGGTGTGGCAACGGGCCTGATCGTGGCGCTGTTGGCGGCCCGCGCTTTCAAGCACCGGTTGAGCGGGCTGGCTGCCGGAGCATTGTTTCTACTCGCCCCAGTTCCGCTTTATTTCGAAGGGGAGTTACTCATTGAACCCAGTTACCTCTTTCTAATCTGCATGAACCTCTGGTTGGCAGTTGAGGCAGCCGAATCTCACGGCCGGGAAAGTGCCGTTTTGTGGACTATCGCAGGCGGTCTGACAATCCTGACGTCACAAGCACGCGCGAATATCCTGGTGTTCATGGCGGTATATCCGGCATTTGCGTTGTGGCGCTTGTGGCAATCACGAGAGCCAAAAAGCTGGCTGCCGCCATTGCTGGGACTGGTCGGAGGTGTGGCGATGGCTGTGCCGTGGGGGTTGGTGAACATGAAACAGATGGACCATTTCCATTTGCTGCCCAACGCCGGGGGTGTGGCCTTCTACCTGGGAAATAAGCGAACAGCCGACGGCATGGTGCCCGAGCAGGAACGGCGTATTACCTCCGGTGAGCGCTATGAGGATTCCATCGAGGTGTGGGCGCGCGAAGAATATGAGAATGCCATGCGCGCACAGGGCCGCCAGCCGGACCCCGACCCCATGGCGATCTCCAAATATTGGACCGCGCAAGGAGTCCATGAGATCCGCGAGGCCCCGGGTGCCTGGCTGCAGCTCATGGCGAAGAAATGCTGGCTCACGCTCTGGAATGTGGAAGTGCCCAATAACAAGTCCTTCGCGTTCCTTCAGCAGGAATTCCTCTGGCTGCGCTGGCTGCCGGTTCGCTGGGTAGTGCTGTTGATGTTGGCGCCCGCTGGAATCTGGGCCGCGGCACGATGGGGTTGTCGGGACGCATTGCTCATTTTGCTCGTATACGCGGGCTTGTATTCGGCAGCCAACATTGGGTTTTTTGTGTGCGATCGCTATCGTTACCCGGTGTGGCCAGCAATGGCGGCCCTGGCCGGCGGAGGTCTGGTTATATCAGTAGCGCTCGCTCGGCAACGCAGCCTGCGCCAGGCCGGCTGGATCGCTCTGAGCATGGCGATAATGGCAACGCTCTCACTCCCCAACTGGTTCGGAGCACAGGTACCCAGTTTCGCGCGGGATTATCTGTTCAGGTCCCTGGCCTGGTACCAAAAGGGACATTTCCCCGAGGCACTCAGCGATATCAATCGGAGCATCCAATTGGACCCGCTGGATGCTAATGCGCAGCATCACCGGGCCAATGTGCTGTTCGCCTTGAACCGCCTCGACGAGGCCAAGGCGGCTTATGAACTGACTTTGACCCATATCCCGGAAGAAGCCTCCGCCTGGAATAACCTGGGGGCGACCCTGGATCGGTTAGGCGAAACGAACGAGGCGTTGAATGCTTACCGCCGGGCAATCGGGTGTAAACCACCCAGCCGAAATGCTTTCCTGGGGATCGCTTTTATCCAAATCCGGACCGGACAGCTAGACGAAGCGGCGGCAATCCTGGATCGGCTAGAACAACTGGATCAATCCCGGGATGCAGCGGTGCTCGCGACACGCTCTGTGCTGGCCAGGCGCCGTGGCGATGAACGCCAGGCCGCATCACTCGAACAGGAGGCTCGCCGTTTGGACCCGGACGCGGCGGCGTGGGCGATCACGTCCGCCAATGGAGCCAAACCATAAGCTGTGAACCGCGAATGCATCACAAATCCGAAATCCGAAAGCCGAAGGCCGAAAGAAGGCCGAAATCCGAAGACCGAATTGAACGGACCATTTTTCGGATTTCGACCTTCGGGCTTCTTTCGGGTTTCGGTCCTTCGGCCTTCGGGTTTCGAGTGCGGCATAGTTTTGTAACAGGCTCTACCTAGCGTTTGGCTTGCTGGCCTGCGCGGTGGATCGATGCGCAGTAGATGTCATAGTTGTGCAAGAGAGAGTCCTGGAAAGCATCGAACCGCGCCATCGCCGCTTTGCGATCCGGGATCGTGTTTGTGTCGCTTTCGCTGAAGACAGTTTTGGACCCTTGGTTGCCGATTGTATAGGCACCACTGGTGGGAGTGCCCCCCGGCCCGCTGCCCTCACGATCGCCTAGCAGAACCTGGTCACCTGAGACGATCCCGAATTGCCTGTACGAATTCAAATATCCGAGGCGGCCCACTCGAGCCGGGCCGGCGTCGAGTGACATTCCCTCGTAGAGTTGGTCGGCTGGAATGGGAATGTGCAACCGTTCCAGGACAGTTGGGAGGATATCGACCTGGGTGCCAATGGTTTTATTGATTTGGAATCCCGGGCGCTGCGGGTCCATCAGGATCAATGGTGTGTTGGCCAACTCCGGTGTGATCTTCCAGCCGTGGCCGATGAACTTGTCCTTGCCCCCCAGCATCTCGCCGTGATCATTGGTAATCACCACCAGCGTGTTGTCCCTCAGACCGGATTCCTTCAACTGGTCGACAATCGAAGCAAGGACCCAGTCCATGTACAACAATTCATTGAGGTACCGCGGCGTGAAATCTTCTATATCCACCATTTCATGCTTCTGAAAGGCTTTGGGAATCTTGTCGTAGGGGTAATGGGGAGCAGCCGGCACGTAGGTCAGGCAGAAGCGCTGATGGTTTTGAGCATACTTCTGAAGCTGATGGCGAATAGCACCCAAGGTTTCTTCCTCAAGCAATCCCCACTCAACCCGTTCGCTCGCGCGCTGGCCCGGCATCGTATCCGCGTCGTACATTTCATCCAGTCCGCGATTCTTGAGGAAATCTCTAAAGCCGGTGTAATCGAAATAGGAGGAATAGAACATCGAGCAGGTATAGCCCTGGTCGTGCAGGACCTCGAATAGACTCTTGACCGGCACTCGTTCCTCGGTAAAGGCGTGGAAATCCTGAATCGGGTAGAGCGACGTAAAGGTGGCGAAGCGGGCATGGATAGATCCGGCGAAAGCCGAAAAGAAGTTCGGGAACAGTTCCATGCGATCCTTGTACTGGCAAAGCACGGGCTGAGTTTCCTCGCTGCTGCCAAACAAGGAGAGGTGTTTATTGTAGGAAGACTCCATAAACACCAGCAGCACGTTCAAGTTGCGTGGCGCGGGGTCCGTAACAACGCTGCGAGCAGGGCTGAAGTCTCCCAAGCCTAAGGACATGGCCGATTTGAGGAACTCTTCACGGCTCAAAGTCCGGCGTGCGACGCGTTTCCAGAAAGGACTGGTCTGCACCAGGCGCAAGGCCGGCTGGCCTTCGGCCCTGTCCGATTCGGCGATCGCGATACCCAGGAAACCCAAACAAACGAAGGTTGCCGCCAGGTAGACTGAAGCCGCGGACGTCACGAGCCGCGTAAAGTTCGATGGTTCCTGTTCCTGCGTGCTCAGCTTGGCGGACGCGCTCGCGCCCAGGCCTGTCAGGGTGCGAAGGGTGCGCAAAACCAGCACATAGAGCAGCACCATTACCAGCAGACCAAGGATGGCTCCGGGCAGATAAGGCTTTGCCATGCGCATCATCATCTTGGGGCTGTCGCCGAAAGACAACAGGTCCCAGCCCAGCCGGACACCCATGATTTGCGAGAGGCGCAAGTCAAGCCCGGCGAGGGCAATCAGGCAAACACCCGCCAAATCCAGCCACCACAACCCGGCCCCGGGACGGACCTTGAGATAAAGCATGCCAAGCAACCCAAGGCCCGCAACCAAGATCACGTCGCCGACGCAATAACGCGGAAAAGTCAGAGCCAGACAAAGGAGATGATTGTAATTCCCTGAGGAAGGGTAATTCGTGTTGGTGAGCAGAAAGAATGCAGCACAAAAGAAAAGGACGAGCCAACTCCAGGCGCGGACGTTGCCGAATTTACGAATCAAGAGCGTTGCCAGGCCAAAGAGCGCGAACGTAAGTCCCATCAGGCCCAGGAAGTAAGCCGCCGCGTGGGTGTGCCACCGAGGATCGAACCGGAGCAGCCCGTGCGAGTAGAAGACCACCCAGGCCAGTGGCACGAGCAGCCAGCCCAGACCCAAGCGTGGCAGCACGTAGCCGACGACGCGAACAGCTGCAGCCTCCGCAGCCGCGGGCCGACGCTTCAAACGGCTGGTCGCCAACAGGGAAATTAACCCCAAACAATCGATGTTCAGCAATTCTTCCCGCTGAAGGATTATATCCTGCAGATAGAGCAGCGCATAGGCGCACCCAAAACCCGCCGTTAGGAATATCACCCAGTTCTCGCGCCCGGTACGATTAAGAACATAATAAAGCGCGCCATAAAAAAACAGCCAGGCTGCCAGGAACGGTGAGTTGAACAGCAACGAATTGGCAAGGTACGGCCCCAAGCTGTTCGACTTGAGTACTCCGCTGAGGACGGGGTAAAAGTAGTTTTTGTCGCCATTGTGGAAAGTAAGGAAGATGAAGCTCAGCCCCAAAACCACCAAAGTTGCGTTGGTTGCTCGGACGCTGCGAATGCCAATCGACTGGCATTCTCTTCCCAGGCGGACCAGGCACAGTCCACCCAGCACCACGAATCCAAAAAAGGCGACGTAATTGAACCAGTTCACCTGGCTCGGGCCGATTCGAAAATGGGCTTCATACAAGCTTTGGCCCTGTCCGGCCACCAAAAGGACTTTGAACGCCAATAAGGCCGCCAGGATGACAAGGACCCGGGACCAGATTGCAGCAAAGTCGGCCTGCTTCCCGCGTGCCGGATTGGCCTGAGGAAGGGTTTTGCCCAAGGAATCCGCATTGCCAATCGCGGGAATCGTGGCCGGGCGCACAGGAAATGCAGTCGAGTCTGACATGCGTTGAGCCGTCCAATGCAGATGTCGTGCCCAGTTGGGCCAGAAGGAGAATTTTTGACCTTGAGAAAGGCGGTTAAGACCATTAACCGGGGATGAACCCAGCGCGGCGAAGCTGCAACCCAAAGGCTTGCCCACAAACAAGACATTCCGACCCGGAAACAAAAAGAGCCCGGGAATCGCTCCCGGGCTCTCCTGGAACTGAGAACTGTAGTCCCCGCTTAATTGGCTGTATCGGCCGGAAGTTTGTGTGTCTCCGGCCTTCTCAAACAGGTTGGCTTATCCTGCACGGTACTCAGCTGATAGCTGTCCGCAAAGGTCTTTCCCCCCGACGGGCAAACAACCTGGTTTTTCATATACCCGCTGATATCCGTGTATTGAACCTGGGCGTTGTCGGCTTGCTTTGTCTCAAGAGCCCAGGTTTGGACCGCCCCATCAATTTGGCGCAAGTTGTTGATACAAGCATTCATCTGCGCTGTGGTTCGTGCTTTCACAAAGTTCGGGATCGCGATAGTGGCCAACAGACCGATGATCGCAACGACGATCATGATCTCCACTAGCGTGAAGCCTGCTTTGTGGGGTGTTTGTCTCTTCATATGACCTTTCAGTTAACGCGGCGTGAACCAAGCAGCAGGCGGTTTATTATTAATACAATATTAGTTCACATATTGCCTGCTACTAACCGCACTATGAACAATATCAAGCTTGCGGCACCTGAAGCAATCGGTAACTGGGGATGAGACCATCCGGTTTCGACCCGACACTGGGAGGTGTTCAAGGATCCAAAAGCCGATTCATCGGCTCAAATTGAGTCACCCGTCTGCAAATCAGGACACAGGTAAAAGGGGCCAAATAGCTTCGGGCATCTTGCGTACTGTGGGGTCTCCGACCTGCGCTACAATTCGAAATGCCAGTCCGAATGCCAGTCGGAGGCGCCGCTGTCTTCTCCCTCTCCTCGCGAGGGACGAGCGGGGAGAGGGTTGGGGAGAGGGGCTTTCTTTGTAGCGCATCCTACGGTTTCCTCAGTAAGTGACAATTGTGGCGCAGTGGTCGCCCGGCAAGGTGCATGTTTCGGTGTGTTTCGGACCGCCCGACGCTGCTTTTTCGGTTTTTTCCGACTCGACGTTCCCCAGCAAAAAGGTAATCTTACGGAATGGAAAAAAAAGTCGCGAGCGTGCTGAGAAGAATTCGCAGCGTTCGCGGCCTGAGCGAATCAGAAAAGTACCTCTTCGCCCGCAGCCTGGCGGCCACTCCAGACGAACGGTGGAAACTGCACGAGGACTTTCTCCGCTCGCACGACTTATACACGCGCTCCGCGAGGAAAAAATACGGTTTCAAATAGCCGGTATGAGCGGAGCGATTCTGCAAGGGGTTCCCGCAACCACCCTCGATACCGATATTTGGTTGGATCTGTCGCCGCGGCAATACATGAGGGCCATCAATCTTTGCCGGGGTCAGGGAGCCCAAGCCAAGGCTAACACTGTCGTTGATTTGAGTGACGGCTCGACCATAAACTTTCTCTACGAGGTTCATGGTCTGCGCAGCTTCCAATCTGAATACCGCCGCGCCAAGAGTATAAAATGGCTAGGTATGGAAGTAAAAGTGCTCCCGCTGGAGCGTATCTACGCCAGCAAGAAATTCGTGGGGCGCCCTAAGGACTTGGCTCACTTGCCCCTGCTTGAGCAAACACTGAAACTGCAGCGCAAGCTTGGTAGTCGGTCGGAACCGTAGGAGAAACCAAAGCTACGGTGCCGGAAAGAGCGCTTCGAGGGCTGGCTAGGGCGATTGCGCTGCCAACTTCCGCTGGTCTTGGATTTTCGTGCGGGCTTCGATCTGGTTGCCCTCCAAAGTAACTTCTCCGGCCCCGTCTTCGATGCAAATCCCCACCGCCTGCTTGCGTAAGTCCGCCGGGCGCGTGTCCCGGATGATGTTGTCTCGGAATACCAGGTCGTGCGTTTCACCCCGCACGCGAATGCCCGCCGCAGACTCTCCCTGGCCATTGTTTTCGATGATGTTTCTTTCGAGCCGGTTGCGGTGTCCGGCCAGTGCCTCGGTCTCGTTTCGGAAGAACACCCCATCTTCTCGATTCCCGCGAACCTCGTTATCTTCAAGTAGATTGTCGGTGTCTTTGTGTCCGATGGAAATGCCGTAGCGGCCATTATTCTCGAGGAGGTTTTTCTCGAAGAGGCCGTGCCGCACGCGCCAGCATAGGAATAAACCGTCTTCCCCGTTGCTTCGCGCAATGCAACCACGCACGACGGGGCGTTGCGAACCGCTGCCAGGATGCATGCCCAGCCCGCTGTTCCCCTCGCTGAGGCAGTCCTCGACGACGACATCATTGGATTGTTGGAAGCTGATGCCGTCGCCGTTGTAGTTCCGAACCACGCAGCCCTTGATCGCCGTGCCAAACCCGCGGTAAAGAAAAATACCACCGCCCCGACATCCATTGAGGGGGAGGTTTTCCGCTTTATTCCCATCGATGACCAGGTCCTCAACGCGGGCGCCTTCAACGTAGCAGCCGCTGACCACCGGGAAGACGGTTGCCGCCATTGCTTTATTGGCGACGGTGCAGTCGGCATTAAGAGGCGTATCAAACGAAAACGTGCTGCCATTCTGGCCGGTAATCCGGCCTACTGTCGTGTGAAATCCGCCGGACTGGCTGTCCCAAATCGTGATCCCATAGCCCACTCGAAACCCTGCCGGCTCAAGAACGGTGACCTGCTCCTCGCCATAATCCCCATCCATTGCCAGGGCCGAGGAAGCGGCTTTGGCTTTGCGCAAGATAGTCTGGTTCTTGATCCCGCGAACCGTCACGAACGATCGCAGATGCAAGGAATCATGCATGGTGAACTCGCCGGCCCTGATCTCCACGACACCACCGCCCAGGCCGGCAACATAATCCACCGCCGCTTGCAGAGCCCGATCGTCTAAACCAATAATGTCGGCGTCCTTTGGCCCCACAGTGATCTTTGGCCGCACTTTCATCTGTGAATGCATCGCCTGAGGCAGCTGTTGTTCGTCGGTCGGCGGCGAAAGTCGCTCGCCGGCGTTCGCCAGAAGGGGGAAACAAATAGCCGAGTGGACCAGCAGGATGAGCGTGGCCTGGAATCGCATAAGTTCAGCCTAGCTCCCCCGTGCGGAGAGCGCAAGAAGCCGGCACAGATGCGAATGGGTAGGGACGGCGCGCTGCGCTGTCCGCGCCGCGTTCCGCGGCGTAAATGGGCAGTGTGATTCGCCCGTCATCAGGCATTGTTCAGCCCGCTGAACGCGGGCTGGAACGGCGCAGCGCGCCATCCCTACCCGGTGGCGTCCTCCCGATCCATCAGGCACTCGTGGGACTCGTCCTTCCGAACTTTTCTATTAAAGCTTTTACCCAATCGCGCCGATAAAGAGACGTCCGCAACGGACACCAAACCCGGCTCCCCGCCGGGTGACTTCGCCGCTCTCCATTTTTGGGTTTTGGGGAGCGGTTTTTTGGCAATCGCTCCAACAATGCCAATGACACTAAGCATTTGTCCAATTTATGGGCAGCGGCAGTTCGTGGCGCGTGAAGGGCAAGCCGCCACCGCCACCGATGGCGCTGCCAGGAGTGGCTTGGGAAGTGCTTAAGCCGGCAGGCCATTGTGAAAAAAATCATCTTTCTACTGTTCTGCGTCGCACCCGCAGCGCTGGCCGGCCCGACTAACGCGATTTTGTTCGTAACTCAAGTCCGGATTCCCGCCGATTTTGCGACGATCGGTTCGACCTTCGCCAATCAGTCCGCCGCGCCCGGATCTTGCGGGAGAGGCGGAGACCTTTACATACGGTACGCGGATGGAACAATAAGGAACCTGACCCGGGCGGCGGGTTTTGGCCAGTGGGGAACCCAATTCACGAACGGCATCGCCGTGCGTCAACCGTGCGTGCATTGGAGCGGAACGAAAGCGGTGTTCAGCATGGTTGTCGGAGCGCCGCGGTACCAGTTCGATTACGCAACCGTTAGTTATTGGCAGCTCTACGAAATCACCAACTTCACGGATCCGAGTTCGGTGCCGGTAATCACCAAGGTGGCGAATCAGCCGACGAATTTTAACAACGTGGCACCGATTTATGGGAGCGACGACCGGATTATTTTCACGAGCGACCGGCCGCGCAATGGCCAGGGGCAGCTCTATCCGCAGTTGGATGAGTACGAGGAGCAGCCGACCGTGACAGGTCTATGGAGCCTGCAGCCGGCCACCGGGGACCTGTTCATGTTGAATCATACCCCCAGCGGGGTTTTTTCACCCGTGCTGGACAGAGCGGGACGGATCGTTTTCGTCCGATGGGATCACCTTCAACGTGATCAGCAAGCCGACACGGATTGGGAGAATGGTTCGATCACCTACGGGACGTTCAATTGGAGCGACGAATCTGCGAGCTCCATCCCCACGACGAACCAGGCGGAAATCTTTCCCGAACCGCGCAGCGTGCGGACCGATCTGTTGGCGGGAACCGGCCTGATGGGACACGAATTCAACCAGTTTTTTCCCTGGGCAATCAACCAGGACGGGACCACCGAAGAGACGTTGAACCACATCGGGCGGCACGAGATTGGCGGCAGTTATGCCAGCGCCTCGTTTACGAACGATCCGAACTTGCAGGACCTCTATTATTTCGGAGCCAATTACAACACCAACACGGTGAACAATTTTCTCGAGCTGAGCGAAGACCCCGCCACGCCTGGTTTGTTCTACGGCATCGACGCCCCGGAGTTTGGCACCCATGGCGGCGGACAGATCGTTTCCATCACCGGGGCGACCAATCTCAACGCCTATTACATGCTGGTGAATTTCCTGACGCCCCTTTCAACGCGCACCTACGCCTCCTCCCCCAGCACAATTCCGCCGGATCATACAGGCTTTTACCGGACCCCATTCAGGACGACTGACGGTTACTGGATCGCCTCGCACACGTCCTACGCCCTCTATGAAAGCGGCGGAGGCTCCACCGCGTTTCCCACCACCCAATATGATTACAGGCTTAAGTTGCTGCAATTCACGAACGGTTTTCTTGTTCCGGGAACGCCCTTAACCAGCGGCCTGACCAACCGCGCGGTTTACTGGGATCCGGATACCCTGGTGACGCAAACCAATCTGCTGTGGGAATTCGATCCGGTGGAGGTCGTAGCCCGGGCGCGCCCTGCAGCGTTCCAGACCCCGGTACCGGGACCGGAGTTGGCTGCCTTTGCGGCGGCCGGCGTGGACGTAGCACTGTTTCAGGATTATCTCCGCACCCATGAACTGGCTCTGATCGTCAGCCGCGACGTGACGACGCGCGACCACGCGGATCATCTCCAGCCGTTCAATCTGCGCATCGCCGGCACATCCCATCAAACCACAGGCGCGGCGGGAAAGATGTATGACATCGCCTGGCTGCAACTATTTCAAGCCGACCAATTGCGCGGCCTCAATTATGGAAATCCTGCCAACCCGCGACCTGGACGGCGGGTCCTGGCGCAATATCTGCACGAAGCGGGCGTAGACAATCCTGCTCCGGCAGGCGCTCTATTGGCCAGCGTCCATCTCGAAGCAGATGGCTCCTCAGCCGCGCTGGTGCCTGCGCGCCGTGCGATGTCCTGGCAGCTTACTGACACCAATGGCGTCGGTGTCGTGCGTGAGCGTTACTGGCTGACCTTCGGGTCGGGTGAGATTCGCTCCTGTACCAGTTGTCATGGCATCAACCTGACAGACCAGGCGCAACATCCGGCCCCGACAAACACGCCACTGGCTCTAATAAAACTCCTCGACTATTGGAAAACGAACATCGCGACGGTCCAGGCCAGTCTCAACGCCAGCCCTGGCACCAACTATCTCCAAGTCTCTTTCACGCGGCGGCCCGCGGAACTCGGGGTAACCTACCATGTCCAGCATTCGCTCGATTTACGGACCTGGGCCGACATTGCCACTTATTCCGGCTCGAACAGCGTGCTCGCCGCCCAGGCCGCGGAAGTGTCGCGCCTGGGGTTTCCCACCGAAACGATCACGCTGCGGGATACGTCGAGTGTTCAACCAAGCACGCCCCATTTCCTGCGGCTGAACGTCACCAGGCCGTAGATTCCACAAAAGAGAGGATTTCCCATCGACGGTTTTGCGAGAGGAATGAGAAGCCATTGGATGAACGATATGCGTGGGAATGAAGGTCAGTGTGCAATGGAGCCCGATGTTTATGGGTGACCGGGTTTTGCCCTTACAGGGCAAATGGATTTTTTGTGACGCGTACCTGGGGCTCGCGCTTCGCGCTTCACCCCGGGCTTTAACATTACAGGCCTTCGGCCCTCAGACAACCAACTTCATTGGTTAGCACACCCGATTGAGAGGCAATCCTGAAGAGCAATTTCCGGGCTGTCACGTTGTAGGGCCTTCGGCCCTCAATCAGGCCATACCGGTCAATCTGCGCACCGACCATTCAATGGTCAGCAGGAGCAGAATGGCACTGAGCCACCACCATTTGTCCCAGAGGGGCGTGTGGCGGTACTCGATGTCAGCGGGAGCGGGGGCTCCAAAAATGGAACCAAGCCGCGAGTCGGATGTTTCGGAAAGCGCCAGGGCGGTGCCGCCGGAAATCCGCGAAAGATTTCCCATGAGATCTGGTTTGGCACGGAGGTCGGACATTTCGCGATCGACAGATTCACAAACCAGCAACTGGCGATCTTCTCCGAGCTTGCGCCCCTGAATTTGCGCCGTGGCGGTGACGGTGTAACTGCCATCGCGTGGAGGCGCCAGATCGGCCCGGTAAGACTGAGTGACGCGATCGTAGATGGCATTGGCCATCACGTTGGTTTGGCCGGTGGTCGAGAGGCAAAGCGAAACCGCGGCGCTGTCCAGGGTTCCCAAGTCGCTGCCGCGGACTTTCACGTCGGCTGCGACGCTTTCACCCGTGGCACAGTAACTCTCAGCCAATTCGAGGAGGACAGGATTGTTGGTTTTGCCAATTCTTCCGGCGGCGAGCCAGCGCACCGCGTTGACCCAAAACTGCCGATAATAGCGGGAATCGCAATTACGCTCGGACAGCGGCAAGGCTGGATTGATTGGTTCGCCCCAGATCGTCTCAAAATCCCTGCCCCAGGAGCGAGTGGTGTCGGAGGTAAAGGCCATGCTGCGGCCCTTGCCGACGTTCTGGACGGCCAGCAGCAGACGCGAGCCGAATCGGTTGCGAGCCACCGCATCAACGCCGAGCACAGTCGCTCCGGGTTTGGCACGATCGACCAAATTGCAGCCATACAGCACAGGGAATTTTTCCGTCCAGATTTGCTGGGTTTCTTCCGGTGTCGAGCCGATGGCCATGACCGGATGGTTCAGTACACTGGGTGGGACCATGAGGGTGATGGGACGCGCCTGTGAGTCGTTATCCTGCTCCATGGCGACGGGGATCACGTGATCCAGAATCGTGCGATGGTAGCCGCCTTTTCCGAAGGCCGAGTTGCCGCCGATCATCACGAAGCCACCCCCGAATTCCTCGACCAAGCGCGCCATATTCTGCAATTGCTCGCCGCTGAAGGAGTCGGTGCGGATATCGCTGTGAATGATCACATCATAATTGAGCAGCTCAGCCATGGTGCGCGGAAACCCCTTGGTGGGATGCTCGACCGGATAAATCCTTTCGCCGGTGTCAGGATCGGCATCGACAGTATTGAGGAATTGGCCGTTGGAGCCGAATTGCCGGTACAGGGTTTTGACTTTGATATTGGGATCGGACTGCAAAGCGTCTTTGAGATACTTCCACTCCGGAATCGGGCTGGCCGGTTGCTGCGGGGTGCCTTCCATATAGATGACTCGAATGTTCGGATCCAAAACTTCCAGGCCAAACATTCGGTGGTTGTTGCTGGCGAGCCATTCGCCGTTTTGGACTGGGACTTTGACTTCGTAGACCTGAAAGCCCCGTTCACGAGGCGTAAAATCCAGTTCAACTCGCTGCGAGCCATCCTTGAGCTTAATGGATTGGGAGGCGACGACTCGATTGGCGTGAAGGATCTGGACCGGAACACTTAGCCCGCGATAACCGGCAGAACGGATGGAAACGCTGATCCGGGTCGGCGCCTGGTTTGGCACGGCGCGCTTGACTTGCACGTTTTCCAGGATGATGTCCTGAACGTCATTGGTCGTGCCGACGGTCAGGGTGTGGATGGGCACACCTTTGCGATGGTACAAATGGGCGACGGATTCGGGATCGCGCCGCACATTTTCGATGCCGTCGGAACAAACGACGACGCCAATCAGCGGGTCATCACTCGGGACAGCCAGAACGGTTTGCAGGGCGTCAGCCAGGCCGGTGGCTTCGCCATCGGCGCGCGCGTCCTCGGGTGAAGTCAGCGAACCGACCGATTGGGCGAAGTTGTAGTACTCAACGCCGATATCTTTTGGAGCGGTGGCGCCGAACTGGTTTTGCAGCCAGCTCTTGGCGGCCGCGAGGCGTCCCTGAGGAATATCTTTGATGGACATGCTCTTGGAGGTATCCACCAGCACGGCGAGGCGAGCCTTTTGCTGATGCTTGATGGCCTCGATCCACTCCGGGTCGAGCAAGCACAAGACCAGCGCGGTGATGATGATCCAGCGCAAGCCGGCCAGCCCGAGTCGGAGCCCGCGGTTGGCGCGGCCCTTAGCCCAACTGTAACTGAGCACAACGGCGGCCGCAGACAAGGCGGCACTAGCCACCAGCCACTTCAACTCCGGCATGTAAGTGAAGCGGATCAAGCGCCTCCTGAACTTACTCGGCGTGAGATAGCCGTTTGAGGTATTCCGAAATCAAAGTGTCGTACTCCTTGGGGGCGTCTTCGTGGGCAATGTCGGTCGGCTCAGGTTGGTTCTTGAGCAAGCGTTCGAGTTGATCAATCACATTGTGCAGAGCCAGCTCACCCTGAAACCCGTGCTCGCCCGCCGCCCCAAAGTTTCCTTGGTTCATAGCCTGCCCGGCTGCGGCCATCTTTGACGAGGCCCGATTCGCGCCGTTGCCAAGGTTGTGGCCGAGGCGGCTGTCTTTGCCGGCCATCCGCTGCAAGCGTTCAGCCAGCAAAGAGGCTTCTTTACTCAGCTGCTGTTCCTTGTCGGCGATTTCGGCGGGAGACTGAGCCTTTTGAGCGGGGTTATCTCCGTTTGCATCGTTTTGATCTTTGGCATCGCCTTGGCCTTGGCCCTGGCCTGAGCCGTTGGCTTGAGCCTGGGTGGAGGAGTTGGCTTTCGCCTGGCTGGGTTGGCTTGAGGATTTCGAATTGGCTTGATCCGCAGGCTGTTGGCCCTGCCCCGATCCATTGCCCGGTTGTCCGGGATGGCGCATCGCCGAGTTCAACCCCGATTGGGCCCGAGCCAGGTCTTTTGCCTGATTCAAAGCATCTTCGAGTTCTTTGTTATCGGGTTGCTCCTTTTTCTTCTGTTTGATGGCTTCCAGCACAACCTGGACCTTTGGACTGGGCGGCGGCTTTTGGTCGGCGGTCGGCGTCGTGGGAAGATTTCCCAGTTCCGGCATCAGTTTGACCACCTGGTAAAGATGCGCCAAGGCGCTTTCCTCCGGCGGGATTGCATCCGAGCGCTTCTGATTGTCCAATTGCTTTCCAGCGAGTTCCATGTCGGTGATGGCCGAGTTCATTTCGTTCACCGCTGCCTCAGCGCCGCCAGCGGAGATAGCCTCGAGATACATCCGCCCGAACTCGGCGGCATCTCGCTGTCGGACAGCCATCTCTTTGAACTTGTCGGCCGGCGCGACAGGCGCCATGGCAGTGGTATCGGCGATGATCTGCTTTTGGATGACCAGCAAATTCACTTTTTGGCTCTGGCTTTGGCACAGACACTTACCACCCTCCTCATCAGTGATTTCGACGAAATAGACCGGTGACTTTCCAATGCCGGGACCATCGAGGGTATTGTTGTCGGACGCCTCCGCATGAAAGGCGACCAGTTCGTAATCTTTCAGCTCGAGCGTGGAGAGATCCAACTCCGCTTTGGCGATTACTTCGCCATTATGCTCGGATTCGCGCGCGGCCTCGATGGTTTGCTGGGCGCCGCCCAGTTTATTGTAAACCAGTTTGACCTGGTCCACGCCGAAGTCATCGGAAACAGAGATTTTTACCAGAACCTTATTGGTAGCCGACGAACGGATGTCTTTTCCCGGATCGGAGATTTCGACTTTGGGCGGATTATCCGGCAGCGCCTTGAGATGGTAGGGCTTTTCGTTGACGCCGGGATGCCCCTTGGCGTCGGCCAACTCAATCCAATAATCCGAGTTGGTTGTGAGGGCAACCGTTCCACTCCAAGACCCGTCCGGATTGGGAGCCAAGGCAAGCTCCGGCAGATTGGAAAAACGTAAATTTGCCTGTTTCAGTCCGACCGAAGGCTGGATGCGGATTTCGGCGGTACTGGCCCGGACCGCGGTGATATCAGGGGATTTTTGCACGGCCGGGCTGAGCTTGGTATAAGCGGGGTAGCTCACTCGAATATTGAAGTCTTGAACTGTCGGGGGAACGTAGGTGGCGATGTGATAATCCGGGGAGAGCGCATCGTTACCGGCCACGTGATAGACCAGATCAGCCTCCAGGTTGGTAAGCGTGCGGATGTAAATTCCCTGTGTGCCCCCGGTCAGCGCGGCGGTTTGCCAGCGCAAGGTATCCTTTTGCGCCCAGGAAATCCGGGCCTCTTTAGGCAGCCGGCCGGAAAAAATATTGGTGATCTCGGCGTTGCGGCCGATGGCAATCTCGAAATCGCCGGGCTGGACAGCCACCGAGGTATAATGAGCCTTGGAAAAAGGCACGGCGGTTCGTTCCAAGGCCGTGAGGCCGCCCGGGGCGGCCAGGACTAGAATCAATAGGCCCAGAACAGTGACACCCAAGAGCGCGGCATAGCGAAGCAGCCTCGCGCCAATGGGAACGGGGGATTCGCCAAGAGCCTTAGCGGTTTTTGCTTCGAGGGCCGCCGCAAGCTCGGGTTCGTACTCGTGCTCGATTTTTCGTTCCCCGGCCAGGTACTCCGCGGCGGTCGAAACCTCGCATCCCAGTTCCGGGCGCTTGGATTCGATCGTGAGAGCACCTTGCTTGAGACGAGTCGGCCGCAAGCAGATTCGCACGAAACGCACGACACCAAAAAGGGCGAGCACGGCCAAACCCAGGGCCCCTGCGGCCCGCAGGGGGACGGGCAGGATCAGCCAGTAATCGACCAGGGCTAGTCCCAGGACAAGTAGCAGCAACATTTGGCAAACCAGGAGCACCCAGCGGAGGCGGGTGGATTTGTCCATGGCACGGCAGGCTTGAGACAACCTCTGGCGGGCCAGATTTTCAGGGTCATTTCCGGGGGTAGCATTCATGATGAATTTCCTATGATGA
>Ga0210409_10002019_pt1 | contig 25016 bp, 31 predicted proteins | sample IncBWH17MmetaG_FD_161649 | JGI IMG/M metagenome (GOLD analysis project Ga0210409, IMG submission 161649) | Forest soil microbial communities from Barre Woods Harvard Forest LTER site, Petersham, Massachusetts, United States - Inc-BW-H-17-M | ecosystem: Environmental > Terrestrial > Soil >...
TCGCCGCCTGCTCCTGCCGGGTAGAGCGCACCCGAACGGAGGTCGACCTCGAAGGCTCCGAGCCGGACACGACCTGCACGTTGATCCTCAATTGGCATCTTGAACTCTGGGCAGAAGCGTACTGCAGGGTTGAGCCGCCCTCCAAAAAAGCTAATCATGCGAGGGCAAACTCTCGCAAGACTGGTCCTGTGTCACCTTAAGAATCAATTACTTCCAAGGATAGTACAACAAATGATCCTAAATGACATGGCGATGAATTTACTTGTTGATGCGCCACCCGCTAAGGTGACCGAGCGCAAACACGCCGAAGAAAAAATCCGGGACCGAGATTCAGGGGCTCGCGGCAAGGTTCAGCGATGCCGTCAATGAGAGAAACCGATAGATGCCGATGCTAGCAGCAAATCACCTCAAATCGCTGCAAGGAAGATTTTCTCGGGGGAGAACAGCATGACCTGCAAACTGGATAATCAAGCCCTCGGTCAGTTGTACCGCGCTGCTCGCACGCGTAACGCATGGACCGAGCAGGCGGTGACTGAACCGCAGCTACGCGAGCTGTATGATGTGATGAAATTCGGGCCTACTTCGGGCAATTGCTGCCCGGCGCGTTTTGTCTGGGTCAGGAGTGCCGATGGTAAAAGCAGGCTTGCAGCCCTCGCGGCGCCCACAAATGCGCCAAAGATACTAGCGGCGCCGGTCACAGTCATCGTCGGCTATGATCTGGACTTCGCCGAACAATTGCCGAAGTTGTTTCCCGCGCGCGGCAAGGACATGCAGGCGTATTATTCCGATCCCCTAGTCGCCCAATCCACCGCTTTTCGCAACGGCAGCCTTCAGGGCGCCTATCTGATTATCGCGGCGCGCGCACTGGGACTGGACTGCGGTCCGATGTCCGGCTTCAGCAACGAGGCGGTGGATTCAGAGTTTTTTGCCAACACTAGCATTAAATCCAATTTCATTTGCTCCATCGGGTACGGATCGAATGAAAACCTCTTCCCGCGCAACCCGAGGCTGACGTTCGAGGAAGCAGGACGCTTTGCCTGAAGGAGCAGCAACATGAATAGCAGCAAGACGGCCCCAAATGTTGAGCCCGCGGGTCATTGGATCAGTGGCGAGTGGATACGTTCGTCCACGGTCGCAAATTCCGTAAGCCCTTCCACCGGGGAGGTGCTCGGGCAGTACTCGGCGGGTGGGCGAACCGAAGCGGCGGCCGCAATCGCCGCCGCGCGAAAAGCCTTTGACAACGGGACTTGGGCGTATGACCCGCAACTCCGATCGCGGGCACTTCTCGAACTCGCTGATCGACTTGATGAGCGAGCGAATGCGATTGGGCTGACGATTAGTCGCGAGATGGGCAAGCCGCTGGGTGACGCGACACTCGAAGCTACCTGGAGTCCGTCAACTCTTCGCTACAACGCTGGAACTGCCTTATCGCAAACAGGCACGTCAGCTGAGATCGCGCCAGGTGTATTCGCGACCGCCATGCGCGAGCCGATCGGAGTAGCGGGAATCATCGTCCCTTGGAATTCCCCTCTCGCGCTGCTGGTCCGCGCGTTGGGCCCGGCCTTAGCAGCCGGCTGTACCACGGTCGTCAAGCTGCCCGGTCAGACGGCGCTGACGAACTCTCTCATCATGCAGGCGGCCGCAGCTACCAAGAGCTTGCCGAACGGCGTGCTGAATATCTTCACAGAAGCTGGAAACGAAGGGGCTCCACTATTGGTTGAATCGCCCGACGTCGATGTCATCAACTACACCGGGAGCACCAAAGTGGGTCGGCAGGTCGCTGAAAAAGGTGCACAGACGCTGAAGAGGATTTGCCTGGAATTGGGCGGGAAAACGCCGCTGATAGTTTTCGAGGACGCGGACATTGAGGCTTTCGCACCACTCGTCGTGACGGCGCTCACAAAGTTCAATGGCGAATTCTGTATGACGGGCTCGCGAGTCCTCGTACAGCGAAGTGTCGCCGATGCCTGGCGGGAACGAATCGCGTCCCTTTTGGAGAAAGTTGTGGTCGGGCGCGCTGATGACCCGAGGAGTCAGATGGGTCCGGTAATCGACAAAGCCAACGTCGAGCGCATCGATCGTTTGGTCGAGGATGCAAAACGGTATGCGCGGATCATCGTTCGTGGAGGGCCGATCGTGGAGGGCCCTCTGTCGGTCGGCGCGTTTTATCGCCCGGCCATGCTGGAGACGGAAGCGCTGGACGTTCCGTTGGTCCAAGAAGAGATATTCGGCCCTGTGCTGAGCTTCGAGACCTTTGCGACGGAGGAGGAGGCGATCACACGTGCCAATGCCACCGTCTTTGGCTTGGCCGCCGCGCTCTTCACCAAAGATTTCGATCGTGGACACAGGGTCGCCCGCGCCATCAAAGCCGGCACCGTTTGGACCAACACATGGGCAACTCTCAGCGACGCGTTCGAAGAGGGCGGCTTCAAGTACAGCGGCATCGGACGCGCGCGGGGTGCACGAGCCATGGAAGAGTTCCAAGAGGTGAAAACGCAAATCCGTGTCGTAGGGCCCACGCCAGCACCATAACCTCACAAAGGAGAAATTCGATGCCCGTTCCCAGTCTGCCCAAAGTTGGAGCCCCGCCTGCCCCGGCACGCTTACGCAAAATCGCACTTGAGGAGCACTTCGGCCATCCGATAGTGTTCATGCAGGATAGCGAAGGCCGGTTCGAGACCCTTAAGGAGGCCAACATTGGCCATCTCGGGCCGGAGTATTTTGAGGTCGTGCAGAAGCGGCTTCTCGACTTTGACACGACGCGCCTCCAAGCCATGGACGAGGCGGGCGTTGACAAGGTGCTGCTCTCCTTCGGAGCCGGGTTTCGTACTTTTGGCGTGCAGGGCATCCTTGACCGGGTCGAAGCGACCACCACTGCTCGCATAGTGAACGACTTTCTCGCCGAACAAGTGCGCGCGCATCCCAGTCGTTACATCGGTATGGCCACCCTCGCGCTCCAGGACCCCAGCGAAGCCGTGCGCGAGCTTGAGCGCTGCGTTACTAAACTCCGCTTCAAAGGGGTCATGGTGAACGGCTATACCCAGGTCGAGAGCCCAGACAATTTGATCTATCTCGACGATGCGCGGATGACACCGCTGTGGGAAGCGCTGACGGCGCTTGATGTCCCGCTCTACCTCCACCCACGCGCGTCGCACATGGCTGCCATGTACGACAACCATCCGGAGCTTACCGGTGCGGCTTGGGGCTTCGCCCCGGAGACCGCGACACATGCGCTGCGCATCGTCTATAGCGGCATTTTCGATCGCTTTCCGAGCGCGAAACTGGTATTGGGGCATCTCGGCGAGACCCTGCCATTTCTCGCGTGGCGCATCCAGCATGGCATCGATTTTAGTCCGAACGGCCGCAGCACGAAGAAGCGCCTAGTCGACTATCTCGCAGAGAACATTTGGGTCACCACCAGCGGTAACTTCAATACCCAAGCGCTCCACTGCACATTGCTGACGATGGGTTCCGATCGCATCCTTTTCTCCAACGACTACCCATACGAGGACTACGCCGAGGGCGCCGAGTTTATCGATACCGTACCGATAAGCGAGAGAGACCGTCGCAAGATCGCTTACGAGAACGCCAAGGCACTTTACAAGCTGTAGAAGGGCTTGCAAGCCCCCGGATCCGTTCAGCAAGAACTGACTAAAGAAGAAAAGGACAACTACCACATGTCGACCAACCTGACGGCAGTGCTTCAACAGATTCTGCAGAACACAACGAATCTCAAAGTGCTTCGGGAACTCGTGACGCCGGACGTGACATACGTTTCATTGAACTTCAACAACCCTGAACTGCAGAAAATTGAGCCTTGGGCCGGTACTCACAACGGGCCTGAGGCGCTCCCCAAGGTTTTTGCCTGCATCCAGAGCTTCTGGAAAACACTCGACTTCAAGGTTACTGACACCGTTGAGCAGGGTAGCCGCGTGGCCTTCTTCGGCTCGTTTACTTACAAATCGAACGTGACCGGGAAAGAAATCACGTCTCCTTTTAGCCTTTTGGCTCGTTTCGAAGGGAACAAGGTTGCTTACCTCCAGTTTCAAGAGGACAGCTATGGCACCGCAGGGTCATTCAAAACAGGGGGCACCACGCGCTTCCACAGCGATCCTTCGGGAAAGGAAGTTGAGGTCTAAAGCTCAAGGAAATCACAGTTCGACTGGGAGTTCAAAAATGGTCAAAGTGTCGAATGAGGATAAGCGATATGACTACATCGTGGTGGGAGCGGGCGCGGCCGGTTCAGTGCTTGCCGCGGAATTGTCCGCCTCCGGCGCGCAGGTGCTCGTCATTGAGTCGGGGGGACCCGACGACGCACCGACGATCGCGAACCCAAGCGTCTGGTTTTACAACGTCGGCGGGCCCCTCGACTACCACTTGCCCATCACCCCGTCGCCGCGATTGAACAATCGCGAGCTCAACATGGCCCTCGGCCACGTACTTGGCGGCGGCAGCAGCATCAATGCCATGGTGTGGATGCAGGGCATGCAGCGGGACTACGACGGGTGGGCGAAGAACGGAGCCAAGGGTTGGGCCTTCGCCGACGTGCTTCCGGTCTTCAAAGCACAGGAGGATTGGGAGGGCGGCGCCAACGAGTGGCGCGGGACTGGTGGGCCTGTACATATCCGCCGACCAAAAGATCCTCATCCCACTGCGCCGGCATTCCTCGAGGCGGCCCGCGAGATGAGCATGCCCATTCTGGATGACGTGAACGGACCGATGCGCGCCGGCGCCGGTTACATCAACATGAACATCGCTCCAGATGGGACTCGCGTGGGCGCCGCTCGCGCCTTTCTGCACCCGGCTTTGTCGAGGCCGAACCTGACTCTGCTGCTGAACACGAGCGTGGTGAAACTGAACTTTAAATGTACTCGTTGCGTGGGTGTCAAGCTGATCACAGACGGACCGGTAAAGGATATCGCGGCCGACAAGGAAGTGATCCTTGCTGCGGGCACCATCAACAGCCCCAAGTTTCTGATGCTTTCAGGCGTGGGGGAAGCGAAGGCGCTGCGCAACTTTGGAATCGATGTCATCGAGAACCTGCCCGGCGTTGGCGGCAACCTGCAGGACCATGTGCTAGCGTTGGGAGTGGTGTTCAAGTACAACGGCAAAATGCCGGATCGGCCGGCCGACAGCAATGCCGTCGAGGCAGAGGCTTACCTGTCGAGCGATCCTTCGGGTGACACAGACATTAGTCTGGTGCTTCATCAAATGCCCGTGGTTACGCCCGAGGTAGGCTCGCGCTTTGGAACTCCTACACCGGACTCGTTCACAATAGCGCCAGCTCTTGTGCAGCCCACCAGCATAGGTTCCGTACGCCTGGCCAGCGATAACTTTCGGGATGCCGCCGTGATCGATGGCAACTGCCTGAGTACGGACCACGATGTTACGGTCGTCGTGCGGGGCGTCGAGGCCGCGCGTGAGCTTGGGAGCCAGCGTGCCTTCGACAATTTACGCGAGAACGAACTCATTCCAGGGCCCAACGCGACCGCCGAGGAGATCCTAGAACTTGCGAGACTTGCCGCGACGAGCTTTGGACACGGGGTGGGCACCTGCAAGATGGGCGTATACGAACTCGCGGTGGTCGAAGCAGAACTTCGCGTGCACGGACTTCAAGGCTTGCGCGTGGCCGACGCATCGGTGATGCCACGGATCGTTACGGGGCCGGGGACAAACGCCTCAACCCACATGATTGCGGGCCGAGCCGCCCAGCTGCTTCTCGGCTGAGATGCGGGACAGATCTGGACGAAGAAGCATGGACGATCGGTAATTTAATGGTGAGAATTGTGGGGCTCACAGACGCATTTCAGTTCAGGTGCCGAAGCTTGCGGCCGGCGATTTCGAATCCCGCAAACCTTTTTGAAGCAACGCATCATTTTGGGGAACGTTTCAACGCCGTTACACTGGGGCTCTGTCTATTTATCGTTGGGCTATGCCTGTTTGTCACGGGTGTGGTGAACGCACAGACACCCGATCCGTCACCGCTAGATGCTCCACAACCCGGAGTCCGGCCCGCGCTTGGCCCTTTCCCAAGACTTGAAGACTGGAGCTTTTTGCGCGACCCATCCCAACGGATCGATCCTTACGATGGGTTGAAGTTCATTCCACTGAACGACTCGGGCACAAACTACGTGACGCTCGGCGTTGAGAATCGGACAGAATTTCAGTATCTCCAGAACAACGCTTGGGGCGCGGGACCGCAAGATCTGACAGGTTACGTTTTCGAACGATTGATGCCCAGCGCTGACCTACGCCTAGGAGATCACGTTCGCATTTTTGTGACGCTGGCGTTTGACGACGTGGGTGGCAAGAAGGCTGGCCCTCGGCCCGTAATCGACAAGGATGTTGCCGATGGGCATGAAGGCTTCGTCGAGTTCGGCGGTAATCTTCACGATCGACACCCCGGCTGGGATGTCACCGTCGGACGTCAGGAGGTCTCACTCGGAACAGGGCGCCTTCTCGATAACAACGAGGGCGTGAACGTAAGAAGCGCCTTCGATGGCATCCGTCTAGGGTATGACAAACCGAAGGGGCGTATCGATTTGATCGCCGTCACGCCGGTGGAGACCAACCCCGGCGCGTGGGACGACATACCCAACCCTGCGATCACTCTGTGGGGCTTGTATGCCTCGAATGTGCGCTGGAATTCGCGGTTCATGTCGGATGTCTACTTTCTAGATTACGACGCGGCGTCGGCGACGTACCAAAACCAGTCTGCACGAGAGCAACGGCGCACGATTGGAGCGCGGTATTTCAATCGCCCGCCCAACGAACCACCCACGGCAGGTTTTGAGTATAACGTTGAGACTGGGTTCCAGTGGGGCTCATTCGGGAATCGCTCGATCCGCGCCTGGGGCGCTGGAGCGAACATTGGGTGGACGCTACCCAGTCCGGTGTGGCGCGCGCATTTCGCGTTTCAGGCTGATGCCCTAAGCGGAGACAACGGCCGGCCGGCGACGCTCGGCACGCTCAACGCAATGTTTCCGCGGGGAGCGTATTTTGGGCCAAAGTTTGCATTCATCGGGCCGGCAAACTTATTGGATCTCCAGCCGCAGTTTGTCTTTCATCCCGTTCAGAACCTAACCGGAACTTTCGAGTGGATATGGTTCTGGCGCGAGAGCACGAAAGATGCCCTTTACACTTTTGGAAACGTGCCATTGCGACCGGCGAATCTTAGCAGCGCACGGTATGTCGGGAGTCAACCCAATCTGGAGATTCGTTGGGCTATCAGCGAGCATTTCCTGGCAGCATTGAATGTCGCCGGTTTCATCACGGGGACGTTCTTGCAGCAGTCTCCCCCGTCCAAAGAGATTGTGTTTTTCAATGCTGGCCTTACGTATCGATTTTGAAGATAAAGGAGATCGAGGATGAATATGACACCCTTCAACAAGACAGGACTCGCGACGTTGCTGACGCCCGAGAACAGCGCTCTCATCCTGATTGATCATCAGCCATTCCAATTTGCGAGTCTCAACAGTCATGATCCGCAGACGATCATCAACAACGTCGTCGGTCTCGCAAAGGTCGCCAAGTTATTCAAAGTCCCCACGCTTCTGACGACGGTCACGGAGGAGCGAGGTGGGTACCTCCTCAAGCAACTCCAAGACGTCTTCGCTGACCAGAAGCCCATCAGTCGCACGTTCATCAACGCCTGGGAGGACAAGCGGATCGTTGATTGGGCGGCGAAGACGGGAAGGAAGAAGCTCGTCATGGCGGCTCTCTGGACGGAAATCTGCCTCGCCTTCCCGGTGATCCATGCGCTCGGGGACGGCTACGAGGTCTACTTCGTCAGCGACGCGTCGGGCGGTGTCACCCGTGAGGCGCACGAGATGGGTATCCAACGGATGATCCACGCTGGCGCGGTTCCGCTGACCTGGGGCGTACTCTCAGCGGAGTGGCAGCGCGACTGGGCGCGAGAGGCGACGGTACCGGGACTGGCCCAGATCGTCGTTGAACACTACGGTGCAACCGGCACGTCATTTCTCTGGGAACAGCAACTGCTCAATCAGGGCGGATCGAATCGCCGATAGGAAGGAGATGCACCATGTCACGAGTCATTCAGCAGGTCAGTCGTTTTGCCGCCATTACCGGCGCGGGTAGTGGGCTCGGGCGAGATATTGCGCTTGGTCTCGCTGCAAAGGGCTACCGCGTCTTTGGAAGTGCTATCACACCAGAGGAAATCACTGACCTCCAACAAGCCTCTGGCGGCGCCGTTACACTGACCAGCTGCGATATCACCGACGAGCCAGCTGTCAAGCGCTGGGCTCGTGCCGTGAGCGCGCAGACAGATGGCGGCCTCAATCTTCTCATCAGTAACGCCGGAATCTTGACTCCCGGACCTATAGAGACGCTCCCACTCGACTCGATCAGACGCGAATTCGAAGTGAACGTTTTCGGCGCGCTCTCCGTGGTGAACGCATTCCTTCCGGCTTTGAGGAACGCGCGCGGTCGTATTGTGCAGGTCAGCACTTGGACGGCGCACCTGCCACTTCCGTTTAACGGTCCATCAGGCGCTTCAAAGGCAGCCATGGAGGTATTCGCGACCGTCTATCGAGAGGAACTGAAGCGCTTCGGTATAGATGTCGTCGTCGCGGTCGCCGGAAATATGAAAACCGGGGGGCCTGCCAAGACAGCCGCCGCGCTTGCGCGCACAGCGGAGAGAATGACGCCGCAAGAGCGCGATCTTTACGGAAAAGTGTTCGGTACCTTTGCAGCCAAGCTCAACAGCATGCAAGACAACGGGCTTGCCTCGGTCGATGCCGCCGAGCGCGTGATCGAGATCGCCGAGCACAATCCTGCACCGCGCTTTGCGGCGGTCGGCCAGGATGCGGAAGAGATTCTTCGCGTTGTGCGCGAGAAATCCGACGATGAGCAAGACGCTCTTCGTCTCCAAATCGTAGGGCTGAGATAAGAAATCCAAGAAAAGGAGAAACCCATGATTGAACTCATTGAAGCCACCGACAGCCGTGCTGTCCGCAACAAGAACAACGTCCTCGCGCTGTACGATCTGATGATCAATCGAAAGCGGTCCGAAGAGGCTACCGCGAAGTTCGTCAGCCCATCTTACATCCAGCACAACCCTCTGATTCCGGACGGCTCTGTCGCGCTGGGCCGGTTCTTCGGCAAAATCACCAGTGAGCGGCCTCGGGCACGCGTCGTAGTTCACCAGATCATTGCAGTCGGCGACTACGTGTGGGCACATTTGAACTTCCTCAACCTGTTCAACGATGATCCCGACGACACCGGCATTGCTGGCGTCGATATCTATCGCATGGACGCTGAGGGGAAAGCCGTCGAGCACTGGGATACGTTGCAACTCGTGGGCACGCCTCAAAACTCCGCTCCGATCATTGCGCCGAACATTCCGCGTGCGAATGCCAACGGCATGTTCTGACCGCACGGCGGGCAAGGCCAAGTAACTTCGTTCGCCACGAACTAGCCATAAGTCTTAGTGCTGTATCTGAAGCGCCCCCGAGGGAAGAGCTGGGAGTTGAGACGCTGTGTAGGGGCGCTTCAGATACAGCGACTTGAAGGAAGCCGCCCCCGGGGGACTATGGGATTTGTATCTGGATGAGTCGGTCTTGATGGTTTGCGAGTGTGACGTTGCGGTGGGAGTGCTTGGGTTTCAGCAGCAAGTTGCAGAGAGAATGGGCGTGGGGGGGCATCGGAGAGTCCGAACTGCACCACCATACCGGCATTCTGACAAATGCGAAACATAGAACCAGTGTGCGCGCCGAAGCAGGAGCGAGATTCGAGGCTGGAGATGTGGATTCAAGGGGAGCACCGGCTGAGATGAGGCGGGGATCGGGGGAAAAGTTGCGCGGCGGAGAGGCGCTCGACAACTTGCATGGTTCCGCCGCAGAGTGGGCATTGCCACAGCGAGTGAATGGGCAGTGCCAGCGAGGCGGTACGCGCTGCTGGCGGACCGGAATGCTGGAGCAACCGAGAACAGAGTGGAAGAAGTTCTGCTCGCCTCCGGTTGGCGAGGAAGCCGAAGTTGCGGATGCGCATGAAACCGAGCGGCAACAGGTGCAAGAGGAAGCGGCGCAAGAACTCTTCGACGGGAAGGGTCATGAGCCGCTTCTTGTTGCCGTCAGCGGAGTCGCGCCAACGAAAGGTTACGTTGTCTTCGGAGAGAGCAACCAGCCTGCTGTTGGAAATGGCAACGCGGTGGGTGTAGGCGCCGAGATAGCGCAGCACATGTTCTGGCCCGCCGAAAGGCCGCTTGGCGTATACGACCCAGTCGCGGCGGAACAGAACCCGCAGCCACGAGGCGAAGGCGCGCGGTTCCGCAAGCGGTAGGAGATGTCGGTAGTGGTGCAGTTTGAAATCCGCAGGTCTAGCAATCGGCTCGGGCCTGTGGGAAACTATGGGCATGGAAAAGAGAAAGCCAAAATATCCCGGTGATGATCCTAAGGGTGTAACAGTACCACGTCTGCGGCGAACCCCTAAAAAGGGTGACCGTGTAGGGGCTCAAGGCCAAAACGGAGCGTTTATTGTCGTGGCTGTGAACGGGGCGGTTCGGACGGCAAGAATTGAAATTGATGGGGAAACGCAGACTTCACGTTGAAGAATATTCCTTGGGGAAGCTTAATCTTTCTCGACGAAGAGGACGCCAACCAAGCGGCTGCGGGGATCGTGCGAGAATCAACGCAGGATAAATAAATTCTCTGTCGAGCGCGGTAATGTCGACACCTTCCGAAAGAATTCAGTTTCTGTTATTTCGGCAGGCCACTCAAGGCGTGCCCACAATATCATCTTGGAGCCGTCCTTCCCTCCTCGTTCTGCTATTCCCTCATGTCTGTAGCTGATCGCCCTCAATCCCAGCAAGTGATTGAGATCACGGCTCCCGCAGAGATTTTATTCCTGCTAAATCGGATTCTCCTCGAAAAGGCGAGCAAGGTTCTGGCCACAATTGACCGTTCCCGTCGGGTTCATTCCTCGCGCATCAACTACAAGTCCAAACGAAATCAATTGGAAATTGGTCAGGGCCGTATTTATTGCTTGGCAAATGTCGGTCGTTCCCAACTGGCTTGCGTCAACGAACGCATAGGATGATACTGTTGCCGATGGACCCGAATAGACGGCATCCAGCCTGCCTGTGGCGCCGTTTGCGCTTGCACACCCACCGGCAGCATCGAGAGCGTCAGCAAAACACAAGCAGCCCTGAGATCCAGAAACGTCAACAGCGCTCCTCTCGATTCTCTCCGCATTCGCATACAAATTCTCCTTGATAATGCTTTATAAATTAGGGGATCGAAGTCCATTGTAAAGAGCCATTACTTTGAACAGCGCAAACGTAGAGCGATTCAGTTTGACCGATTGCGGTATTAGAGAACATCGCTCCAGGCGTGTAGCATTGTAATCCCGAAAAACCCGAACTGATTGTCCCAATTCCCCACGTGGGTACCACTGTACTGCGGTGCCATAAACGGCACTATTCGCCGGGTTGGTCGGTAGTGGTGCCGTCTGATTTCCACAGAGATTACGCTCCTCCCGCCGAATGCGCTAGACTGCAATCATGCCGAAGCGCAACCTGCGGATCGTGAAACACACCCATCCCGCCATTGGCATCTGCGAACGTTGTAACGCTCAGTTTAAGTCCAGTCTGTCCGATATGGAGCTCGATATTGCCCAGCAGTTCGATGCCCACAAGTGCGAACCAATGGACAGTAGCCAGAATGCTCTGCGAACTCAACGACTGCGTTAAGAACCTGCGCGATTGGACAATCCATCCGCTCGGTATCGGGACTTCTGAAAATGTCGGACGCGACCTTTGGATCAAACCTGACCCAGCATCCCCAAAAACCATAACGTTGGCCATCCGGTTAAAAGCCACACTGAAATCGATGGGGATTCCAGTCGATGAATCTGAAAACGGATACAAGGGAGGGATATCTCCCGGAAAATTACAGATTATTGTCGGCCTTGCTCCGGGTCCCAAGAGCATCAGGCCAATGAAATAAAGAACTCCAAGAACAAAGAGCAGCCTTTTCCACTGTGGATGCCAAATGGCACCACTACCGGTTGGTCGCAAAGAGCGGATAGTAGCTAAGCCCCCCAGTAGATCCAACTTGATTGCCGCCGAGAGAGTACATAGCAGTGGTTAGTGGCAGGCTGCAACCGGGAGACCCGCAGCTAGCTATTACTGTTCCCGTCACGTCGTCTAGCACTGTGTTGAGAGTGGGTTTTTCGTTTGCTGCTTGCAGGATGGTTACGTTTGTCACTGCTCCAGAGGCGCTGTGGCATGCTTCTTGCTTAGCGTTAGGACCGCATAAGTGCACAACATTGGTCACAAACCCTGCGGTGCTGCCGCAATTATTGCTGTGACCGCCGTAAATGTTGGAAACATTAATGTTCCCCAGACTTGACGTTGATGCGGGGTCCGCTATCGCAACTCCATCCAAGAAGGCCTCCACGTGAGCATCTTTGATGGAATTGTTGCTTGCATTCACAACGATCCCAGGGCCTCCGCCCCCCGTGGTTGCGGCGGTCTGCTGATCTCCGAGGCAAGTGATTCCGTGCAGTCCTTGGGTTTGGGCTTCGATGTCAACACAGCGTGGCGAAGCGAAATTCATACCGCTACAACTCCCCGATACCGCGATGTAAGTAATGTTCGTATACGGCCCTGAACCGTCGGTGGCTATCATCAACCCCGTCTCATTCAGGTCTTGCATTCTCACCTCATTCACGAAGCTAGACGGCCCAGCAAACTGGTCAAAGATGCCACCGAAAGTCTGGGTTGCAGACATGATGTTGTTGCCCAGAAGGTTCCTCTGAAGCTGAAGACGCTCAACGGATATCCCGGAACAAAGCTGTGACGGGCATGAGGATGACCCCAAATTTATCAAATATGGCTGGCTGAAGGGACAATGCGTCCCGTTTTGGTCTGTGTAGCAGTAGTCTTCCAGGATTGTAGAGATGCCTTCTCCTGCTAGCCTAGTGTTGGAGGGTAAAATCCAAGTAGTCTGCAGATCAATTGTCGATGCCGGTAGAAGTACCGTTATCGGCTTAGTGTCTGTCGATTCGCAAGTTCCCCGACAACATTAGCCACAAGAGCAAAATCGAAACCAAAGCAGCGGCCACAAGTATCAAGAGGCCTTGACGGTTCGTAAATTTCTTGACGATCCTCTTTCTACTGACCTGCCCCCGTTTTTCGCGCACGCGATCATACGACATTTTCCAGTTGTGATCGGTCCCCTTTTTCTGTAACACTTTCAAGGTGAGTTTCCGACAGTTTGTGAGCCTGACAAATCGCCCTTCAAAGCGATTTGACAGGCGAACTCACTCGGCGTTCGTTCTCCCAGAGATCGGTGAGGACGACTCTCATTGTATTCCCGCCTCCAGTCCTCGATGACTTGCTTCGCCTCGGTGAGTGTCTCGAACCAATGTACGTCCAAACACTCGGCTCGCAGGGTGCCGTTGAACGACTCCACATGCGCATTGTCGGTCGGCTTTCCCGGCCGCGAGAAGTCGATCTGCACCTGGCTGTGATACGCCCACAGATCCATGATCTGACTGGTGAACTCCGACCCGTTGTCACAGAACAACAGCTTTGGCGTCCCTCTTTTCTGTCGGATCTGATTCAGAGCGCCCACCACGTCTTCTCCTCGCAACCTCTGTCCCACTTCGATGGCAAGACTTTCCCGCGTGAATAGATCCAGCACGGTCAACGCTCGGAAGCGTCGCCCGTCCGCTAACTGGTCGGCTACGAAATCCAAACCCCATACCTGGTTGGGTGCCGTGGGCCGGAACCGCTCGCGCCGATGCATCGCGGCACGCCGCTTCCGTCGCGGCTTGTGTCGCAGCGTTAAGCCCTCTTCCTTATACAGGCGATACACCAATTTCTTCCCCACCTTCCAGCCTTCGCGGTTCAGCAGCACCCGAATCTTCCGATAGCCGTATCGAACCCGAGTCTGCGCGATCTCCCGAATCCGCATTCGCAGCGCCGTCCTCGGCTCCTGCATGCTCTCATAGCGGAAGGTCGACACCGGCAGCCGCGCCACACGACACGCACGCCGCTCGCTCACCCGGTAGGTGTCATGCCAATAGCTCACCACCGGGCGGCGCCGCCAGGGCGTCACAGTTTTTTTGACAGCACATCCTGCAACATCACCTTGTCTAGCGTCAGCTCTGCCACCAACCTCTTCAGCCGGCCATTCTCCTGCTGGAGCTGTTTGAACTGGCGGACCTGATCGGTCTCCAGCCCCTTGTACTGTTTCTTCCAGCGATATAGCGTCTGCTCCGTGATTCCTACTTGGCGGATCAGCTCTGCCACCGGGACTCCCACCTCGGCCTGCTTCAGCACCCCCACGATCTGCTCCACAGAAAAGCGCTTCCTCTTCACGGCTAATCCCCCTTCCTCAGGTACTAGATTTTGCCGGAAAACTAACCTTCACTGTGTGTCAGAATTCGGGGGGCCGATCAAACAGGAACCGACCGATATGCTGCTGAAATTGATCCTTAAAGACCAGGAGGCGGGCGAACACAAAGGGCGAACGCGATAACGCGTTGCTTGGCGGAAACCGGCTTTGACTGGAAGATAGCTACCGGAAAGAACGTGGTATCCGACAGCGTAGAAGTGCTCTGGGGGAAAGCTGAATGCGCCGCAACACAGACCGTGCACTTTGCAGCCTCGGTCGCGCTTGAATGGTAATGCGCCACAACCGCAAACGCTGACCAGAATGTCAGGAGCAGACACAACCGAGCTATCGATTTCGAGATCGACCGCATGCTCAAGCTATGGATACGTTACACGAATCTACACCTAACTAGGAGCCGAAACAAATTGAGATGCTGATTTCACAACTCAGGTTGTTCACGAAGCGTCGATTACCTCTGATCTCGTCGCTTAATTGGACGAGGTTCTCTTCTTTGGCGAGCCAGCTCGAAAATCGTCCGCCTGTTCCTCTAGGCTCTCTGAGGTCCAGCTTGGTGAGTTTTCCCGGTGTTGCTAGGGCCACGGGGTCAGTTGGAGCTAACTTCTGTGGCTCGCTTACAAGCCCATCATCGCATCCGCGCCGGGTCGCGTACAGATTTCTTCGGTTAGCCTTACCTGATACCGGGGTGAGTAATGAAAACGCACGCGGTCATCATGTGGTGACCGCGTTTGGCGTGGGTTTTGAAGTGGGTTACTCAGCCGAAGGAGGTAATGAGGTGCGCTGGGACCGGGCGTGCCACGTCTGGCAACCATGCGACCCAAATCTCGGGGGAAGGGGTCACCAGCGCAGAACGCAGACTACTACAGCCGCTAGTACGAAGTAAACCGGTCAACTTAATGAGAAGTACATGCCGCTGGTCTGTAAGCCGGGGTTGACAGATTTTTTTCAGTGGGGTGTGCGCCTTCCGCTCGCTCGGTTACCTATCTCGATTGCGTTGCAAGTGGCATTCGTGGACACAGAAAATCCACTAACTCGGATGACGGTCTTTGTTAAGGATGCCGGGACAGTTCTGGACACTTGAGTTCCGAGCACGGTGCCGAAATTGTGGTTAGAATCTCCGGCTCTTGACCGGGTGCGAAGCGCGTGCGCTTCATTCAAGTATGATGCCACATCCTTTCGTGGCCGTCACGAGCGCCACAACTGAAAATGGCGTCAAAGCGCTCTTCGATGATCTTTCGACGCGACAATCGGATAACGACCGCACGTCAGAAGATTATGTCAGATCGTGAGAAGACCCGCGCCTCAAGGAGCCATCCAAGAACAACGCGGGTCAGCAGGGTGATACGTAGTCAGTGTACGCCTGCAAACGCACTCGGTTTACCGTCAGTGCTTCTTCGCCTCTCGGTTGGCGGTTGCATCTTTTTTTGCGGCAGCCTCTACCCTCGCGACGTGTACTATTTGAAGTTCACCGCCCGAAAGCGTGAGGCACACCTTTCCCGGTTTGGCATACAAAAAGGGCACACCAATTTCATGGGACTGCTGGGCAGTTTCGGAAAAGGCATCTGGGTCTTCCTCTTCGCCATCGGGAAACACTTTATATCACATCCGGTCTAGGCGAGTCTCTTCGGTGTCTACCCTCGTCCAGTTCAAGTCCTCGCTTGCGTACGACACTCGCCATGTCGTGCGCTGCGGCTCCCCGATACCCGAGGTGCGGAAGACATTTTCCTGTCACGTTTCGTGCGTCCGGCCTCTTTGGTATAGCATTTTCGGCGTGGGGTGCTGCATGGCGCGACCCAAAGAAACCACCATCGAACGCATCTACCGCGAAGTCACGGGGCGCAGAATGCCGCCATCCGTTAAGCGCATCCTGCTACCCAAACCACGCAAAAGGCACTAAGAGTCTCCATAACAGGCCACGGTTCGCAGTTTCCCCACGTCTCCGTTGCCGTGCCCATCGAGAGGCCAAATCAGGAATGTCTTTAGTGTTCAAAATGGAACAGCCGCGTTAGGCACTAATCATGACAATTGTAAAAGGTGAGCCCATGACCAACGCGCAATCAGTAATCGATGCCTCAAGAAAGAAGAAGAGAGACTGGAAAAATCGCCGCACGGTTATCGACGCTCCAATGATCTTTCCGCTGGCGTCCCGAACTGGCGAAATCGTAAGCGAAATCTCGATCGGTTTCTTGTCCTTGCCCACACGGATGGTGTGGTCATCATTGGGCGGAAGACCTGAAGCTGGGGCGCTGGGTAGCCTTGAAGTTCCTGCCAGAGGAGATTGGCAGGGACGCAAGAGCTCTGGAGCGCTTTGAGCGCGAAGCGCGGGCCGCATCCGTGCTCGACCATCCCAATATCTGCACCATTCATGAATTCGGGGAGCACGAAGGCAGGCCCTTCATCGTGATGTCATTGTTGGAAGGGCAAACACTGCGGGCGGCGATCTCATCTCAGAGATGGGGGAGAAGGAACTGGAGGCGATGCTGACGAAGCAGTCCGAGCGATGGTGGAGCGTTCACGTCACGCACTGTAAGTCGAAGACCCATCTTCTTCGCTATATCGGCCGATACGTCAAGCGACCGCCTATAGCCGAGCATCGATTCGTCGAGATCAACAAGGACTGGGTTGTGTTCTGGACTGAGGACCATAAGTTGAAGCGACGGGTACAGACGTGGTATTCCCCCGAGCGATTCGTGGAGTTGTTGGGTGAGCACATTCCGGACGACCATCGACATGCGATCCACCATTACGGGCTGCTCAGCCCGCGCGGTAAGAATCGCACCTTGTCACTTATCTTCGCCCTGCTAGCGCAACCCAAGCGCCCCCGCCCTCAGCGTCGGAACTGGGCAGAGTCGTTGAAGAAACGTTCAATTACGATCCACTTGTCGATAGCAAAGATGCCCGCATGAGTTTCGTGTGAAGGCTCGCTCGCAAAGAAATCTGCGAACTCCGTCTCACGCTTTCCCGAGAGCTCAATTTGTCGCCCAACGTGCTCGTCGTTCTAGGACCTGCTGCCCGGCTATGGCTGGCTGAGCAGACCAGGCACGGCGATCTGTCAATTGAACAGCGTCGAGGTGACAATTGACCGGACACAGCAACGCATCAACGTTATATCCAATCAACGGAGCAATTGTGTATTTCCTGGCCTCTCCAGATGGAGGACCACAGCACCGGATCTACGACGATGAGGACATCCAAGCCCTAGGCGGAGTCCACGCGATTGAAAGGCTTCTGGAGAAGGAAAGTATCTAAGGCCGATTCGTGCGCGGCTGGAACTGCTCGGCTGCAGCCCACCAGCTAACTGCAAACAAGCATCACTCCTCCAACGTATTCATTGCTAGAAACCTTGGCTAGAAATCCATCGACTTGGAGCTGTATTCGTAAGGCCGGCGAAATGAATTTTTGATTTTCCTATACATCAAGTTGGTTCGGCTCTGAAGTTTCCCGCGCACACGTCGAGCGTGCAGATCGCTTACTCCGCCGTCAGCCTCTCTGACCCGGAAGGGATTCACTTTCGCTATAAGCTGCAGGAAACCGATCAGGACTGGAACGAAGTCGGCACGGCCAGCCCAGTAAGCTATCGTAATCTTGCTCCCGGCTCGTACCACTTCAGCGTGAACGCTACCGACATCAACGGTGTGTGGTCGGATGCAGTTGCCACCGCGAAGTTCACCATCCTGCCCGCTTTCTACCAGAGGCAGTGGTTTCTATTTCTATGTATCATCACGGCAGCAGCGCTTTTGTACCTTTTCTTTCTGTTGCGCGTGAGACAAGTGGCGCAGCAGGTACTCGGACGCATGGAGACACGCCTTGCGGAGAGGGAACGGATAGCCCGCGACTTGCATGACACGCTGCAAGAAGTCCAGGGACTGATCCTTACATTAGCATCGTCTCTAGTCGACAGGAATACGACTTCGCAGACCGCGCATTTCTTTCGATGCCGATGACGCGCGACGTGATTGCCCTCGTTCGGATTGGCAACCTCATCGAGCCAGCGATTGAATCCTACTTCTTCGATGCGATCTCGGTCGGATCGGTTTAGCCCTTGAATGTCGATTGCGTTGCACTTAAGTCTTTCGGCTTCGGTCATTTGTTAATCGCCTCGTATTCTTTATTGCGGATTTGAACGGTCCCTACTTATGCGGAGCAATTGAGCAAATTGGTGTCGGATAATTTGCGTGACAATCGCACGCTGCCGGGAGGATAATTTCGCTGCCCGCCTAGGAGGACCGCCATGAAACGGCTCCGTAAGACAGCCAACCTTTCCGATTCAATCCATCAGCAGCTCAATATGTACGCACTTGCGGCAGGCGCAGCGGGAGTTGGCATCTTGGCCTTGGCTGAACCGGCAGAAGCCAAGATCGTTTACACACCAGTGCATGTTGTCCTCACTCGCGGTTCTCTCGCGCTCGACCTGAACAACGACGGGATGGTTGATTTTGTTCTGCTGGACAAGTACAAACGCAAAGGCCAAACCACGAACAGCTTTTGGCTCTACGTGAATCCGGCGCATAAGGGCAATGCGGCTGTCGGAATCCCGGGGACATATTTCAAGAGCGCATCGGCCCTCAATCGCGGTATCCAGATTGGTTCCAAGAATCGTTTCGAAGGGAACCTCATGGCATTTGCATGCTCTTTCGCGGACAGCACCGATTGCCGCGTCGGCAAATGGTTCGACCGCAGCGATCGGTATCTTGGGTTGAAGTTCACGATCAACGGGAAGACCCACTACGCGTGGGCACGCCTGAATGTCAGCTTCGCGGCTAACTGGGGACATGGCACACTGAAGACCACGCTGACCGGCTACGCATACGAAACCATCCCCAACAAACCCATCATCGCGGGCAAGACGAAAGGGCCGGATGACGATTCGACCAACGAGGATTTCGGCCCCGATGCTTCCCTGACCAGCCCCATTCCCGACGTTCCGCAACCCGCATCACTGGCCGCACTGGCATTGGGAGCGCCCCGGACTTTCGATCTGGCGGCGCAAGGAGTCGGCACTCTAACGCGCTAACGATCTCAATCCGAACGTCACGAGCCGGTCAACATTTAAGTCCGATACCAGATTTGCAGCGCGGCCTTGGTCGTAGCGCTCAATCCCGTGACCACGAAATCCCGCCAGATGATCGCGGTCTGGTCAAGCAAGATCTGGATTATGTCGAAGGGTTCGGACGCGGCGGGTGCCACGATGGGGATGTTGAGCAGGACTGTCGAGGATTGTGGATCGGAGACGACGATGGTGCCAGCGGCGACGGCAGTCCCGGTGACAGCGGGCACGACCATAATGACAGTCGGCTTGATCCCACGGCTGCCTACTCCGGCCAGAGTGCAGCCGGAGGAGCCGCGCCAGTTGGTGTTCCCAGCTGTCGAGGTGTCGGTGTCGAGCAAGACGGGTTGATTGTTAAATAAGTTTGACATTGGGGTTGACCTTCTGAGCGGGGTGTATTTTGCGGTCGGGATGGGCGTTCCTTTGGGGGGATTTGAGTGCTACCCTTGAAAAGAGCCGTAACTGACTGCAAACAGATGGTTGGCATCGGACCTCTTTTCATGCTTCGTTGTGACCGGATTCCGGTCATGCTGAGCTGATTTCTCTGCTCTTCTTCTTTTATGTGCAGGGAATTTAGGCTATGTCGGGAACCTTGTTCCGAGTTGCGGTGATGCGAGCCTCCGACTTAGCCGGGTTGAACCGCCGCTCGACTCAGGTTCCAGTACCACCGAGAGCGACATCCTGCGGAGTGGGATTGACATCGTCCTGCACCTCTAGTTCCGCAGAACGGTTGCCAGTCTGCGTGGGGGTGAAGGTGACTTGGATTGTGCAGTGGGCCCCTGCCGGGAGGCTGCTGCCACAGTTGTTGGTTTGCGAGAAGTCACCAGGATTGGCACCGCCAATTTCGATCTGAGAAATATTCAGCGTTATCGTGCCATGGTTGCTCAAAGTAACAGGCACGGGACTACTCGAAGTGCCCACCTTCTGACTTCCGAAGTTTATTCCGATCGGAGAGAGCTTGATCAAGGTTCCCACGCCAGACAGGGCAACCGTCTGGGGGCTGCCGGGAGCGTTGTCAGTCACGGACAAGGTGCCATTGTCCTGGCCGACAGCGGTGGGTGAAAAGGTAACATTGATCTGGCAACTCTTTCCGGCCGGCAGAGTGGCGGGACAGTTGTTAGATTGGCCGAATTGCGCTGAAGTCGAAATCTTGGAGATGGTAACGTCTAAGCTGCCCGTGTTGGTCAGAGTGGCCACCTGAGGCGCACTCGTGGTTTTCAGGTTTTGGGTGGCAAAGGTCAAACTGGAGGGTAGCAGCGACACACTCGTAGTCGCCACTCCTAATCCGTTGAGGACCACCGCTTGCGGACTACCAAGTCCGTTGTAAGCCACACTCAATGAAGCTGACTTGTCCCCCACGCTGATGGGTGCAAAGATGACTTGAATCTGACAACTCCCGTTTACAGGAAGACTCGAAGGACAGTTATTCTGCTGTGAAAAATTCTGGGCGTCCGTGCCCGTAAGCGTGATTTGTATCCCTGCAAGAGGCTCCGCACCAGCATTGCTCAGGGTGGCAGTTTGGGGTGGGCTCTGGGTTCCTACCGGTTGTTGGCCGAATTGGAGGGAGCCGGGGTAGAGATTGGCAGGTACTTGCCAGATGTAATAGCCTGACCCGACGAGGTCCAAGAGGCCGTCATTGCTAAAATCGCTAAGGGAACCGAAAAATCCATTGGTCTCAATGGGCGACTGGAAGGTTCCATCGCCATTCCCCAGGAATACTGAGAGATTCAATCTCGACGTCGATCCCTCCTCAACTAAATCCAGCTTGCCATCACCATTGAAATCGCCTGCAATTATGTCGAAGCCAGAAGCACTCAAGTCCTCGCCATTGGTGAACCTCCCCTTGCCATTACCCAAAAAAACCGCTCCGCTGTCAGTCACGATATCTAGATGGCCATCGCCATTTATGTCTGCGGTCAACATCTCATAGGCGGCTGGTGTCTGATATCTTGCAGGCCCCTTTGAGAAGGTCCGATTACCCTTGTTGAGAAGGATGCCAACGGTAGAATTCACCGCGTAGCCATGATTGTAAACGGCCAAATCAAGCAGGCCGTCTTCCTTGCAGTCACCGGTAATGGCATAGACGGGATCATCGCCGGCACTGGGGATTGGAACGGGTGAAAATCCGCCATTGCCGTCGCCATATAGCACCGCTAACTCGGCAAACCTGCCAGGGCCGTATATAGCAACAACGTCAAGGTTCCCATCTCCATCAATGTCCGCTGAAAAAAGTGGATAAAAGGAGCCCGGACTACTACCCGCCAACGTAAACCTTCCTGTGCCGTCACCGACCAATGTAGTTAGTTGGGTAGCGCCGTTCGTGCGGAGACTAACAACTATGTCAAGATGGTGGTCTCCATTAAAGTCCCCAACGACCATCCCACCGACGCTTAAGCCAACGTAGCCAGAGAATTGGTTCTGGATCGGGGGCCCGAACTGGAGATCTCCCTCGTTCAAGTAAACATCGGCTTCCAAGGTTGTACTGCTGCTGGCGTACACGTTTACCATGTCGAGCTTGCCATCGCCGGTGAAGTAACCCGGCACTCCTGGGATTGAGAAATCTGGGTTCTGCGCGAAGGCCACGCTAGGTGCGGGTGTTCGCACCGGGAAGTAAACGATGTTGGAAGCCTCGTTGTGGGCATCCACATTCACTACGGCTACCCGAGCCATGCCCGCACTGGCTACATCCGAGGCTTTGATTTTGGCACGTACACGGCTGCTGGAGAGCACAGTGGTAGCTAGGAGCTTCCCGTTCCATCTCACAGCAGCGGTGGGGGCAAATCCGGTGCCGTTCACGGTCAGCGTGAATTCGCCGCTACCAGGCGCGACCGCGTCAGGGACGAGAGGCTGATTAATGAATGGGACAGGATTTGATTGGGCGACGACTATACCGCCGCACAAGAAGAAGCACGCACAAACAAGAGTAAGACCCTTCACGGCTACCTCCACAGGGAAGGGACGACTACCTGGGGGAAGGTTAATCGCACGGATCATACCACATTTTCAACATTCATTAGCTCGGTACGAACGGACGCGAGTGGGTAACCGGTCGCGGAGCGTGGTTGCTAAGATATCCCATCCTTCCCCACGATCCCGCTTTCGCGCGCGAGTGTCCGGATTGTCACGGCCTCTATAGCTATCCCCGTCAACGAAATCGGAGGCATCGACGATTCCTGAAACGGACCGCTGACGATAAATCCCAAATTGCGCTCATTGATCCCGGCTCTGGGGGACTTGAGTGTAACGGCCTGTTTTCGCCACTTGGATTGTCGCCCTACTCATGCGGGCTTCAAGAAGCTAGAATGGCGACCATGAAAACACTTTGCTTTCTGGGGCTTTGTCTACTTGTATCCTGCCCGGCTGTCGGCCAAGCCCCGTCTGGCTTTGTGACCGGAATCACTTTGCTTGGCGGCGCGGAGTCGTGCCCTGTTTTCGTCGCAGGTGTTGGCACAGGATCGCCTGCAGAGCAGGCTGGCATTAGTTCGGGCGATGTGCTCGCAGCGGTGAACGGGATCCCGGTCTCTACCATTGACGAAACGGTCAAGAAATTCCTGCATTCGGAAAGTCCGAAACCGGCCACGCTGGCGCTAGTGCATCAAGAAAAGCCCTATGTCGTGACGGTTGGGCGAGTACGGAGTTCGATGCTTCTTGGCAAGCAAAACGAAAAGGTTCTGGAGGGCGGTTTAATTGTGCCCCTGGACGCCACAGAGACCGAAATGAATGGCAAGAGTAAGGCGATAACGCGGGATCGCTTCGTCGATCGTGTGTTTCCCACTCACTATCCAAGGGATGAAAAGCTGTATTACTCAGGGTTCGAAGTGCTGATCCTGAAAAATCCCGCTCAGGTAGTAGTGCTTGGAATCGAAGATGGACCAGCATCGCGCGCCGGTGTCCACTGGGGCGACACTATTCTGTCTGTGAACGGAGTAGACCCACGACACAAATCAGTTACTGAACTGGAACCACTATTCAACTCGCAAAAGCCTGGGAGTATGACGCTCAAAATCGGGCGCAACAATTTGACCAACGAGTTTACGTACCAACTCGCGGAAGCCGCTCAGATCCTAGGCGATAACCAGCGGCAACTTCTTCAGGGCCAAATCGTTCCGCTAGGACTGCCGGAACGTTATTTGTACTGCTTCAAGTAGCTGTTGATAAATCCGGATTTCACTCATTGAGGGGGTTTTGAGCGCTATGGCCTGATTTCGACAGTTGCCGGGAACACGATAGAATCTGCACTGTTGTGAGCAAAGCCAACGCGCCCAGTCGCTCCGCCGCAGAACATCATGAAATGGGAATCGCCCTTGCATCGCAACACAGGTTTACTGAGGCTGTAAAGGAGTATCTTGAAGCCGCCCGGTTGAACCCCAATTTTCCTGAACCTTTCTACAATCTGGGAGTCGCATATGGCGAACTTGGCCAGTGGAGAGCGGCAATAACGGCCTACAAGCGAGCCATTGATCTTGACCCAAGAGATTGGCAAGCCCACTGCAATCTTGGCGTCGATTACGTGAACTCACGACAATACGCAAAGGCTGTTGACGCACCGCGCTTGAAGGAACCCTCTGCTACTTCGCGCATTCCCGCAAGCCCTGCCGAGCCCTGCGGCGCTTTCATCGAACGAATGGATCAGGATGTTAACGTTTGCGTATGGTCTTGCATGCGTGGCCGCCGGAGGATACGTCGCAGCTCGAATCGCACGGCGGTTACCAATCAAGCACGCGGCTGCGATGGGGATTCTTCAAGCTGGATTGACTATCGCAGCGATGCTGTCCCCGGAAGCAAACCACGCTACACGAATGCAATGGATCACGATCGCTATCCTGAGCATACCTGCTGCTCTGGCGGGCGGATTTCTCTACAAGGGAAAGAAAACTCAATGAGGGATTGGAAAACACTCCAGCCAGCACTTAGTTTCGCCGGGCAAAATCTTGACAAGAATGTCGCGCTGGCAGAATTGGCTGCCAACACGAAACAGTCCCTATTTCACGCTCATCGAACCCTTCGTGGGGTCCTGGGAGAAACGCCCAAGCAGTTTACGCTGCGGCTGCGTATTGATCACGCCGCCGCGCTTTGGTCAGTTCGCGGGCCTCGATCCTTGACATCGCGCTAGATTGCGGATTCGAGAGTCACGAGGCTTTCTGCCGTGCATTTCGCCGGCGCTTGGGGCTGAGCCCTAGCGCCTACCGAAAACGTGGACTAAGGGGACTAACAGGACCCAGCATCCGGTCGCACGCGGACTTAGTGGACGAAATCGGGCCTTGTGTAGGGCTGTACCATGTCGGCTTAGGAGAAAGGCGTTCGGAGGAATCCATGGAATACACAATTACGAGACAGAAGCTCGCGGCTCAGCCGGTCCTGGTGGTCCGGCGGCGGGTACGGCGTGCTGAAATTGCGGCGACAATCGGGGCAGCGCTGCCCAAGGTGTTCGTTCATGCGCAACAGCGCGGCCTAGCAATCGCTGGCTACCCGATTACCCGCTACCTGGAAACAAGCGTCGGATTGGTAACGTTCGAGACTGGGATGCGCGTTACAGCGCGTAGCGGAGGCTGGACCGCTGCAGACGGCCAAGGCGAAGTTTTGGCCGA
>Ga0210409_10002021_pt1 | contig 24998 bp, 17 predicted proteins | sample IncBWH17MmetaG_FD_161649 | JGI IMG/M metagenome (GOLD analysis project Ga0210409, IMG submission 161649) | Forest soil microbial communities from Barre Woods Harvard Forest LTER site, Petersham, Massachusetts, United States - Inc-BW-H-17-M | ecosystem: Environmental > Terrestrial > Soil >...
GTTCAACCCGACCACAATTCAGGTCAATTTTTCCACCACATTGACCTTCAACATCAGCAATCCCAATGGGGCGAACTCGCTGAATGGGATCGGGTTTACCGATGCGCTGCCTACCAACTTGTTTGTTTTGTCACCGAATAACTTCCTGAGCGGATCGTGCGGCGCCGGCACGATTACGGCGGTTGCAGGGTCCCAGTCGATCAGTCTGTCTGGGGGGACTTTAGGGGGCGGAGGAGGGTGCAGCTTCAGCGTGGGTGTAACCGCAACGGCCACCGGTACGATCAATGACACGACCGGCAACATAACTTCCACCGAAGGCGGCACGGGCGGGACGAGCAACACCGCCGCCCTGACGGTCAACTCGGGTGGGAGTTCGGCGCCATCCATCAATAGCAACGGCAATGCCGACTTTTTCGTCGGCTTGCAGGAAACGTTCACGGTCAATGCTTCGGGATCTCCGTCACCGTCTCTCTCGGTAACGGGTGCGCTGCCCACGGGGGTAACGTTTACGGACGATGGCGGCGGTACCGGTACACTGAGCGGGAAGCCGGCGACCGGTACGGCAGGGAATTACCCCTTGACGATTACTGCGAGCAACGGGAACACACCGAATGCGACGCAAGGGTTCGCGCTGACGGTGACATCACTGGCATGCCCCTTGACGGCTCTGGGAAACGAAAGCCTGCTCAACGGGACATACGTCAGTCTGTTCAATGGTTTCAAAGATGCGAACGGGCCGAGCCAGGGAGTGACCGTATTCGTCGCGAACGGCACTGGAGGAATAACCAACGGGGAGCTGGATTTCGGCACAGCCTTGAACTTCTCCGGGGGCAATTACACGACTCCGGGCGCGCCGCAAAAAGCGAGCATTACGAGCTCCGGAAGTTGCTACAACCTCGGTTCCGACAATCGGGGCACCATGGTTTGGAACCTCTCGGCCGGCACTCCCCTAACGATGGCGTTTTCCGTGCGCGGCGATGGCGCCCTTGGCCATATGATCGAGTTCGACGATCCGAACCCAAGTTCGACCACCACCGGTGGCCGTGGCTCCGGGACCTTCTTGAAGCGCACAATCTCCGGGCCGTTCAGCTTGAGCAGTTTGACGGGCTCCTTCGGGCTTGGCCTGACTGGATTCACGAATGACAATTGTAAGACCAGCTCTTGTACAGGCAGCGGCGACGGTGGCTATCAGCGCCTCGCTTCGGTCGGCCGGTTTACGTCCAACGGCGCCGGTAGCCTCTCGGGCTTCGTATTCGATGTCGCGGATGTAAACAGCGCCGTCCAAACGAATGCAGACTTGATTACGCCAACCAGCTCCAGCTACACCGCGCCCGACTCCCTGGGCCGCGGTACTCTCACGATTTCCGGAAACGATGCCAGGATAGGCGGGGCGTACACTATCGATTTCGCCTACTACCTGATTAGTTCGACTCAAATTTATCTCCAATCTATTGATGACGCGGGTAACAACCCGCTGTTCAATGGAGAGGCCATTAAACAATCGGGCACGTTCAGTGCAGCCTCGCTGAACGGGAACGCATTCTTTTCCATGGCCGGCGCAGACGTGGCCCTAAACTCTTACACGGTGATAGCCGGCGGACGAATTTCCGGGGTTGGGACCGGCTCGAATGTCAGCACGCTGATGGACAAGCTCTCCAATGGTTCCACCGTCAGCACCGGCACCACGGCGATTACCGGCGGAACGTTTACGGCGTCCGCAAACGGGATGGGAACTCTGACGATCGGCTCCGGCGGATCGGCTCAGGCATTCTCTGTTGCGATGATTGGGACGAATTCAGGTTTCATAATGGAAGGGACCCAGGCCTCGCCTGGCGTCAACATTATGGCCGGATTGATGGAGCCACAGACAGCACCGGGTGGCGGCTTCACGAACTCGGCAGCGTCGGGATTATTCATCGAATACGACGCTTTCCCGACGACGACGAGCGCGAAAGTCGAGGTAGGCTCGTTGACGTTTACCCCGGCCAATCCAAGTGGCTCCGGCAGCGGCACGTCTGATAAAAGCAACGGGTTTTCATCATGCAACAACAGTTGTTTGACGTTAGATAAATCGATCTCGGCTACCTACTCGATCGATGCCAATGGAAGAATCAACCTCGGCACTGGCGGCGGTACGGCCGCGGGCTGGTTGCGGGACACCTCACATGGTGTTCTCCTGATTCCAGACCCCAACGGGCTGACGGTCCAGCTCGACCACTAAAACTGACAAACACTACTGAACCCCACGAACGTATCTGGTGAGGGCCGGCGCAATTGGGTCGGCCCTTTCCACGCTTGAGTGTTGTGCCCTGCCGTTTTGTATTCCTTGTGAGGGGAATTGCTTCCAAGAATCTGCTGTTCCCTTGCAGAGGAATTCGTTATTTGTAATGAACTCCATCAGTTCTTAGTTATTGACAATATTTACCTTGACCCCTAATCTTGCGAAAGAGTAACTATTCCTCACCCCGAGTCGCACCGTCTCGCCCGGAGCGCCCTGGGGTTTCCGGGATCCAAATTCAGCCGTTGCGGCGAAGGGCCGTGTTTGAGCACATGCGGAGGATGCCGATCATGCGCTGGAGAGCCCTGTCCTGGTTGATTGTTTTCGCGATGCTTTCATTTCACGTCCCTCGTGTGGCCGCTTTTGACTGGGACTCCGTGTCCGATGCTGAAAAGAGCATGAAATCGAACCCGCTCGATCCCGGGGCGGGGTCGGTAGTGCTCTTCAAGCGCGGACAAGTCGACGTGATCGAGAAGTCCAGCCTCTTTTGGACCACGCGGATCCAGACTTACGTTCGCATCAAAGTATTCAATGATGCCGGGCGCGATGCCGGCAACGTTTCCATAGACGCTCCCAAATTTATACGAATATCCCGGATCGAAGGGCGCACTATTCTGCCTTCGGGCGAGATTGTCCCGCTGGATTCTTCCAAGGTATTCCGGGGCAAGGCGTACACGGAAGGGAAAAACTTCGCCATATTGGAATCCAGCTTTACGTTTCCATCCGTGCAGCCGGGAGCGATCATCGAGTATCAGATCGAGCAGAACGAGGATTGGTTTTATCCTCCGCCATGGATTTTCGACACGCTCGGACTCGGGACGTTGCAATCCTCGTTGAAAGTGACGATCGGTCCCCGTCTAGCCATGGCGCAGTTTCCTCTGGAAACCACGACGAACAAGATTGCGATGACACGAAACGAAACGGTGATGGGCACGCAATTCGACTTTTCCGTCAAGAATTTGCGCCCGATCGTGAACGAGCCATTCTCTCTGCCCTACCGCGATCTGGCCACCATGATCATTTTCACTCCGACTCAGCTGGGTTTTAGCGGTGGCATCTATCCGCTCATTTCAAAGTGGGACGATGTTGGCAAGGAAGTGACGGAAGAATTAACCAACATGCAGAAGAGCGACAAGGAAATCAGAAACAAAGCCAGGGAACTGGCGGAAAAAGGTCCCGATCCGCGGAAGAAGGCGGAAGCGATCTACAAATACATCCAGCAGAACATCACGTCGAGCGACTTGGCCGGTATCAATCTGGGCCGGCCCGCCGATGAAATATTGAGCGCCAAACGAGGCGACCCGGATGAAATCAATGCGCTGTATTTTTTAATGTTGAAGGAAGTGAAAGTGGATTCGGACATGGTTCTGGTCGCCACGCAGAACTGGCAGACCCTGGTTCGCGGATTTCCGAACTTCAGCCAGTTTTCCAGAATTGTCACGCGCGTGAATTTTAAGGATGGCGCGGTTTTCGCTGATCCCGCGGATTCGGCGGCGCCCTTCGGCGAAGTGCCGTGGTTCGACCGGGGCGTGCAGGGTCTGGCGGTGAAGGGTAGCAAGGTCCAGGACGCCTTGATCCCCGCCGGGACGGCGGATGACAATGTTTCCACAGGAAAGGCGACGATGCGCATCGCCAAGGATTGGACGGCCGAAGGCGACTCCGAAATCGAGTTGAAGGGCGCGGAGGCTATAGAATTTCGCGCCGATCTTATGGAGACGCCTCCCGAGAAATTGGAACAGCGCTTGAACGATATTTTCGCATATGGAAATTCCGACGCCGAGGTAACGCAAATCACGCATCCCGAATTTCGGGACTCCTCGCAGCCCTTCGTGCTGAAGGCGCACTTGCGGGAAAAACTGACGAACGAGACCGGCCCGGGCGGGCTCCTGCTCAATCCCTGGATGAGCGATCAGTACCAGCGGCCGCGGTTCACGACCAACGTGCGCCACTCCGTGGTGCGCTTCAACAATCCAGAAAAGCGGATCAGCACAAGCACCTGGCAACTGGCGCCGGAAATTAAGGTAGAGCAGCTTCCCAAGGAAGTAAAAGTCGAAAACGATATCGGTGGATTCTCCCGTTCCTGCACGCAGAATGACGCCACGGTGAGCTGCACGCGCACGTTTTATCTGAAAAAGGTGCTCCTGACGACCAATGGCGAATATCTGAGCGCGAAACAATTCTTTGATGAGATTGCCAAAGATGATCAGGAAGTTATCGTTCTCCGGGAGCAGTAGGCTCGCGATCATGTCGATCGCGTTTCTCGGCGCGCTGTTCTTGCGCCTCGGAGGGCCTTCGATCAGCCGGGCCGATTCCGTGCCGGACTGGCTCTCCGTGGCGGGGCGCATGGACCTCAGCCATTTCGGCGACGGAAGCGCCGCGGTTGTCGTCGGCGAATGGACCGATTTCACGGTGGATGCGACGGGGAAGTTTGTCATGACCGAGCGCCGGGCTCTACGGGTTCTGAACCGGCGTTCCGCGGAGCCGTATCTCGACGCAGTGGGATTTGAAAATAACGACACGAAGGTAACGTCCATCGAAACCTGGACCATCTCCCCCTCTGGACACGTTACGCAATCGGGGAAGAAGGATCTGATTACCGCGTCTGATTTCGCGAGTTTTGAAGTGTTTTCAGATGACCGTGTGAAGATGATCAAAATTCCCGGTGCGGAGGACGGATCGCTTGTGGGTTCCGAGATTATAACGCAGGGCCGACTTCCGATCAGCGGTGAGAAATTCCGGATGGAGCGGGAAATTCCCGTCCGGCAATCCGAATTACACGTTTCCGTGCCCTCCGGGTCATTGCGCTGGTTCGTCAATCATCCCGACAGGGTGCAAGTCCTCAGCCAATCGCCCAATGGAGCAGCCTTCCGGGCGGAAAACCGCCCTGCCATACCGGACGAGTCCGACGCGCCGCCTTTCTCGTCACTGGCCGCGGTGGTCTTCGTCAATTACGATCCGAAAGGACCGTCGGCGCTGCAATCCTGGGAAGAGGCGGGACACTCCTACCACACACTCTTTGACAATGGTGAAAAGCCCGAAACAGAAATTGCAGCGCAAGTGGCGGCTCTTTCGTCGAGCCAATCCGATGAATTGTCCAAGGTAAACGCGCTCTACAGTTACGTTTCCCGGCAGATTCGCTACGTGGCGATTGAAATTGGAGTCGGCGGCTACCAGCCGCACCTGCCCGCCGACGTTTACAAGAACAAATATGGAGACTGCAAGGATAAGGCCAGCCTGCTGATTTCCATGCTGAATAAAATTGGATTGCGCGGATATCCCGCATTGGTTGGAACTCGCGGAGATGTGGAAGCGGATCCCACGGCCCCCACGCTCGCGACGTTCGATCATATGATCGTGGCGATACCGGTTCCCGCCAGCTTGCGCTCCGCGGTTGAAAAGTTTCCCGCTTATGATTCGCGAAACCAGATTCTGTGGATGGATCCGACTTCGGAGACGGACCCGCTCGGTCAGCTCCCGGAAATGGACCAGGGAGTTTTCGCTCTGATCGCCTACCCGGAACGCGGCGATCTCCAACGCATTCCGCAAGCGCCGCCTGATAAAAATGGGTCAGAATATGCGGTCAATGTCCACCTGCAGTCCGATGGGACCGGCGTGGCGGACGTCGAGGCCAGATACCTCGGCGCTACCAATTCGAGCCGCCACTTTTTTTATCGGGGGCGTTCCCAAACCGAGATCCTGAAAGCGTTCGAGGAAAGAGTGACCCGGTATGTGAATCAGGCTTCGTTCCGCCAAGCTTCCATCTCGGGCACCGACGATAACAGCCAACAAATTATGGAGAAGTTTTCGTTTGGCGGAAACTTCGCCACGGCGTCCACCGGCGACAGTTGGTTCTTTCAACCCTTGATCCTCAGCGGGATCGCCGTTCCCGAGGTTCCTTCCAGGCCTCGCCAACTTCCCCTGGATGTCGGTGTCCCGTACCACGTGAAGTGCGAGTACCACCTGGAATTGCCGGCGGGCAAGCGGATCGAACGCCTGCCGGATAAGACGTCGGTCAAATCGGAATTCGGCGAAATATCGATCGAGTATTCGATGAGCGGCAATATACTCGCCGCGACGCAGACTGTCTTTTTTGCGCAAAGCCGCATTCTTCCCGAGAAGTACCCGGAATTTCGCGACTTCGTAAATACGTACATCCGCGCGACCAGGCAGCGCCTTCGCGTGATCAATGCCGCCCCTTAACGGAGGCGACGCCTAGAACGCTCTTCTCCGGAATGGCATGCTGAAAGCAGCCCGGCGCGGCGGCCAGTGGCGTAGCCGGATTTAAACTCCAGCAAATGTTTCCGCTGTTCCCCGGATGCAAAATAGTTCGTGGGAATTTTTGTGTGGACATGCGCGAAATGCCAATGTAAAAGCGGGGCAGTAAACCTATGACCCGGATTTAGACGCCGGTAGTCTGTTGCGGCGAATCTTTGTGGAGGTTGAGATGACAGTCGGGAAACGTGCAGGAATTGCATTGGCTGCGTTGTGCATGGCCTTGGCTGTCTGGCGACCGGCCGCTCGGGCGCAGGAAAAGGGCGGCGAAAATGAAACCGGTCCCTATGAGGTGGTGACGGGCTGGCCAAAACCGCTTGGGCACCCGGGATGGACGTGGGGATCGCAGGGCGGCGTTTTCGCGGAGAATCCCAATCGCATCATCCTGCTTCAGCGGGGAGAGTTGCCGGTCCCCGAAAAAGCTCCCGAGGGCTACACGGGCGGATACGGCGCGTTCGGCACTCCCGCGACCCAGGGCAAACCGCGGCTGGAGCACTGCATTTTGATTGTCGATGCGGACGGCACGCTGATTGAAGACTGGACGCAGTGGGACCACTTGTTTGCGGGCGGACGCGGACCGCATAAGGTTCGTATCAGCCCATACGATCCAGAAAAGCATGTGTGGATCGTAGATGACGAAGTGGATCAAATCTTCGAGTTTACGCATGACGGCAAGCAACTTGTCCTGACGCTGGGCGAGCACGGCGTTCGCGGCTCGGACGATAAACATTTCGCGCGCCCCACGGACATCGCGTGGCTTCCCGACGGCACGTTTTTTATCACCGACGGCTACGTGAATACGCGCGTCGTGAAATTCGACAAGGACGGAAAATATTTAATGACCTGGGGCACGAAAGGGTCCGCGCCGGGCCAGTTCAACCTGCCGCATTCCATCGCCATCGACGCGAAGCGCCGGCTGTATGTCGCGGACCGTTCCAACAGCCGCATCCAGATTTTCGATGAAAACGGAAAGTACCTCGACGAGTGGGACAACATCCGTTCGCCGTACGACATCATGATGGCCGCCGACCAGTATTTGTGGGTATCCGACGGCGTCACCAACAAATTCCTGAAATACGATTTGAACGGGAAATTGCTTTACTCCTGGGGAACGTACGGCTCGTTCCCGGGCCAGTTCTGGGGAGTCCACCAGTTCGCGGTCGATTCGGCGGGAAACGTGTACGCGGCTGAAACGTTTGGCGGGAGAACGCAAAAATTCCGCCCCAAGCAGGGCGCCGATCCGGCAACTTTGATCGGCCAGCCGGGCAAAGTTCCCGCGTCTTGATCTTATTTCAATTTCAACGCCATTGCTGGAACATCCAGGGATTTTTCTTGAGGCTGAAAAGGTGGAACGGGCTTTCGCTCGCGGTGGACGCCGGCGGCGGTGAGCCCCAGCATCTGAAGTCCGTAGTTTTCCAATTTCTTCTCAAACTTTTCTTCATCGATGCGATAACGCAGGACCGAGGACAATACACACGTATATTTGCGCTGTGGATCCCCGGCCGCCTTGTAGATCACTTGGGACAGGCTGATCGGGAGCATGTCACCCTGTGGAATCATCTGACGAAGTTTTTGGATCTCATGACAAGATGGGCTGGCAGTCTGTTGATCCGCGCTCAGACCACTCAGAAAAACCTCAATTTCTTCCGCCCACACGTCTTTCCTGGATCCGTTTGCAAGCAGGAGCGAGACCGACGCCATTCCATCGAGCGAAGTGAAGCCGACGCTGGGTTGGAAGCCGTGGCTCTTGTCCATCGGGTCCCGGCCGTTTGTCCGGCGCCAGAAGAGCAGCGCAACGGAACCCGCGGCGATGGCCATAGCGAGCAGGAAAATCGCGCGAACGAAAATCATCACACCCACTGCTTCCCCCAGGGCCCGGGCGGAACGATGTTTACTGTAGCGTCATTCCAATCTGTTGAGAATAGCCCGATCCTGGTTTCTACTTTCGCGGCCCCCTGGGCCGCATGCAATAAACTTGGCGGTGCCGGCTTGCAAAACAGCCGCGACCTGCTATTTACGATTCCACAAAATATATTGCTGTCCAGCCATACCCGTGTAAATAGAGACTAATCCGGGTGTATCCAGCTCGTTAAGAGCGCAACGTAATCGAGGTCGAGGGGACTATCCTGGACTGCAGCACCCTCCAAACAACCTCTTCAATATCAATGGCTTGCATGTAATAATGGAAAGACTGGCGGATATTGGCGCAGAAAATATTCGTCATCTTTATGTGTTCTTTATGAAATTTAATGTATTTACTTATGCCGTGAATCTTCTTGAAAGCTTGCGAAAAAGCCGATCAATGTCTAAAGAGGAGCGCCCGGAAACACTTGGGCACTTCCGCTTTTTCAGGCTTGGCCCCCGACTCGCCTCTATTCTTCTAACTCGAGGCCCGGGCGTTCTGCCCAAACCAACGAAGGAGAAAGTACCTGCGGCGCTCGCAGCGTTGCAGTGGTCCCCAGCTTAAAAAGATATGTCGACAAATCAAGTTCCCCAGCCGTGCGACACGGCTCAGAAGCCCGGTCTACCCAGAGTCGTTATTGCAACGACCGCCATGCTTTCCTTTATAAGCTTCTGGCGAGCGGCCGCCATCGTACTGAATGACCTCGGATCGTCCGCGTTCTACGCGGGCGCAATCGCCGAACAAGCGATCGGCAAGGCCGCTCCCTGGTTCATTTTGGCCATCATGCTCTTCGCGTATGCCGTGCGATCCATGTATATCGAGAGCTGCAGCATGTTCGTGCGGGGCGGCGTTTATCGTGTTGTAAAGGAAGCGATGGGCAGCACGCTCGCGAAATTCTCCGTATCCGCTTTGATGTTCGACTACATCCTGACCGGACCCATCAGCGGCGTTTCCGCGGGTCAATATTTGACGGGATTTTTGAATGAGCTATTCGCGCGTATACACATCCATCTGATTCTTCCAATCAATTCCACCTCGGCAGTCTTCGCCATTGCCGTCACGGTTTATTTCTGGTGGGAAAACATCAAGGGGATTCCTGAGTCCAGCGGGAAAGCGCTGCGGATCATGTATGTGACCACGGTGATGGTGATCGTGATGATCGCCTGGTGCGTCCTGACCATCTGGGTGCGGGGCGCTCATCTTCCGCCAATGCCGACGTCCGCCAATCTGACGTTTGCGCCGGAAGCACTTGGGTGGCTGCGCCTCAGCAGTTTGCCGCACACGGTCGCGCTGATCGGGATCCTCATCGGACTCGGGCACTCTGTGCTCGCCATGAGCGGCGAGGAAACGCTGGCCCAGGTATACAGGGAAGTCGAGCATCCCAAGCTGCCCAACCTGGAAAAGGCGGGGCTCGTCATATTCGTCTACAGTTTGATTTTCACGGCGGGCGTTTCATTCTTCGCCTCCATGATTATTCCGGACGCAGTCCGGCCCCAGTATTTCGGAAATCTGATTAGCGGTCTGGCCATGAATTTTGTCGGCCCAATCAATCTGAAATTGGCGTTCGAGGGATTTGTAGTGATCGTCGGCGTCCTGATGCTGGCTGGAGCCGTCAATACCGCCATCGTGGGCTCGAACGGAGTGCTGAACCGGGTGTCAGAAGATGGAATCCTCCCGCATTGGTTTCGCCGCCCGCATCCGCGGTTCGGAACTTCCTACCGGATGCTCAATCTTGTCGTGGGTCTCCAACTCTTCACCATTATTCTGAGCCGGGGAGATATCTTCGTGCTCGGCGAAGCATACGCGTTTGGCGTGATGTGGAGCTTCGCGATGAAAGGGCTGGCGGTGCTGGTGCTTCGCTACAAGCAGCCGGGGAAGAGGGACTTCCGCGTCCCACTGAACTTCACGGTGGGCAATGTGGAGATTCCTGTGGGTCTGGGTTTGATTACGGTGACTCTCTTTGCCTTGAGCATCATGAATCTCTTTACCAAGCAAGTGGCGACGATTTCGGGCGTGGCATTCACGCTGATTTTCTTTACCGTGTTTGAAATCTCCGAGAAAATTACTCTGAAGCATGGCGCCAAGCACCAGGAACTCGACATGTTTAACCTGGAGTCGGATGGAGATTTGAGCCCTGCCGCTCTTTGCGTGCGTCCCGGGAACGAGCTTGTTATGGTCCGGAACTCCAACGCGCTGTATAACTTGGGCGCCGTGCTGGACCGAATCAATCCTCGCCAGCAGGATGTTGTGGTCCTTCACCTTCGCGTTCTTAGCCGCGCAGGTTCGGGCGGCAGTGAACTCGCGCAGGAAGATTTGTTCGGCGTAAATGAACAGGAGTTGTTTACGCGCGCTTTGTCCCTGGCGGAGAAGAGAGGCAAGTCCATTCATCTGGCTGTGGCGCCGGCGACGGAAAAATGGGAAGGCATTCTGCGCGCGGCTCAGAATCTTCAGTCGTCGACGATCGCGCTGGGATTGTCATCCTGGCGGGCGATCGAGGATGAGGCTCGCATTGCAGGCCTGGCATGGGAGGCGTTGCCCGAGCCGCGACCCAATTTAACTCTCGAAATTTATTCGCCGGACGGCCAGGAAAAGGTTTTCTATCTTGGTCCTCATGCCCCGCGGCTGACGGACAAGGAAATCGACTTGCTGCACGGGATCTGGCTTGAACTCAGCAACGAAGTCGCGCCCGAGGAACTCCATCACCACGACGTGGTGCACATCGCGCTCGAGGAGCTTCGCAAGAATATCGTGAACGGGCGCAGGGAAGAGATTGTCGGCGCACTGCGCCAACACCTCAAGGACATTCGAGATCGACGGGCATCCAGTTCGTAAGCTGCTGTGATGAATTCTGGGAACGGGTATCTCCCGATTGGCGTTCCCGGCCCCCTGCCGCGCTTGCCCCTGGCGGAAAAAGCTCTTGACAAGCACTCCACAATACTGTAATGTCTGTACAGTCAGAAATGACTGATACTTCCAAATCGCTCTCCCCGGCCGCCCAAAAGTTCATTCTGCACTGGGGCGAAATGGGCACCCGCTGGGGCATTAATCGCACCGTCGCGCAGGTCCACGCACTGCTCTTTCTTTCCGACCGGCCCCTCGCGGCGGAGGAAATTGCCCGGACGCTTTCCGTCGCGCGCTCCAACGTGAGCACCAGCCTGCGCGAGTTGCAAGGCTGGCGCATCGTTCGCGGCGTCTCCGTGTTCGGGGACCGCCGGCAGCACTTTGAGTCCATGAAAGACCTCTGGGAAATGTTCCGCGTGATCCTGGAGGAGCGCAAGCGGCGTGAATTCGACCCCACGATTGCCGTCGTGCGAGAGTGCGTGGCGGAAGCCAAGAAATCAGGCTCGACGGACGCCTACGCGCGTGAGCACATGGAAGAGCTGCTGGAATTCATCGTACTGATCAGCGCTCTGTTTGAGGAATTCCGCAGCCTCTCGCCGGGCGCCCTGAAGGGGGTGGTGAAACTCCGCGGCGGACTTCGCAAGCTGTTGCGCGGCTGAAAGGGAAAAGGCGGGCGACCGCCTTTTTTGGTGGCCCATGATTTCTCTCAGTGCAGAAATGACTGATAGTAAAGGAAGGCACGCAGCCCGCGGCTGGGTCTTCTTCGACCGCGATTGCTCCGTCTGCACCTCGCTCGCCCGCCGCTTCCGCCGCTCCCTCGAAACGCGCGGCTTCGGCCTTGCCGCCTTGCAGGACCCTCGTGTGCAGGCTCTTCTCGCCTTGCCGCCCGAGGTCTTGCTCCTCGAAATGCGCGTCGCTACTGCCGACGGTGATATTTACGGTGGCGCTGAAGCCATCGTCTATCTCGCACGCCAAATCTGGTGGGCCTGGCCACTCTTTGCCGCAGCGAAACTGCCCGGCGTTCCGTACATTCTCGATGCCTACTACCGCTGGTTCGCCGATCACCGGACGTGCGTATCTGGATTTTGTTCCGTACCGTCAAGAAGGCGCCGTACTACATAAAGGAGGGAATTATGAGGGCATTAATTCCTTGGTTATGGGCCGCCGGGGCTATCCAATTGGTGATCATTGCTGCCAATTTCGTCGTGCCGAAAAAGCTGCATTGCAGTGAGAATCTTGCCCGTGTCTCCCCAATGATCCGCACAGTGTTCGTTGTGCACTGGGTCTATATAGTCCTGGTGCTGGGAATTTTCACCTCACTGAGCTTCTGGTTCGCGCCTGAGTTGGCGGGGGCGAGCCGCCTGGGGCGATACCTCTCCGCGGCGATCGCGGTCTTCTGGCTGCTGCGCGTGCCGATCCAACTATTTTTTTATGACTCCGAAATCCGCAAGCAGAACAGGTTCGGCGACGTATTCTTCCTACTGGCATTTTCGTTCTTAGGCGTCGTGTTTGGTGTCGCGGCTCTGGGAATCGTGCGATGAGCCGCAACGCGATTGCCGGAGGAGTTCTCTGGGCCGGCCTCGTCGTGGCGTCTCGATTGCAATGGGCGCCCTTGAACACAATTGAATTGCTATTTCTCTTGGGTCCGCTCGTCGTCGTGCCGCTTGGTCTTGAGTTGTTGGTCCGATTCGTCCCTGAAAAGGGAATTGAACTTCCGATTCGCTACGTCCGACGTTTCCAGTTGCCGGCGGCCTTGTGCGCGACGGCTTCGTTTTGGCTCCCGCAAGGAACCGGAGCGACGATCCTGGTGTTGCCTTGGTTCGCCTTTGGTTGCTTCATCGGCTTTCACGGCTTGATGAGCCTTATTCGCGGAGAGTTCCGGAAGCTGAAGACGGCGTCCATGATCGTGAGTTTTCTGTATCTACCCATCGGGTGCGCGTGGCTAGTTGCGTCGCGCTTGGGGCTCTCCCCGATGGGATTTCAGGAACCCATTGTGCTTCTCACGGCGGTCCATTTCCATTTTGCCGGATTTGCCGCGCCGCTTTTGGCGCTCGCTGCTGGATCTGCAATCGAGAAGAAGACGATCGCGCTACAGCGGATCTTTAAGGTTTTTGCGGCAGGAGTCCTGGCCGGCCCGGGCCTGCTCGCCGCAGGATTCGTGATTGGACCGCATTTCAAGCTGGCGGCGGCGCTTCTGGTTGCAAGCAGCGAAGTGGGCCTTGCCCTGTTTTTCCTGGCGGGTGTTGGGGCCCTGCGGCCGCGATTGGCGCAAGTGTTCGTCGCGGTCTCAGCCACATCTGTACTTTTCGCGATGTTTCTCGCGGGTGTATGGGCTATTGGCGAATTTCCGCTTCAACCGTTTGTGCATTTGGATGAAATGGCCAGATTTCACGGTACAGCGAATGCCCTCGGGTTCATTCTTTGCGGCCTTATGGGATGGACACTCGCGGCTCGTTCCACAACGGCACCTCTGAAGGGAGAACTGCCATGAGAATTGCCATTACTGGGGGAACTGGTTTCGTCGGGCGTCATCTGGCGGGAGCGCTGGTATCTAGCGGCCATGAAGTGGTCTTGATTGCGCGTGGAGTGGGCGATCGCAACGGCAGTGTCAGGGACTTGCCTAACACGCGATTCTTCGCCTCCGATCTCAGCAACGTCGCAGATCTCGCTCGAGCTTTCTCTGCTTGCGGAGCTGTGGCGCACTGCGCGGGGATCAATCGCGAAATCGGGAATCAGACCTATCAGCGGGTCCACGTGGAAGGGACGCAACATGTCGTCGAAGCCGCGCGCTTGGCCGGAGTGGGCAAAATTGCTCTGCTTAGCTTCTTGCGCGCCCGGCCTGATTGCGGGTCGGGCTATCACGAATCCAAGTGGGCTGCCGAGGAAATCTTTCGCAAATCAGGGCTCGATTACACAATCCTGAAAGCGGGCGTGATCTATGGCCGGGGCGATCACATGCTGGACCACTTGAGCCATGCGCTGTTCACCTTTCCTGTCTTTGCCACAGTGGGGTTTGATGACAAACCCGTCAGCCCGCTTGCTGTGGATGATCTGACGCGGATCCTGAAAGCAATCTTGGCTGCAGGCCGGCTGTCGCGGCAGACCGTTGCCGTATTGGGACCGGAACAAATGCCACTGAGCGAAGCCGTGCGGCGAGTTGCAAAAGTCCTTGGCAAGCGGCCATTGTACATGCCCATGCCGGTTTGGTTTCATTACGCGCTGGCAATCCTGCTGGAAGCGACGATGACGATCCCGCTGGCTTCGCGCGCGCAAGTCCGCATCCTCTCTGAAGGGATCGTCGAACCACTTCCCGCATGCGCGGCGCTTCCAAACGATTTAATGCCTTCGACCGGCTTTACCGACGAACAAATCCGCCAGGGACTGCCGCAACCGGCCGCCTTCAAGAGAAAAGATTTGAGGTGCTGCTCATGAACGAAGCGAGCGCAAGGCAAGCCGTGCCGGCCGGGGCGAACATCGGCCGAAGGGTCACATCAATATTAGCGTACCCGAGTATGAATGCAGCGGCTAGTCTAGGCCCACTTAGAAAATCGAGAGGTGCACGGTGAAATTCTCTGATCTCTGGAGCTCCGAAGGGACGATTGACCGCGGTCCCTATGCCCTCGTTGGATTGGTTGGTTTCGCAATTAAACACAACTTTGACCGGGCCTTGGCTTCCTACATTTTTCAGCGCAAGTGGGGCCTATTCAATTACTGGATACCACTCAATCAAGCGGTGCGCATAACCTCGCTTGCTCCACCGGATCGTACATTCCTTCTCTCGATGCTGGTGCTTTCGCTTCCTTTCATATGGATCGGCGTAGTTTTGACGATGCGGCGGCTTCGAGCCGCGGGGCTGCCTTCATGGCTTGTCGTGTTGTTCTTTGCGCCGTATTTGAACCTTCTTTTCTTTGTCATTCTGTGCATTTACCCATCGCGGAGCGCTGACGATGGGCCGCGATCCTTGCGCATCGGGGGAAATCCTGTCCTCAAGCGGATCATTCCGGAGAGCAATTGGGGCAGCGCCGCGATGGCGCTCGTGATTTCATCGGTGCTTGGGGCTGCAGCCGTGCTTCTCAGCGTGAACGTGCTCGCGATGTACGGCTGGGGACTGTTTGTCGCGCTTCCGTTTTGCCTCGGGTTCTTTTCCGTCTTGCTGTATGGATATCACCGGCCACGAAGTTTGGGAAGATGCGTTGTGGTCGCAAGTCTCTCGGTGGTCTTGCTGGGATTGCTTCTGCTAAGTCTCGCTGTCGAAGGCGTGATCTGTCTGGCAATGGCCGCGCCGATCGGCCTGATTCTGGCCTTGATGGGCGGTTCCATAGGCTACTTGATCCAGCGAAAACATTGGGACCGCCTTCAGACGCGAGCTACTTTTGGCGCTTTGCTTCTCTTCGTGCCATTTTTCATGGGGGCGGAAGCGTTGAAACCTAAACAGCCGCCACTTCTACAAATCACAACGCAAATCGAAATCAATGCACCGCCCGAGAAAGTTTGGCCGTTGCTCATCTCATTTCCAACGCTTCCTACTCCCACCGAATGGCCGTTCCGAGTTGGAATCTCCTATCCGATTCGGTCCACAATCCATGGATCCGGGCTCGAAGCACAGAGGGAATGCCAATTTTCGAGCGGCCAGTTCATCGAACCGATCCAGGTCTGGGAAGAGAACAAACGCCTCGGATTTTCCATTTCCGGTGAACCTCTGGTGATGGAGGAATTGTCACCCTACGGCCACATTCATACGCGACACATTGATGGCGGATATTTTCAGGCGCAAGACGCGGAGTTCGTGTTAACGCGGCTGCCAGGCGGAAGAACCTTGCTGGAGGGCACATCACGCTATAGAAATCGAATGTGGCCTGTGTCTTACTGGCGATTATGGTCGGATGCGATTGTCCACCAAATCCACATGAGAGTCTTTCGACATATCAAGCGCTTGGCTGAGGCAAACCAATTGCAGGCCGTGGCACAGGCTTCTTTTTGAGAAATAAAATCGTGAGAGCCAATCCGCAGGCAGAAAAGGTGAATTTAGGCACAATTGCTGCCAACCCTTAGTTCAAAAGATGGCGCGAATTTCAATCAAAAAATAAAATGTTCCACAATTTTTCCACAGGCTGGATGGAATAAGATACCGCCTCTTAAAATGCATCGGCATGGATCGAGCACAACCCCAAGAGGAGCCCGAATGAAAGCGATTCAAGTCCCGAAAACGGGAGGAGTGGAAGTCCTGACCCTGGTGGACATTCCTACTCCAAAGCCAAAGGCCAACGAAGTGATCGTGAAGATCGCCGCGGCGGGAGTGAACTTTATCGACGTCTATTTCCGGGAGGGCCGCTATCCCGTCACTCCGCCATTTATTCTCGGCCAGGAAGCAAGCGGGGTCGTCAGCGAAGTAGGCGGCGACGTGAAGGATTTCAAGCCGGGAGAGCGCGTCGCCTACACGGGGATTACGGGCGCGTATGCGGAGTACGAAGCCGTGCCGGCGGACCGGCTGGTCCGCGTGCCCGCGGGGATCACGGACCAACAGGCCGCCGCGGCGATGCTGCAAGGAATGACCGCGCACTACTTGACGCACAGCACATACCCGCTTAAGAAGGGCGACATCGCGCTGATCCACGCGGCCGCAGGGGGCGTAGGACTGCTTCTTGTGCAAATGTCCAAAAATCTCGGCGCCCGGGTGATCGCTACGGTGAGCACCGAGGAAAAAGCAAGACTTGCGCGCGAAGCCGGCGCGGATGACGTGATCTTTTACACCAAACAGGATTTCGAGGTTGAAACCAAGCGCCTCACTGACGGCAAGGGAGTTCACGTCATTTATGACGGAGTCGGCAAGACCACCTTCGATCAGGATCTGAATGTCCTTCGTCCGCGCGGATACCTCGCGCTTTTCGGCGCCTCCAGCGGGCCCGTGCCGGTGTTTGACCTGAACAAGCTCGCGCAGAAAGGGTCTTTGTTCATTACGCGCCCCACGCTCGTTCATCACATCGCCAGCCATGAGGAACTTCAACAGCGTGCAAATGACGTGCTGAATATGATTGCGTCGGGCAAATTAAAGCTGCGCATCGAGCACCTTTACCCTCTCAAGGAGGCGAAGCAGGCTCATCAGGATCTGGAAGGAAGAAAAACGACTGGGAAGCTGCTATTGATTCCTTAAGTGGTTGTTCAGACAGGGCCTGTGCCGAAAGTCACGGAAGAGGACGCTAGAGCGAGAGAGAATTCGTTGGATTCGGCGGTTGCATCCGTAACCTAAGTGCGTTAACATAAACGTTAATCCGGGTTGTTTTTGGCCTGACCTTTGATTGCAAGTCTCAAGGAGCTTCATGGCCCGCGCAAAAAGTATTCAAAAACCTACACCGACTAATCTGGCATCGCTGATCCGAGGCCTTTATGGCCGCGTCGCTCGGCAACTGAAGGTGGATCCCTCCTACGTGAGCCGTGTAGCACGTGGAGAACGCCAATCCGACGTGATCGAAGGTTCTCTGGAGCGAGAGCTAAGGCGAATTATGGCCCTGGTGGGGACGAACCATAACGGGGCAGGACGTCACGCCGCAAAGCGTTCGCATGGGAAGTCCAAGAAGAAAAGGGTAATGTAAGCCTCTCCAGACGCGCGGCGCAACCTGCGCATGCGCAACGATTAGACCAATTCGGCAATCTATTGTTGCTGTTGGGCAGGTTGCTGCGCCCGCTCCACAATTACCGGGGCCTCGGGCTCGGCGACCTTGTTCTCACTTAGCTGTTCGCGGCCGTCATCGTCAACTGCGGGCCGCACACTCACATCTACCGAAAGCCGCTGCCCGGCATGGCCCTTGTACACGCCCCGAACTGGAGCCACGTCCCCGTAGTCGCGTCCATACGCGATGCGAACATGCTGCAAGCCCAATGGCTTCCCCAGAGTGGGATCGAGGCCAACCCAGCCCGAATCCGGCAAGTAGACTTCCGCCCAGGCGTGGGAAGCGGACCCTCCAATCACCTCCTGCAATTTAGCGTCGGGCGAAGCCGCGCTTTCCGGGACCAGGTACCCGGAGACATACCGTGCCGGCAAGCCTCGTTTGCGGACTACTCCCAGAAGCAAGTGTGCGAAGTCCTGGCAAACTCCCGCCCACACGGCAAGAGAGTCCTGGATCGACGAGTTGACGTGCGTCGCTCCTTTCACATATTTGAATTTCTCGTGAATCAGGAAGGAGGCCTGCTTGACGAATCCCGAGACGGTTCCATCACTGCCTCGGCTGGCCGCATCGATCAGTTCGTCCAGTTGCGGCACGTGCGGGACGTATCCAGTAGGCACCATGAAGTCGAGAAATCCTTCTTCCAGCTCCTCGCGGCGATCGTCCAGTTCGAAGAGTTTCATTCCGCCCGACGGCAGCGCCGGTGCATCGTGCGCCAGGACCACGGACTCCGCCTCGATTTTGAGATGGTGGTGCTCGGGAAGAATGTTGAATTGATGCACCCAATTTCCAAACGAATCGCGGTAGGAAGTGCCGCGCGAAACCGGGTCGGTGAGCAGCCGGAACGACAGGCAGCTCTGCGTCTCGTCGTGGATCGGCCGCAGGCGAACTTCGTTGTAGCTTTCCGAAACCGGGCCGTCGTACCGAAATTCCGTGGAATGCACAAGATGATACCGGTTCATGAGACCACCGCGTAATAGAAGTAGTTTCGGGCAATGTCCTCGCCAATTGCGCCGCACATTTCCAGCATGTCGTTCAAATAGGAGTGCAGTCCCAACTGGAAAATTTCCGTGATCCGGTCGTAGCGCAATCGTTCGAGAACTTTGCCCGTCAGGCGTTCGGCCTCATTTGCGTAGGACCCTGCTCCTGTGCCGCTGATGGCGCGCAGGCCGGCTTGCACTTCGGTCATGCTGAAGCGGATCGACCGCGGATGAAGCGGGTGCATGATCAGCATTTCCGCGACTTTTTCCGGCTCGATCGAGGAATGATATTTCCGGTGGTAGGCTTCGTAGGCGCCTACGGATTTGAGCACGGCCATCCATTGATGGTTGTCACCGCCGCCGATTTCCGCTGGGGCGTCATACAGGATGTGGTACTGCACGTCGACGAGCCGCGCGGTCATTTCCGCGCGCTCAATGAACCAGCCGATGCGCAGGAATTCCCAGCCTTCGTCGTGAGGCAATGTCGCGTCGGTAACGCCGTGAAAGCGGTGGCTGCCGAAGCGGATGGCGTCGCAAAAGCGGTGAGGCCCCGCCGCCATCTCCTCGTCGGGTTGGAAACGGTTCACTGTGAAGTAGAGGCTGTTGATGTCCTCCCACATTTCGCGTGAAATAAAGTCGCGGATGGTTCGCGCGTTTTCGCGCGCTTTGGTGATGCATTGCACGATGGAGCTGGGATTATCCTGGCGAAAGGCGAGAAATTCGAAGACGGCGCGCGCGTCGGCTTCCCCGTACAGCGCACGGAAGCGCTCCTCCTCCCCGGCCATGACGATCAGGGGATCCCAGTGCAACCGATACTTGTCCTTGGATTGCTCGAGCACAGTATGAAAATTCACGTCGAGGATCCGGGCAGTGTACTCCGCGCGCTCGATGTATCGAGCCAGCCAGAACAGGGACTCGGCAATTCGCGACAGCATCTCAGTCATCCCCGAAGAGGACCCAGGTGTCTTTACTGCCGCCGCCCTGGGACGAGTTTACAACCAGCGAACCTTCCTGCAGCGCCACGCGAGTCAGCCCGCCCGGCACGATCGTGACTTTCTCCCCGTCGTAGAGGCAATACGGGCGGAGATCGACGTGGCGGCCGGCAAACGTCCCGCGCGCGGCATCATAAGAAGGCACGCAGGAAAGGGGAAGGACGTGCTGCGCAATATAGTTTCGCGGGTCCGCCTTGATGCGCTCTTTAAAATCCTCAATTCTCTCGCGATCCGCGGTCGGACCCATCAGCATTCCGTAACCGCCGGACTCGCCCACGGCCTTTACGACGAGTTCCGGCAGGTGGTCCAGAACATACGCGAGGTCTTCCTTCTTGGAACAAAGGTACGTTTCTACGCTCCTCAGAATCGGGTCCTCGCCGAGGTAATAGCGGATGAAGGTGGGCACGTAGGCGTAGATGGCCTTGTCGTCCGCAACGCCATTGCCCACGGCGTTAGCCAGAGCCACATTTCCTGCGCGATAGGCTCCCATCAAGCCGGGGACGCCCAGAACGGAATCCGGCCGGAAAGTGAGCGAGTCCAGGAATTCGTCGTCCATGCGCCGGTAGATCACGTCGACGCGCTGCAGGCCGTGGATGGTCTTCATGTAGACGATGCCGCCATCCACGATCAGGTCGCGGCCTTCGACGAGTTCGATGCCCATCTGTTGCGCCAGGAAGCTATGTTCAAAATAGGCGCTGTTGTAGATGCCGGGCGTCAGCAGGACGATTTGAGCGTCATTGCCTCCGCGTGGCGACAGGCTGCGCAGAATGCGGGCCAGCTCCGCGGGATAGTGGTTGACGGGAAGAACCTCGTACTGCTGAAACGCGTCCGGGAACGTGCGCATCATGACCAGGCGATTTTCGAGCACGTACGAAATTCCGCTGGGTGTCCGCACGTTATCTTCGAGGACGTAAAATTCGCCGGTCTTGGAATCGCGCACCAGGTCGATGCCGCAGATGTGCGTGTGAATGCCTCGCGGCACCTCGATCCCGATCACTTCGCGCAGGAAATGTCTGCAGGAATAAACGAGCGACCGGGGAATCTGGCGATCGGCAAAAATGCGCTGCTTGCCGTACACATCCTGCAAGAATAAATTCAGCGCGACAACGCGTTGCGCCAGCCCCCGATCGATGCGCTGCCATTCGGAATTCGGGATAATGCGGGGAATCAGATCGAAGGGAAACAGACGCTCCGTCCCTCGCCCGTCGCTGTACACCGTGAACGTTATACCCTGAAGAAGAAAAGAAAGGTCGGCGTGCTGGCGGCGTTCTTCAAACTGCGCCGGGTTCATCGCGGCGAGCTTCTCGAAAATTTTGGCGTAGTGCGGGCGCGGCACGTCGGGCGCCGAAAACATCTCGTCGTAAAACGTCCCGATCTGATAATCCCCGAACAGCCTCTGCAAAGGCATTTTTGAAGGCACTGAGGCCATCCATTCACTCTAACAAGAGCGCTTTCGGTTTAGTGTACGAAAGAATCTATCGTTGCGATCAGAATTTCGATAAGCAGGCCTCCTGTTAATTAGCGGACGCGAATTCATTTTCGCTCGTTTCTGATGTAAATGCTGACGATTTTTAATCCGCTCATCAGGGCTTAATATCTTGTAAATGCGTTATAAAGAATAACTTAAGGTGTAGCGTGGGAGCGCTAGATTTGATATTGTGCCGAAATCAAACCTATGAAAACTCTTAAAAGACTGCTTTTGGTTTGGATCGCGTTTCTTCTCTTGATTTCACCCGCCGTTGTTTGTGCGAGGTCGCAAGGTATCGGGCCTTCCGCGGCAATTTTGGTTGCCCCGCACATTTACACAGATGCCGAACGCATTGCCCAGCTGGAGCGGAAAGTCGCAGATGCGCAAGGTTCGGCGGACAACGCATGGATGCTCACAAGCGCCGCCCTCGTGCTACTGATGACCGGTCCTGGATTGGCGTTGTTTTATGGCGGACTGGTGCGGAAGAAGAATGTGCTGGCAACCATGCTGCAAAGCTTCGCCATGATGTCTCTGGTCACCATAATGTGGGGACTATTTGGGTATAGCCTCGCGTTCGGGTCAGGCAACAGTTTCATCGGTGGATTCGAGTATGCGTTTCTGCGTGGGGTGGGCGGAGACCCGAACAGCAGCTACTCTGCTACGATCCCGCATTTGACCTTCATGATCTATCAACTCATGTTCGCCGTGATCACGCCCGCGTTGATCACCGGGGCATTTGCCGAACGGATGAAGTTCAAGGCCATGTTGCTGTTTATGGCTCTCTGGTCGGTGGTGGTTTATAGCCCGATGGCGCACATGGTGTGGGGCAAAGGTGGATTACTGAATGCTTCTCTCGGTGGCGTTTTTCCGACTTTGGATTTTGCCGGTGGGACAGTTGTACATGTGACCTCTGGAGTTTCCGCCCTAGTCTGCGCCCTCTACCTTGGGAAACGTCTCGGATATCCAAACGAATCCGTACCGCCTCATAGCGTGGTCCTAAGTTTCATTGGTGCATGTCTGCTTTGGGTGGGCTGGTTCGGTTTCAATGCGGGCAGCGCGCTGTCCGCCGGCAGCCTGGCGTCGAGCGCTTTTGTCGCAACGCACTTCGCCGCCGCGACAGCCGCAGCCGGTTGGACGCTGGCCGAATGGAGACATGGCGGGAAGCCGAGCACCTTGGGAGCCATCTCGGGCGCCGTGGCTGGCCTCGTGGCGATCACCCCGGCGGCAGGATTCGTTAAGCCAATGCCCGCCATGATCATTGGCCTGATTGCAGGCATTCTATGCTACCTCATGGTTGCGCGGGTCAAGGCCCGCTATGGGTACGATGACTCTCTCGACGCGTTCGGAGTCCATGGGGCCGGGGGAACGATCGGCGCGATCCTCACGGGAGTTTTTGCCGTCAGCGTCGTCAATCCCATATTCAAAGATTCGAACGGCAATGCGCTGGCCTCGGGCCTCATCGAGGGAAATGCGCACCAACTCATGAATCAGCTGGTTGGCGTCGCGATTGCCTGGGCTTTGGGAATCGTGGGTACTCTTGCCATCCTGTTTGTGGTAGACAAGCTCATTGGTCTACGTGTTTCGCAAGAGCAAGAAACTCAGGGTCTCGATCTTTCGCAGCACGGAGAGGAAGGGTACGACTGGGAGACTTCCATGTAGCTACTGGTTTTTCGGCCAGGGACGTGCCATTCTAGCGGGCGCGATTCTTGATCGAAGACCAGAAGAGCAGGCATGCCCACACAGTCCCCACTCAGCAGTGAATTGCGGGAACAGTACGAGGCTGAATCCGCACGGCTGCAACACGATTTTTCCGCGGCAAAGGATGGCCTGAAGTATTTGCGAGAAAGATCGGCGTTGATGGATTCCATCGTGCGCACTCTCTGGGCGCAATTTGTCGTTTCCGCAGGCTTTGGACCCTCCCAAACGGTACTCGCCGCGGTCGGGGATTTTGGCAGGCAAACTCTTTTTCCTTTTTCGGAAATTGACATCGTATTCCTGGCGGCAACGGGCGATGCCGCGGAGAAAGTTAAAGATGCTATCCAACGTCTCTCTCAGGGCATGAACGAGATTGGATTGAAGTGCAATACAGTGGCTGGAATTATTTCGGAATTCCTTCAGTATGATGTGGATCGTGCGGAGGAGATTCTTTCTTTGCTGGACTGCCGGTTTCTGGATGGCGATCGAGAACTGTTCGCAAATCTTCGCGCCCGGCTGATTCCCAAAGTCATGGTCCGGGAGTCCCAGTCCCTGGTCGAGCGCCTGGCGGAACTGACGCGCAACAACCATCGTAAGTTCGCGAACACGGTATTCCACCTCGAGCCGAATGTGAAGGATGGTCCGGGCGGATTTCAGGACTATGTCACGGCGCGATGGCTTGCCGCCATGTCTGCGATGGAAAAGCAGGAGGGCTGGCCCGATCCGCAGATGTATTTTTCTCCCACGATCCAAACCTCGATGGATTCGGCGCTGGCTTTCTTCGCCTCCGTGCGGTGCTTCCTGCACTTCCGGAATAAGCGTGACCTCAATCTTCTGACCTGGGATGCGCAGGACGATGCGCTGGCGCAGCAAATTGGCACGCAAAATATGGCTGTCGCAATTGCCACCGATTGGATGCGCATCTACTTTGGCCACGCGCACGCCGTCGACCATATTTCAGGTCAACTGCTTGAGGAAATGCCCGCGGCCCAATCTCTTTTTTACAGGCAACTGGAAACCTGGCGGACGGGCTTTTCCGATGAGGATTTTTCCGTCGTGGACGGACTGATTTTTTTTCAGAAGCCGGAGAATCTGTCCGATGCGGGGCTTTTATTTCGCACCTTCCGGCTGATGGCCCAGCGCGGCTTCAAGCTCAGTCCCACAGCCGAAAAACAATTGGAGCTGGCAAGGGCGCACTTGGCGGGCCGTCTTCCCAGCGGCGGCGAGTTCTGGCGGTTTCTGGAAGATGTATTGCCGGAATTGCACGCGGCGGACGCGTTGCGCGCGATGCACTCCTTGCATTTGTTGACGCTATTCCTGCCGGAATTGCAGGGGATTGACGCCCTTGCGGTCCGCGAGGTCTCTCACCGTTTCACGGTGGATGAACATACGCTCCGGGCCATTGAAAATTTGCACGGCTTGCGGCAATCCAAATCCAAATGGGACGAACGCTATGCCGGCATCCTCGGCGAGCTAGACCAACCCGAGCTGCTCAATCTGGCGATCCTCCTGCACGACACTGGCAAGGCCGTCACGCTTCTGGAACATATTCCGGCCAGCCTGGAAATTGCCGGAAAGTGCCTTGAACGCCTGGAACTCGCCGCGGCAGACCGGAAAACGGTTCTCTTTCTGATTCAACACCATCAGGATTTGGGCGCGGGGCTCCGAAGAGACATATTCGATCCGCGCACCGTGGCGCAATTTGCGGAAAGCATTGGCAGCCCGGAACTCCTGAAAATGCTCTGCCTGTTCACCTACGCGGACATCAAAGCCGTCAATCCGGAAGCGCTGACGCCATGGAAAGCGGAAGATCTTTGGCAGCTCTACATTGGGACGGCCAATTATTTTAACCGCAGCGTGGATGAGCGCGTCCACGGCGACGCCAACGACGAAGTCCTGAATCATCT
>Ga0210409_10002022_pt1 | contig 24982 bp, 20 predicted proteins | sample IncBWH17MmetaG_FD_161649 | JGI IMG/M metagenome (GOLD analysis project Ga0210409, IMG submission 161649) | Forest soil microbial communities from Barre Woods Harvard Forest LTER site, Petersham, Massachusetts, United States - Inc-BW-H-17-M | ecosystem: Environmental > Terrestrial > Soil >...
GATCCACCATGTGCCGCAGACCCGGAATCGTCTGTTCGATCAACTGCAGCGCCGATGCAGGTTCCAAAGCAGTGTTCTTCGCCGAACCCGCTGCCCCAGCCTTGGTCAGCGCCTGCGCGAGTACATCAGCGAATGAATGAATTTTGGCGGAATCCAGCTCGGCAAATGCGGCGTGTCTAGATGAAAATGCGGCCAACACTCCGGCAATATTCTGTCCTTTATATAAGGGTTCCACCAACCAGGACTTGATTACGCCGTCCGAAGCGACTGGCTTAACCACCTGGGTAAGAGAACCTTCGCTGACCTGCCATGAGGTTAACAACGTTGAGAGCAACGCAAGCCGCAAACGCTCGCTGTTCGATGCCTGGCCCCCTCCAGCCCCCAAGAAGGTCTCATTGTCTGTGAATAGCCACACACCGGTGCCGTCGGCGCGAAGCTCTTTACAAACCAGCTTCACGATTCGGTCCATCACCATGTCCGGGTCAATCGCTTCGCTTGTTGTTTCCTGGATTTGCTTAAGGTGCGTTAGAGTCTCAGGACTGCTCCAGTCACGCGTGCGAACTCTCAGGTTCCGCCTTCCTATCCTGAGGAACAAAGCGGACAGGGTGCGTGCGACGGATCCGCGGTTAGGGGAGAATCGTTGGCTCATATCTTCGAGGCGTTTGGGGCCGCACTCGACGAACGACCGATGCCCTTTTGCACGGGCATATTAGTCTCTCTAACTTTGCCTTAGCAGGTATCGGAAGGACAATGGCGAGGCTGGCAAACAGCCACAACACCCTATCCTCCACCTAGACACGTCGAGAACAACGTTTTCAACCAGAACGCCCGATGTCGGCGATCGGAGTAGGGATCGTGATTGCTGACGATCACCTCCACAGACCAGGACTTTAGGCAGCTGTCAACAAATCTCAACTACGTTGACGGTCACGGCATCTCGCTCTCTTCAACCCAATTGCCGCCGTAGTCCTGGTCAACAGTTTCCTGCGACTCGATACGGAAATGCGCAAACGGAACAGCGTCCGCAGGATAGCCAACGCGCAGTAATGCTCCACTCAGTTGTTGATATAACTGTGGCTCCCTGCGCAAGTGATCGCGCTCTCTATCCGTGGGGACTGCGATCCGAAAAGAGAAGTGTTTCGGGGTCGCACCTGGAAACTGTCGGCCTTTGCAGTGACGCAATATTTGCGCGCAACCGCTTGGATTTCACGTCGCGCTAGTCGCACAGTGAGCCAGAATCTGAAGTGCCTCAGCATCGGATTCATCATACTGCCCAGTGTTTCAAGACTAGTCCACTCTTCCCGGAATCTTCGTAAGTCCGCACTATTGTGAAACCGTGCTTGGCTGCATACCCTTCAATGCCCGCGATCTGATTGTCTAGTGAATATCGCTGATCCTGTGTTGACATGCGGACGTATTGTGCTGCCGGAAGAAGAACTGGCGAGGGCGTGGGAAGACTGTCCGTCACGGCAGCCAAACTCTATCACACGCTTCTCATGTGTCCCAAGTCGTATCGATGAACATGGTATAGATCTGGGGGCACTCGACATCACCGTCTGGCGTGATGAGGGTCACACCCCTTGAATAACCAATGGCGTAGCCTGTGCGGCAGCTGAGGAAGCACTACCATGCATCCACCATCAATGAATCCCTTTCAGAGTATCGAAAGCGCACACGATTTCGTTACCCTCCTAACTGAAATGGTCATTGGAGTTAAGGCAGAGCTTCAAGATGACGTGAAGCAAGAGTCGACCTCAAAGGAATCAAGCCGCCTAGAAATTTTACGAATGGCCCTTTACAGCATGGAGAAGCTCGAGCTCCACATGGCCACAAGCGGTCGTATTCTTGACGACCTCAAATTCCAGAGACGCCTTCTGTTCGAGCAACATACTTCTCCGTAAGAGCCTGGTTCAGAATAGTTGTTAGTACAAACTATTTTGTGCTACGCTTGCTCCCGCATGAAGGCTGCAAGTGGTTCCAAGGGGGCTGTTCAGGACGAGTGCTTAGCAGCGGATACCCGTTCGTTCTATGAAGCGCTTTCCGAACTCATTCGGGTCTACCAGTTTCGCGACCGGAACCGCATTTGTTGCCACGATGTCTCGATCACACAATGCTATGCGCTGGAAGCTCTGGCCCGCGAGAGAGCTATGACTCTGAATGATCTGGCCTCACATCTCTATCTCGACAAGAGCACGACCAGCCGAGTGGTTGATGCCTTGGAACGAAAAGGCTTTGTTGTCCGCTCCGAGCACCCAGCAGATGGACGCGCGCTGCGTCTCAAAATAACCGGCGCCGGCCGAGCTTTACACAGCAGGATACTGAACGACATTTTGGCGGAAGAAGAGGCGTTACTGGCCGAATTTAATCCCGAGGTGCGCCGATCCATGACCCAAGTGGTCGTCCGGCTCGCGAAAACTGCGGAAGGTCGTCTGACTTCCTGTGGCAGTGGCTGTTGCACCAAGTGATAGGAGTTTTTTTTGGCCACAATAGTTGTTACTAGCAACAGATGTTTGTGGAAAGAAGGCACGCCGTCCGGGGCTTGATCTGCTCATGGCGGATGCGCGAAGGAAGAAGTTTTCCGTCGTGCTGGTCGCGGCTTTCGACCGTATCGCGAGGAGCACTAGGAACTTCCTGCAAGTAGTGGACGAACTGGACAGTCTGGGAATCGAGTTTGTCAGCCGCCGAGAAGGCGTGGCGACGGGGGACGCGATGGGGCGTCTTTTTGTGACGATCATCTCGGCGATTGCAGCGCAAGGCGCTACCCGGCACTCTATCGAAATCTGTTGCCCACCTACCCCGGTTAGCCCACTGCGCCCGACCTCTCTAAAATAGGCTTGACTCGAAACCGTTGAGGTGTTCTCCGTGAGCATGAGGAACGCAGCCCTTGGTGTTCGAATGCATTCGGGATGGGGAGTATTCGTTTGCATCTCTGGCACTTCTGCTGCTCCTGAGATAGTGGAACGAAGACGAATTGTGATCATTGAACCCACGATGGAAGGTGCGAAACAGCCGTATCACTTTGTGGAGGGCTTGCGGATTAAGGAAGCCGAGCGCCACCTTCAAAAATGTGCGGCGGTTTCGCAGCGCCTTGCCTTTGAGGCTATAAGCGAAATGTTTGACGCGGTGGGTGCCCGGAATTATAGGGTGGTTGGCTGTGGGATGCTGCTTTCCTCAGGTCGCCCCTTGCCTGCTCTTCCGAGCATCCTAGCTTCACACGCTCTAGTGCATGCAGCCGAAGGAGAGTTCTTTCGCAAAGTTGTTCGCGAGGCATGTGAACCCTGCCGCATCCCCGTTGTAGGTATTCGTGAGCGTGAACTGGATGATCGTGCGAACGCCGTATTCGGGAAGACTGCGACTCGTCTACGGCAACACATCTCCAGTCTCGGCAAAACCGTGGGTTCACCGTGGACACAGGACGAGAAGACTGCCGCGCTCGCGGGATTGATCGTATCCGAAACCAATGGTGCAGGTCTTACGCCGCTACAGTAGAAGCTCGCTCGACAGACTCCCTTGCTGGAGCCAACGCGATCAAGGCTACGCCAATCAGGATGAACACAGCCGACCCAATCAGTTCTCTGCGAGCGATGAAATTTAGGTATGCCTGCACACTCATGACAGTGGCGTGCGCAAAGCTCGACCACGCCGCAAAGGCGATCAGGCTGCGGTGCGCGGACGGGTTTCGGGCTGCCAGTATAAGAAAATGCCGAGCGTGACATAGAGGCTCATCATCATCGACAATGCGGGTTCTTGCTTCACAAATATCATCAAGGGATAAGCTAGACCGCAAAAGATCAAGCCCACCAAGACCAGCACAATCTTCAGCGCACGTTCTCGATTCATCGTGCCCTCCTCGCCGTCACAAACTTGTGAGCCATGCCGAGCAAGTCCCGCAGGACATCAGGTGTGACGCGGGACAGGCGAACCAGCACCGAGGTGTAGTTGAGATAGTGGTCGGTTACGTAGTACACATTCGGGTCTGCGGCGAGCAGTTCGGCGCGGTCGTCGAAGCCGACGCGAACCACAAGTGAACCCGGCTCAGCCGAGCGATGAGAAGGCACACATGCCAAAAGTTTTCCATGAACCTTGAGCGCGGGTGACCCGTAGGCTGTGCTCTCCTCCACGCCGGGTAACGCCAAGCCGATCTTCCGGACGGTGTCGAAGTTGATCGTGCTCCCCTCTTTTTTCGAGGTTTTGATCTGCTTCGACGATCTTCCAGTCGCTTTTGATCCGGACTTCGAGGTTCGTGCGCCCGGAATTTTGCCGATCCGAGGGTCTCCAGCCAGCACAAGCTCGCATGCCCGCAGTGCCGCTGATTCAAAGTCAGGGGCATCGACTGGTAACACCTGCCAACCCGTTACGCGTTTGCCCAATACTTGAATGGATCGCATGTTCGGGAACTCACGCCGCAAGCTCTGGTGGTGTTCTTGGGTAGTGGCGAGCCATACTCCATTATCCGCAGTGCTCTTAGGCTTGTCCCGTAGGATCAACACGATTTTGTCTTTTACATAGATTGCAAGGCAGCCAAACATCGGACGCGTGTACGGCGATAGTGTGGAAATCGCATCAAGCACGAATGCGTGTGGAATAGGCTTGCGCTGCTTGGGCTGCAATCTCGCATCCAGAGCTTCTGGAGAGACGTGTTTTCTCTTAGTCATGCCCATGCACCTCCAGCCTCGCCCGCAGAACTGGTGGGAGTTTACACCCGAGAACTCGACCCAAAATTAAGAGGGCGCTATTGCAGCCTCGCGTACTCGGCTTTGGCTTGCTTCAGGATGGGGATGTCGGGTCGGCATCGAACAACGACTCACCGAACCTTCACCCCGTACTTCTGTGTGAACGGTGGAACGATACCGTTCAAGCGCAAGTACGCTACTAGCTGTCCGTAATGGTCGGTGATGTGCCAGACCGCAATGACCGAGATACCAAGTTTTGGTGTTCGGTCCGGCATAGCGGCCTTCGACACGGTCGAGGGCATTGTTCGCCGTGAGCGTGGCGAGGACGCGGTTGGAGTAGTCGAAGGAGTCCTTGAGATACTTAATCAACTCGGCTTTGGTTTCCGCCGGTTCGTGACCGCCCTTTTCGCAGTCGTCGGGCGGCTTCTTGCCTTCAAATTCGTTAAAGAAGGCGAACTGAGCGCAGGCGACGTGCTTCACCTGTTCGCCGAAGCTACGGACGCCATCGAAATTGCCGCCTGCGGGGATGTAGGAATACTTATTCTCGGGCATGGCTTCAGCTACGCCGAGAAAGTTCCCTTCCGCGAACTGGAGCGTGCCGCTGACGCTCTCCGCGATGGACTTGGCGATGTCATCCGGCTTGGTAACTTGCTTGGTTGCTGAGTTCTGTGGCGTTTCAGATTTCCCGACCGCAGAGAGGGCGATGCCACACATGACAAGAAGAGCAGCAACACGAAAAAGGCTCATCCTAGCCTCCGGTATTCTGAAAAGGATACGTGAGCCATGAAGGGAAGTCGAACGTGCGGGCTCGTAGAAACACCCCCAGTATCGAACGTGTTCCATTCGTGTCCGCAGGTGCAAAACCATTTGTCTTCTTTGCGCGGCGACCAGCCACAAAGCGGGCATCGGATGCGCGGCGGTTCCGATGCGCCGGGTTTCTTCTCTTCCTCAAGCTCGCGGTCTGGAACAATGACCGGATTGTCGGCGAACGGACTCATGGCTGCTGCTCCCGATCAGCCCGATGCCCACCGAATACATGGATTGTCCTTGTTCCCGCCAGTACCTCCCCGCCGTGGCGCACACCGCGAGGAATCAAATACTCCTCACCAGCTTTGATAGGGATGCGCTTTCCAGCAATCAGCAACGTATAGCAGCCCTGCACTACTAGCATGTATTCATCGAATTCATGTACGTGCTCGGCGGAAGTTGCGGTCTGGGTGCATGTCCAAACTGCCATTTGGCTTTGATCGGCTCCGTCGAAGACGTATCCTTCGACACCGGGAGTTGCCTGATTCGACTGCGCAATTCGGTTCGAGGGATTCTTCATGAACTCAGGAAAGGCGTCCATGCTGGAGCATCTTACCGCAAGGAACAGCGTCCATTATTTCTGCTCTCTTGTCAGACGAAGAGCCGATTCTGAGTCTCTGCAAGCTCCACAGGTCGAGAGCACTCCTCGTCATCGTTTCCCACATTCAAGAGATTATGGCAGATCGCTCGCTGAATCGAGAGGGAGCGTGGAGACATCGAAAGAAGAGCAGTCGGAGAAGTGGTAATGAAGCACGTGAAGACGCTCGAAGGCATAGTCTCTGGTTGGGCGCGAATCTCGGTTCACCCCCATCGCTTTGGCGGGCAAGAATTCCTGTTTGGGGCGGCAGAGGTCGGACACATTCACACCAATGGCATCGTTGACATACCCTTTACGCGACCAGTCCACGATGTGCTTTTGGCTGAGGGTCTCGCCGAACAACATCGGTGGGTTCCGAATTCAGGTTGGATCACTTTCCGTATTCGCAGCGAACAGGACATCGCCCACGCGCAGTGGCTCATGCGTTTGTCATACCTGCGCTACGCGCTCAAGGAAGCCACAGACCCGCGCAGGCTTTTCGAGCAGGAGAGTGAAGAACTGCGGCTAAGCCCTCGCTTCAAATCCCTGCTAGAACCATTCGTACCCAAGAACACACCAGCGGCGTCGGCTCAGCCGCTTCCGGCATAGGACTGGAACATGCCCAGAGTCAGAATGATCGCATTCCTCCTCATCCTCGGTGGAGCAGTGTTCGGTGTACTTGGCGCGTTGCATGCCACTTACACTCTGCTCGATCTGCGCAACCCGCGACGACTTGTCCCTGCCGATCCTTCGGTTGCACACGCGATGGCGAATTCGGCTCTCAGGCTATCGGGTGGGCGCACGGACATGTGGCGAGCTTGGATTGGCTTCAACTTTAGCCACAGCCTTGGCGTGCTGATGGTTGCAGGTCTCGCGCTCTGGGCTGGGCTGCGATTCAATACGCTCCCGGTCGGCATCATTATTCCAGCGCTGACCCTGATCGGGTGCGTCTATCTGGTTCTCGCCCTGCTCTACTGGTTTAGTGCTCCCGCCATCGGCGTTGCCATTGGCACTGGCTGTTTCGCCGCAGCATGGGTTCTGTCGCTACGTTGACTTGTCCCCAGCCCACTGATTGTGGTTTCAGCATCGACCATCACCTGAAGAAACAATGCAAGTTCGCTACGACCGCATAATTGTCAGGAGCATGGCCGAACAGCCATTATGCCTGAGGCCACGGTGGGATGCTGTCAGTAAGGGATAATGCCGGACATGCTCAGAACCCGATTCAAGGAAGAAATCGTCCCGGAGTTTCTGCCTCCGTCGCGGTCTCGCAAGAAGCAGAGGCTGATCATTTTCCCGGAGTTGAGGCGGATACTTTTGTCCTTCTACGAACAATGGCGACCAAATCACGTGCTGGTCGAAGACGCCGCGAGCGGACAAAGTTTGCTGCAAGAATTGCGTGCTTCCACATCATTGCCCATCAAGGCCATTAAACCGGACCGTGACAAAGTATCGCGTGCGCAGGCTTGCACGGGAATGCTCGAAGCGGGTCGGGTGTTCCTGCCCGAGGGCACGCCGTGGCTGAACGATTATCTGGATGAGCTTTCGTCCTTTCCTTCCGCACCGCACGACGATATGGTATGCCGTCATTGCAGCAGGCGGCGTCGATCACTTACTGTCGGTCGCTGTTTGCATCCTGCTGCGGATTTCCGTCAAATCAACCTGTTCGCCCGCAGCCAGCTTTTTGCAAGCCTGGTTGTATTCACCAGTTAGCTCGGCCAGAACCTTGCGATGATCTTCCAACTTTGTGTCGAGACGGTTGACTTCGCGCTGCAGCTCGTCCGCAAAATTCACTGAAGCCGTGGGTCAGCTTGCCGCGCATGTAGTTACATTGGGCCACGCAGCCGCGATCTTGCGCCTCGCTTCGATGCAAGCGGACGCACAACCGGAGGCGAATACGCTGTGGAGGCACGCAAAAGATATCGAGGGCTTAGGCTACGCTTCGGCGACATGCAACCGTTACTCACAGCTTCTTGGCCAAGCGTTTAATTGGGCCATCCAGAAGAAGCAGCTCGCTGATCGGCCTTACATTAAGCACCTGTCTGAGAAAGGCAATGTGCGCAGAGGCTTTTTTGAAGCCGCAGCGTTTCAAGCTCTGTTAGAAAATCTCCCGCTCGATTTGCAGGACTTCGTCCATTTCGGCTATCTGACCGGATGGAGAAAAGGTGAAATTGCATCCTTGCGCTGGGAGGATGTGGAAATTGATGTCATCAGGTTACGAGAGGAGGACTCCAAGAACGAAGAGCCTCGCTCGGTGCCCATCGAGGGCGACCTGCAGGACTTGATTGAGCGCCGCAAGGTCGCACGTCGCGTCGAGAAAGACAACACGATAATGCTTTCCGACCTAGTCTTTCATCGGGACGGTGAACCTGTGGGTGACTTTCGCAAGGCATGGGCGAGAGCGTGCTGTCTGGCTGGAGTCGGCAAAATGCTTTGTCCCGATTGCGGGATTTCAGTTGATGCAGACTACAAATGCGAGAAGTGCTCACGGACGTGGAAATACGAGTCGTTGAGGTACAAGGGAAAAATTTTCCACGATCTAAGGAGAACTGCGGTAAGGGACTTGGTTCGGGCTGGCAACACGGAGACGGTTGCAATGAGCATCTCGGGACACCGCACACGCAGCGTCTTCGATCGCTACGATATCGCAGACGATCGCGATCAGCGAAAGGCGCTCAGGGCAACGCAGACGTACCGGCAACAGCGAGCAGAAAATCAGAATGCGGCGAGGTCCATCCAATAGTTTTTTCTGCCCTCACACGGTCATTTCACGCACAAAGCAAAGGGGCACTTAAAATCAAGTGCCCCTAACTTATTGAAAGAATGGTGCGCCCTGAGAGATTCGAACTCCCGACCTTCTGGTTCGTAGCCAGACGCTCTATCCAACTGAGCTAAGGGCGCGAAAATACTAAGGTTTCTGCACTGCGGATTCTGCAAGCCTTCCAACCGCTTGACTCAAACCAATGCGGCTGGAGTCAATTCGGTCGCAATACATCGTAAGTGAATGCCGAGCGTGGCGTCAAACGGATCGCGGCATGTAGCGGGCTTCGAGCATCACAATTTGTCGATATCTCGTCATCGTTGACGATAATTGAGTCGCAAGTATTGCACGGGCGCTGTAACAGTATTTTCATCTTGCAGGAGCAGGCTCATGCGATTCCGAGAGGTGTAGCATCTTAGGAGATCAATTAGGAGAGCATGTGATGACTGACGTGGCCTCCGCCGATTCCGTGACAACTAAAGCTTCCAACCAGACGCTTACACCCGACGAACTGCGAAAGATCAATGCCTACTGGCGTGCCGCAAACTATCTTTCGGTGGGCCAGATTTATCTTTATGCTAATCCGCTTTTGCGCGAGCCGTTGAAAATTACACACGTGAAGCCCCGATTGCTCGGACATTGGGGCACCACCCCAGGACTCAACTTCGTTTACGTCCATTTAAATCGGCTCATCCAAAAATACGATCTGAATGTGATTAACATCACGGGGCCAGGTCACGGGGGGCCTGGAATTGTGGCCAACACCTATCTGGAGGGAACTTACAGCGAGCTTTACTCTGACATCCAACAGAACGAGAAAGGCATGCGGAAGTTGTTCAAGCAGTTCTCCTTTCCCGGAGGAATTCCTAGCCATGCTGCTCCGGAAACTCCCGGTTCAATCAACGAGGGCGGAGAACTCGGTTACTCCCTCGCTCATGCGTACGGAGCCGTGTTTGACAATGCGGACCTGCTGGCCTGCTGCGTAGTCGGCGATGGTGAAGCAGAGACCGGTGCGTTGGCTACGAGCTGGCATTCCAACAAATTTCTCAACCCCGCGCGGGATGGCGCAGTGCTTCCGATTCTGCATTTGAACGGGTACAAGATCGCGAACCCCACCGTGCTCGGGCGTCTAGGTGATGAAGAACTCACGCAACTTTTTAATGGATACGGATACAAATCCTACTTCGTCGAAGGAGATGAGCCCGAGCCTATGCACCAACTCATGGCATCCACCCTGGAAACCATAATCGCGGAGATCAGGGGGATTCAGGACGATGCTCGCTCCAATGAATCCAGGAATCGTCCCATCTGGCCGATGATCATTCTGCGCACCCCGAAGGGCTGGACGGGCCCAAAATTCGTGGATGGCAAGCCGGTTGAGGGTACGTGGCGCGCTCACCAAGTACCAGTCGCAGACTTAGACACCAAGCCGGAGCACCTCAAGATCCTGGAAGATTGGATGAAAAGTTATCGGCCTCAGGAGCTTTTCGACGAAAGCGGCAAGTTTCATCGAGAGCTAGCTGATCTCGCACCAAAAGGCGACCGTCGGATGGGCGCCAATCCGCATGCAAACGGCGGCTTGTTACTCAAAAATCTGCTCATGCCGGATTTTTGTGACTACGCCGTGAAGGTGCCCAAGCCGGGCACTCAGACCGGAGAAGCCACGAGGGTCCTCGGCACTTTCTTGCGCGACGTCATGAAGTTGAATATGGATTCCAAGAACTTTCGGGTATTCGGTCCGGATGAAACTGCTTCGAATCGCCTGGATGCTTTGTACGAGGTCACAGACAAAATCTTCATGGAGCCTCTCCTGCCTACCGACGAGCATGAATCCGCTACCGGACGAGTCATGGAGATACTGAGCGAGCACATGTGTCAAGGCTGGCTCGAGGGCTACTTGCTTACGGGTCGTCACGGCTTTTTTTCGTGTTACGAAGCGTTCATCCATATTGTTGACTCCATGTTCAACCAGCACGCGAAGTGGCTGGAGGCGACTCGTGATATCTCGTGGCGTCGACCGATTGCGTCTCTGAACTATCTTTTGACATCGCACGTCTGGCGCCAGGACCACAACGGCTTCAGTCACCAGGATCCCGGCTTCATCGATTTCGTTATGAATAAGAAAGCGGATATTGTGCGGGTTTATCTTCCGCCCGACGCCAATACCCTGCTTTCTGTCGCCGACCACTGCCTGCGCAGCCGCGACTACATCAATGTGATTGTCGCTGGGAAGCAGCCAGCTCTCCAATGGCTCGACATGGATGCCGCAATTGAGCACTGCGCAAACGGAGTCGGAATCTGGTCGTGGGCGAGCACTGATCAGAACTGCGAGCCCGACGTGGTGATGGCCTGCGCCGGCGACGTCCCCACTCTCGAAACTCTGGCTGCCGTCGACCTGCTCCGGCAGAATTTCGTCGATATAAAAATCCGGGTCGTGAACGTGGTAGATCTGATGACGCTGCATCCCCCCTCGGAACATCCCCATGGAATCTCTGACCGCGATTTTGATTCAATGTTCACCACCGACAAGCCTGTAATCTTCGCCTACCATGGTTATCCCTGGCTGATTCATCGGCTCACCTATAGACGCCAGAATCATGACAGCTTCCACGTCCGGGGTTACAAAGAAGAGGGCACGACGACAACGCCTTTCGACATGACGGTCCTGAACGACCTTGACCGTTTTCATCTCGCGGGCGATGTCGTGGACCGTGTGCCTCGGCTTCAGCGCATGGGGGCGCATTTCAAGCAGTCTCTACGCAACAGACTCGTGGAGCACAACCAATATATCCGGCAGCATGGGGATGACATGCCAGAAGTGCGCGACTGGACTTGGCCTTATTGACGCATGAAGATTCTCGTGCTGAATTCGGGATCCAGTAGCCAGAAAAGCTGCCTATACGAGATCGGCGACGTTTTGCCGGATGATCCGCCGGGTTGCCTTTGGCAGGCGAAGATCGAATGGGAGAGCGAGTCCGCACAAGCGGAGATCAAGAATCAGCGCGGATTCGCCAGAAAAGACCGCATTCAGGTTTCCTCTCGTGCCCAAGCCATCGAGCATTTGCTGGATACTTTGTGGAAGGGTGAAGCGAGCGCCGTACGATCGCCCTCGGAGATTGACGTCGTCGGACACCGGGTGGTGCACGGTGGTCCAGAATTTGAGGACCCGGTTGTCATCACGGCGGAAGTAAAATCGGCGATCGCGAGTGTTTCTGCCTTTGCTCCTCTGCATAATCGTGCAGAACTGGAGGGCATGGAGACAATCGAGAAACTGCTCGGAGGTGTGTGTCAAATCGCAGTTTTCGACACTGGTTTTCACAAGACCATGCCGTTGCCTGCGGCGGTGTACCCGGGACCCTACGAATGGTTTGAAGCGGGAATCCGACGCTACGGTTTTCATGGCATCAATCACAAGTATTGTGCTCGGCGTGCAGCGCATCTGTTGGGCAGACACTTGAATTCGTTGAGGCTTGTGACTTGTCATCTGGGAAACGGTTGTTCTCTGGCGGCCATCCGCAACGGAAAGAGTGTAGACACCACGATGGGATTTACGCCGCTAGAAGGTTTGATGATGGGCACTCGTTCCGGCTCGGTCGATCCCGGGATTCTCACCTACCTGGTGCGCCAAAGTCAGCAGACCGGGGAAGAGCTCGACGAACTGCTCAATGAACACTCGGGTTTGTTGGGGATCTCGGGGTTGTCAGGAGACATGCGTGAAATCTTGGCCGCCGTAAGAAATGGGCACGAACGGGCAAAGCTTGCCTTCGACATCTACGTCCACCGTTTGCGCTCAGGTATCGGCGCCATGATCGCGGTGCTGGGTGGAATTGACGCCTTGGTTTTTACTGCGGGAGTTGGAGAGAATTCGCCAGACGTGCGGGCCGCCGCTTGCGAGAATCTGCAGTATGTCGGCCTGAAACTTGATCCGAAGAAGAATGCAGAGTCGCCCCCGGACCAGGAGATCTCCGCTACAGATTCGCTGATTCGCGTGGTCATCATTCGGGCTGAAGAAGACTGGGAGATTGCCCAGAATTGCTGGGAACTAGTAAGCAAGAACCAGGCTTTGCGGCGGGAGCAGCATACCTAGCCCGCCGCTGACTTGAAGAATGCTCGGCCGGCTCCTCTGCTTTTTCCCTGATTAACTTACGTCAAAGGATGGGGCGCTACCGAATCGTGTCCTCGCACGTCTGCTCAAAGGAAACAGTTTGCTATATTGATGCGCCCGAGGAGAGAGAGCTTGATGATTCGAGTGGTTAAGAAGATTTCTGCAATGATTTTCTGTTGCGCGCTTCTCGCGGCCCCCGCATTCGCGCAAGAAACGAGCCCAGGTTCGATCCCGAGCCCACCAGCATTCACCGTTCCGGCCGGAGCCGCGGCGCAACCACTAAACGTCAAGGCTGCAGTGGACGCTTATCTGGCCACGGTGCCGGCGGATAAACGCGCCCATTCGGACGCCTACTTTGAGGGCGGGTACTGGCTCCTCCTGTGGGATTTCGTGGTGGCGGCGCTGGTGATGTGGTTGATGCTGCATTTTCGATGGTCGGCGCGGATGCGCGACCTCGCCGAGCGCATTACTCGCTTCCGTCCTCTGCAAACCGTCATCTACGGCGTGCAGTTCATCCTTGCTCTTACGGTGACTACGTTTCCCTGGACAATGTACGAAAGCTATTTCCGCGAGCATAAATATGGGCTGTTGAATCAGACCTTCGGGCCGTGGCTTCAGGACCAGGTAATCACGTTAGCGGTAAACGCCGTGCTGGGAGCTCTCTTCCTCCTGCTCCTTTTTGGCGTGATACACCGCACCGGAAAAAACTGGTGGGTTTGGGGATCAGTGATTTCCGTGATTTTTCTGGCCTTCGTTTTCCTGATCTCACCGGTTTTCATTTTCCCGTTGTTCAACAAATACACCAAACTCGGAGATCCACGGATCAAGGATCCGATTCTCAGCATGGCGCGGGCCAACGGCATTCCGGCCACCGACGTTTACGAATTTGATGCTTCGCGGCAGTCGGACCGGGTAAGCGCCAACGTGAGCGGCTTTGCGGGAACTACTCGTATCTCGCTCAACGACAACTTACTGAAGCGGTGCACGCTGCCAGAAATCGAGACCACCATGGGACACGAGATGGGTCACTATGTCCTGAACCATCAGTACAAGGGGCTGGTCTTCCTTGCCGTGGTGTTAGTGATTGGTTTCGCGTTCTTGAACTGGGCGATGAACTTCGGTCTGGCTCGTTGGGGGCAGGATTGGGGAGTGCGTGGGATCACCGATGTCGCGGTTATCCCACTAGGGGTGGTGATCCTATCGTTCTACCTCCTTGTCATGACTCCCGTGACCAACACAATCACTCGCACCCTGGAGTACGAAGCTGACATGTACGGCCTGAATGCAGCGCAGCAACCGGACGGCGAGGCGCAAATCGATTTAAAACTGGGCGAATACCGCAAGCTGGATCCGGGGCCGGTGGAGGAGTTCATCTTCTTCGACCATCCCAGCGGACGCACGCGAATTACGGCCGCCATGCGCTGGAAGGCGGAGCATCTGCAGCCGGCGCAGGGCGGATCAGTCAAGTAGTTGCAACGAAGAAAACGCTCGGGCGGAAGAAGTGAACTGCTTCAAGGAGGCACTCTCGCGTTGTTTTCAACAGCTGGTTCGGTATGGTTCGTGCCTCGCAAATGCCAAAGTAAATCTTTCCCAAAGTGGGGCAATTCCTACTCGCGAACAATTTGCTCGGCGCTTTTATTTTCAACGGTTTAGCATTGGCCCCGGGGGTGCTATGTGAGGAGCAGACGAAGTGGCGCGCAACGGGGCGCTCCAGAGAATAAACTTCGGCCAGAGGTTTTCTTGGGCGCCCCTTGCATTTTGACGCCTTTCATTTGTAAGACGTTCATTGCTGATTCTCCTGCCCTCTCCTTAATCCTCTGATGTAGGCCTCCCGAACACATCTTTACGAAGAAGATCAAGCCAAGGCAAGCCGCTCCCGCAAATCAACCCCCGCGTTTCGCAGTAGGGCTGCAATCACTGGTTCCTTGAAACGCGAAGCGTCGAACTCCAGGCGGACGATTTGTGCTTTGGGATCGAATGTTATGCGTCGGACCCCGTAAACTTCGCGTACCTCGTCGAGGGCACGCATCGTTGCTTCGCGGAGGGGAGCGCCGTAGCGGTATGCGACTTCCAAAAAAGTCATCGAAGGCAGCCTCTCTCACTCGGAAAACTCAGATTGCTCCAATTCGCAGCGGAGTGAATCCAATATAGAGCAGCACCTCCTCGGAGTACAAACGCAGATGCGGCCAGCATGCCAGCAGGAAGCGTAAGCTCTCAAAGAAGACAGAGAATGCCGATGTCCAGCAATCGCGCGAGTTTGATCGAAATGCGCCCCAAGGACCCGGTTTGTGGGATGGCCGTCGATCCCTCAACGGCCAAGTACAAATTTGAACAGTCGGGAACCAACTACTACTTCTGCTGCGAGCGTTGTCGGGAAAAATTCAAATCTGAACCGGACAAATTTCTGAGTCGATCATCGCCAATAAATTCGCCTGGAATCGTCACATTGGGCGTCGCCGGAAGACAATCAATCACTTCCGGACCTGAGGACGAGACCAAGCGAAACGCTACTGAGAACTACGTCTGCCCCATGTGCCCCGAGGTTCGGGAGACAAGGCCCGGATCATGCCCAAGTTGCGGAATGGCTCTCGAACCCGAGATGCCGGTGGTAACGACCCGGGTTGAATATACCTGCCCCATGCATCCCGAGATCGTCCGGCCACAACCGGGAAGCTGTCCGATCTGTGGAATGGCGCTAGAGCCTCGGACGGTAACTGCGCGAGAAGAGGAAAACCCTGAGCTGCGGGATATGACCCGCCGTTTCTGGGTAGGTGTGCTGCTGACGGTGCCTTTGCTGGGAATCGCTATGGCAGACATGCTGCCCAGTATGCCCGTGCAACGCGCGCTTCCTAATGGGTGGCTACCATGGATCGAACTGGCGCTGGCCACCCCAGCGGTGCTGTGGGCCGGTTGGCCTTTCTTTCAACGGTTTTGGACATCCTTGATAAACCGCAGCCCGAACATGTTCACTCTGATTGGAATGGGTACTGGAGTGGCGTACCTGTATAGCCTGGTAGCCACTTTGTTTCCGCGCATCTTCCCACCGTCGTTGCGGGGAATGGATGGTTACCCGGATGTCTACTTCGAGGCGGCCGCTGCCATCACCACGCTGGTTTTGCTCGGGCAGGTGCTGGAGTTGCGGGCTCGCGGCCGAACCGGCGCCGCCATCCGCGCCTTGCTCGACTTAAGTCCAAAGACGGCCCGCATTTTGCGCGACAACAAAGAAGAAGATGTTCCTCTGGAGGGCGTGCAGCCCGGGGACCGTTTGCGCGTGCGACCCGGCGAGAAGATTCCAGTCGATGGCGTGGTGCTCGAAGGGACGAGTTCGGTTGACGAGGCGATGATCACCGGCGAATCGATGCCGGTTACAAAAACTCCGGGCAGCCGGGTAATCGGGGCTACGGTGAACCAGACCGGATCGTTCGTAATGCGTGCTGAACGCGTGGGCAGCGAGACTTTGCTGGCTCAGATCGTTCAATTGGTCAGCCAAGCGCAACGCAGTCGCGCTCCTATTCAGCGGCTGGCGGATCGAGTGTCAGGATGGTTCGTTCCCGCGGTCATCGCTGTTGCGGTTGTTACGTTTATTGTCTGGAACTTCTTCGGACCGGAGCCGCGCCTCGCACATGCGCTAGTGAATGCCGTAGCGGTGCTGATCATCGCCTGTCCGTGTGCTTTGGGATTGGCTACCCCCATCGCCGTTATGGTGGGCACCGGGCGAGGTGCTCACGCCGGTGTCCTGATCAAGAACGCTGAAGCCCTTGAAATCTTGGAAAAACTAGACACGCTGGTTATCGACAAGACCGGCACGCTGACTGAGGGAAAACCGCGAGTTGTCGGGGTATTTACGGAGAAGGGAATTGAGCAGTCCGAATTATTACGCATGGCTGCCAGTTTGGAGCAATCGAGCGAGCACCCGCTTGGCACTGCGGTGGTTACGGCAGCCCGCGAGCGCGGAGTTGATTTGTCGCCAGCGCAAGACTTCGAATCCTTGACCGGTAAAGGCATAGTCGGCAAAGTGAACGGGCATGCTGTGGCCGTTGGCAATGAAGGATTGCTCCGCGAACGCGGAATCCGTGTCGACAATTCGCCGGAAGCAGCGGCGGTCGCGGGCGTCGGTGGGAGCACAATAGTTTTCGTTGCTGTCGACGGACGGCTGGCGGGATCGATCGCCATTGCCGATCCCATCAAGAGTTCCACGCCTGACGCAATCCGCGAGTTGAAAGCGCAGGGCATTCGCCTGGTGATGCTCACCGGTGACTACCGGGCCACGGCGGAAGATATAGCGCGCAGGCTGGGCATCGACACGTTCGAGGCGGAGGTCTTGCCGGAAAGAAAGTCCGAAGTCGTACGTAGCTTGCAGAAGGAAGGGCGCGTGGTAGCAATGGCGGGCGATGGCATTAACGACGCTCCCGCGCTGGCCCAGGCCGATGTGGGCATTGCCATGGGCACGGGAACCGACGTCGCCATCGAAAGCGGGAGTGTCACCCTGGTAAAAGGCGACCTGGCCGGCATCGTCCGTGCCCATAAGCTGAGCCAGGCGACCATGTGGAACATCCGCCAGAACCTGTTCTTTGCATTTATTTACAATCTGCTGGGTGTGCCGATCGCGGCGGGAGTTCTGTATCCTTTCTTTGGCATCCTGCTAAGCCCGATCCTGGCAGCTGCTGCCATGAGCTTCAGTTCAGTGTCGGTGATTTCGAATTCCCTGCGTCTGCGGAATGTGAAACTGTAGAGACACAACTAAAGCTTACCTCTGAGCGAACCCACATCTATGGCTGAATGACCCGACAGTGCTCCCTGATCTTGAGGCAGGTCAGAACTCAAGGCGCGCCTGAAACGCGATCATGCGCGGACTGCTATCGCCACCCAAACCGACGCCCAGCAAGCCAGTCGGTGGAGAGGTTGTGTACGTAAGGGCTCCAAAGCCAGTCTGCGTGGAGTGCTTTCCAGGAATCCCGGCCAGCACCATGCTGGGAAGCCCAAAGTTCGGATGATTGAAGACATTGAAAAGCTGGGCGTCTACCCTGAGCTTTACACGCTCGGTCAACGGGAACCACTTCGTAAGATAGAAGTCACTCCAGAAGAAATCGGGACCGCGCAGGGCATTGCGCCCAAGGTTTCCGAATTGGCAATGCTGTGGGTTGTCGCCGCCATTGCACCGGCCAGTACTCGGATCAACGACCGATACAAAGGCATCCGGATTGAGCCATTGGATTGTCCCCGGTTGCGTTACGCCAGGGATGACATGATGCGCATACAGCGGAACGCCGGGAAGGGCACTGGCGAACTGCGGTCCACTCCCCTGCACAATGCCGTTTCCGTTCGCTGAATAGGGCGTGCTCAGCACGGAGAACGGAACTCCACTATGCCAAAACATGGTTCCGGAAATCTGCCAACCGTTGAGTGCCCACGCCAGTTGCTGATTCCGAATTTTGATCGGCAATTGATACAAATACTGCCCATTGAGATTGTGCCGGATGTCGTAGTCGCATGGGCCGTAATCGCGGGCGAGTTCTCCCGGCAGAGGGGAAAGGATCCCTCCCGCGGAAAACTGAAGGAATCCCCCGTTCGAAACTGTATCCATGCAGCGGCTCCAGGCGTAGTTGATCTGTCCTTGCAGACCATGTCCGAGCCGCTTTGTCGCCTTCAGTTGAAGTCCGTTGTAGTGACTGTTCTCGCCAGTGGAAAACTGCGTCACCGCGCCGAATCGTTGGTCGGAAGGTTGCTCATAGGGAAATGGCGTAAAACAGCCTTGACAAACAGTTTGGTAGCCGTTCACTTGAGTGAGGTAAGGTTGATTCACTGCGCGAGTGCCGACGTATTGCACTTGCGCGCTGGCACTCGTCCCGAGTTGATGTTCAATGCCCAGGCTCCACTCCATGAAGTAAGGCGCATGTAATTTGCCATCCGGTGCTGCGGTTATCGCGACTGGTGGAAGGCAAGTCGCGGGATTCGCCTGCAGAGACGCACACGAAAGCTGGCCCTGAGGGAAGCCCAAACTAAATCTCTGATTTGCCGCCACGGTTGCGTCGACTGCGCTGTCAAGTACTCCTGGCGCAATGGCTGTGCCGCCGACGGTGCCGAGCAAACCTCCTTGAAAGGTCTTAACATATGGTGGATTGGTGCCGATCAGGTCGGCAATACTGCCCGGCAAGATATCGCTGAAAATACCGAAGCCAGTTCGCAGCACGGATTTCGGTTCAAACTGCCACGCGATGGCCGTCCTCGGTTGCAGGATGGCGATGGGCGAGGATGCGAAGAGATTGCCTAGATGAGTTTGAATGGCAGCGTTCAGTGGCTGATTGACATCGTGCGAGATGGAACTGAAAGAGCCGCGAAGACGGGCGATTTGATCATGAGGATTTAAGGGATTGGAGTTGAAGGTGTCGCGCAGACCGAATGTCCAGGTGAGGGTCCGTGACACTTTCCAGGTGTCCTGAGTATAGAGATCGAGATTGAGGAAGCGAAATGGTTCGTTTGCTGTCAGTGGAAATGTCCTGGTTGCGGTGGAAGCCACTCCGTAAATGAACTGCGGCAGAGACGTGTATGCCACGGTAGGAACAGTTCCTTGTCCGAAGTCGTAGTCGTTCAGGCGAAAGATTCGAGTGTTCGTGCCAAACCGTAATTCGTGGCCAGCATGGCTCCAAGCGAGGTTGTCATTAATGAAGAAGCGAGAAACTCGCCTGCCTTGTACCCAGGTATTGTCGAGCCCGCCAACCGTAGTGAATGGTGCATTCGCACCGCTGCCCTGCAACACGATCGGAAATGCCGAGAGCGTCTTCGGAAAATCGCGTGGTCCAAATAAGCTCTCATACCAGGAGAAGGCGGGATTGAAATAGTTCACCAGATTTTGTGAAACGACGTGGGTGTAGCCGGCTGCAAACGAGTAAAGAGGTTGAGGCGACACCGCATCAAACAAAGAGTTGATTGGGTCAGTGTAAGCAGCTTGCACACCAGTGTCAGCCTGGAAACGAAACCAAGTGGTATCTTTCTGGTTGATGTTGTAATCGAGCCGCAGAGTTTGTACTTGCTCGTGGTCATCGCTGGAGTGCGACACGCTTTGGCGGTTCGCGCAACCGTTCCCATTCGATGGATTGCCGGAGGCCGAACCGCTGTCGGAATTGAAAGGACAACCGAGTACAGCGAGTGGGGTACCGTTGCTATTGCGGTACAAGGAAAACATCCTTTGGTAGAACGGTACAAGTTGCGGTGCTGCCGGATAGCTTGATCCAGATACGGAGTCCGTTCCGCCTAAAGGAAGTTGTTGCAGCACGTATTGTTGGAACGCCGCACTCGGAACTGTCGTGGGTGTGACGATAGGGAGTGCGATCCGAACCCACTCGCTGTCGAAGAAAAAGAAGAGCTTGTTATGCACAATCGGCCCACCCAAACTTCCTCCAAAGTGGTTTACGGTCGATCCGGGCTTGTGGTTTCCCGCCGTCGCATTGGTAAAGTAGTCCGCCGCATTGAGTAGCGAACCATTCCACAGTTCATAGAGATTCCCGTGAAATTGATTCGAGCCAGACTTGGTGACGTAGTTGACCTGGGATGCTCCGTACCGTCCTTGGTCCACGGAATAGGAAAGAGTGTTGACGGTGACTTCCGCGATCGAATTCAATCCCAGCACGAGGTTGGTTGAGAGGCCACTGTTGAGATTGGTCAGCGGGTCGTTCGTTTCCAGCCCGTCAACGATATAGCCGTTTGAGAGGGCGGGTAGGCCGTTGAATTCCACATTGCCATACCCGTTTGTGCCGCCAACGAAATCGTTGCCGCTACCCGCCGTGTTGATGAGGGCGCCTGGAGCAAACTGTAAAGGATAGGTGAGATCACCACCTGGATTTGGCAGGTCTTCAAGCGCAGGCGCATCCAAAGTAGTGGACGTATTGGCGTCTGCCGGATTGAGGAGTGGGGTCTCGCTGCTTACTTCGACGGTCTCATTTAATCGCGCTACTTTAAGTGTGAAATCCACGGTCTGCTTCTGGCCCAGGCCCGAAACGACATTGTCATTTTGCTTTGGCTCGAAGCCCTGTGCTTCCACCTTGACTGAGTAAGTGCCCGGCTTTAACTGCGGAAAGTTGAACCGGCCGCCTTCATCAGTATTGGCGGTACGCCTCAGTCCAGTCTCAGGATTGGCGATAGTAACCGTGGCTCCTGGCACGACCGCATTCGACGTATCCCGAACTTGGCCAAGGATGGCACTTGTGGTTTCCCCTTGCGCCAGAGCCTCCGTCAAAAGAAGACACGCGACACTCAACAAAAGAAGAGCAAAGGCAACTAGCCGCGACATGTCTTCCCACCGCCCCAAGGCACGCTCCCCACCGGTTAATATTAATCAGAGATGATGCCCACTAGTTAACCATAGTTAACCAAAGCAGACAAGCGAAAAAGTGGAGGAAAGCGAGAGGGCACAGGGTAGAGTCTTGCGTAGGAGACCAGCAAGTCGCAGTCTGCTAGGAACTTGTGAGCGTGAGGGGGCATCGTGGCGGAAATAGATAATCGGCACTTTGAAGGGCAAGTCGAGTCTTTGAGTTATTTGTTGCTGTCCATTGCCGTGAATAGGCTGTTCAGCGATTCTGCCAGAGTTGGGTGAGCGAAGCGATCGCCTCCATGTTGCCGACGCTCTGGGATCTGATATGTGCGATCAGAATTCGTACCGCAACGCGAATTGCATAACGCGCGGCTGGGTAAGCAGACTGGTGTAAGCTCCAAAACTGTTCGGCGACTGCGTAAGCGAAGTCAGCAGAGACGATCCCACACCCTGGGCGTTGAAGCGCGTGAGGTTCGGCACGTTAAACACCTCCCACCGGAATTGCAGACTGTGACTTTCCCGGTAGGGCATGATCCAACGCTTGCCTAAGCTCATGTCCCAACCCGCGAAGCCGTCTCCACGCAGAACGTTGCGCGAGCCGACTCCCCCTGGAAGAGGCAGGGTGAAGTCGCCCTGTGCTGCGGCGGGATCCGCGAAAACATTGACGCTTCCATTTCCCTTGAACGTGCCAGTCCTCGGTCTTGTGGTCATCTGGGTGATCGCGGTCAGGAACCAGTCTGTGGGCCAGCGCTGTCCGCCGTCCACACTGAAGGGGAATCCGCTGGTCCAGCGGGCCAGGCCGGAAAGCTGCCAGCCACCGATGAAAGCGTCTAACACCCCACTTGCGTTGCCCCCCAGGGCACGCCCTTTCCCAACCGGCAGATCGACAATCCAGTCGAGGTTGATCTGGTGGGTGAGATCGAAATCGGAGGGCGCACGCGCCAGGTTCGGAGAAAAAGCATTTGCCAGGCGGCTTCCGACCAGCCCGATGTTTTGATAACCATAGACAGAAAATCCAACGCGTGACGCCGCAGACGTAATATCGAGTGACTTCGAGTACGTGTAGTTCAGATCAAACTGAACTCCGTGACTGAACTGCTTCCTCAGGTTCGCCTGCAGCGCGTGGTAACTGGAACTGCCAATCGAACTCCATCCGTACATGGAGATGGCCTGGTTGTTCAAGAACTGGCCGGAGTTATTGCCCAGCAAGCCCGGCGGCCCATTGAAGTAATAGGATCCCGAGCCGATGTTGTCGCCCAGCCCGCCGTACAAATCGATATCTGCTAGTCCGACGATCTCGTCACCGATGACGGAAAGGGCGGGGTTGTAATAGAGGTTAAAGACTTCCTGAATCAGCCCATCTCTAGGATTGGTCGCGGTGTTCACGAATCCTGTGCTCAGGGTGTCCGTATACTGAGTGGCTCCCTTTCGAAGCGGTGGCAACATATCGATCCAGTATTGGGCCGTGGGACCAAGCATCTTGGCGGTAACGCTGCCGATTTGGGCAGTCGTAGGGAAGCCCTGATAATAGTTAGTTGGCGCCCCACCATTGTTGGCTAATGCAAAGGACCTTGCCAGATTGGACAAGGCCGATGCGGCCGTATAGTAGTCAATCCCCGTCTTCGGATCCACGATATCGAGCGGCTGCGTCAGGTCGCGCTGCGTAAGCAGATCGCGCCCGAAACGCCCGACGTATGAAACTTGCAGCGAGAATCGCTTGGGTAGCTCGCGTCCGATGGAAAAATCCGCAGTATATGCGTGCGGGGTCTTGAGCGTATTGTCAGTTCCCCACAAATTGGCCTGGGCGCTGACCGTGGGTATCTGGGGAAAGCCCTTCGGCGGCGGCGGCAGGAGGAATTGAGTCGGAGTGGGCGTCTGCAGGTTTTGCGTGGGAATATCGTGGATGCCTGTGATTCGCGGCAAAACCTCCGCGCTGGTGACACCGACCGTGCAGCAAGTGTTTTGAATGGTTGTGGACAAACCGGCGGCGCCGATCTGGTCGAAGCTGTTCAGGAGTGCGAATCCTGCCCGGTCGTAAACTCGACTGAACCCCGCGCGGATGACGGTCTTGTCGTTGTCGCCAAAAAACTTCTTGAAAGGCCCTTCCCTGAAGCGCGGCGAGTAGGCTATCGAGACTCGCGGCGACCAATCCGTCTTTTCGAGCGAATAGAAACCCGGGCCGTTGTTTGCCGGACCTGCCAAATTGAACTTAATCGAATCCTCCGCTCCATAGCCTATGCCTTGCCTCATATTGGCTACGTTCCGATTGAACTGAGTTCCCAGGCCGACGGTCGGAGCTGTCTGGAAACCGTTTGTTTCCCAGGGCGCAGGAAAGAACGACCAGCGCACTCCATAGGTCAGGGTGAGGTTGGGTTTGATGCGCCAGGTGTCCTGCCCATAAAACTCATACCAGTCGAGGCCATAGTTTCGCTTGACGGGCGCACCCTGCGGCTGCACATTGCCGTTTTTGTCCAAGTTGTAATTGGCGACGACGTCCGAGATCATCCCAAACAAGGCCAGCAGGGGCCGATCGTACTGCGTAGCAGTCTGAGGTTCAGGCCCGCTAATCCCTGGGTGAGCGTTGGGGTTGGTGTTGGTCGGATCCAGCGTGCTTGTGGTGCCTGCGAAGCCTATCGGAGAAGTCCAGTTGGTTGTTCCAAGTCCCAAAGTGTTGGAGTGCAGAAAACTTGTCCGGGGATCTCGAGCGATTCCGATCGCCGTTCCGAACTGGAAGGTATGCGTCTTCTTGGTCCACGAAATATCATCCACTAAGTTGTGCAGTGGCACTTGGAAATTATGGCTGTAGGTGATGCCTTGATCTAAACCCAAAAAAGTATTCCACTGCTGGTCGGTGTTGCCCACGATTCCAAAGCTCTGGCGCGTGAATCCCCAATGAAAGGAATTTGTGAGAGTGGGACTGAGAACCGCGATGTAGCCGAAGACAAAGCCTTTGCTGTGATCGACAGTGGTTTGCTCAGGAGCATCGCCCGGCAAAAAGGGAGCCCCTGGGTTGCGTAAGTCCTGCAGCGCGCCGCGCCAAAACAGTGTGTGCTTGCCGTTTGCGGTGAGATGGTAGTCCAAGCGCGCAATGAAAACATCGTTGTCCAGGCTGGTGGGGGCGCGGAAAACGTAACCGGCATAGTTCAAACCGTCTCCCGCGGAAGGATCGTTGGTCACCGTCTGGCCGGTGCAGAAGGTCTGGTCGAGGTAACCAGTGTGGTTTGCGTTGAGCATTGCCTGATCAATGCCGATATGACGGGGATCCAGTAGCTTGAGCTGCCCGGAGTCCCATCTTGTGATCCCGGTGTTGCCCGCGTTCACATACTGAAAGATACCCTGGCAAAGAGATGGCGTAGGAATAACGCGTTCCGCGCGCTGCTGCTCACGCTCACGGGTCCCCTCATAGTTGGTGAAGAAAAACAATCGATCTTTCTGAACCGGCCCGCCAACCGCCACCCCAAAAATATTGCGGTTTAACGACAGAGGCTTATTCGGCAAACCTATGTTCAGCTCGGACTGCTTCACGAGGTAGTCGTTCGCGCTCGTGATCGTATTGCGCAAGTATTCATAAGCCGAGCCGTGAAAGGCATTCGTGCCGCTCTTGGTCACCAGCGCGACTTGTGCGCCGGAGCCCTGCCCCTGGTCTGCCCCATAATTAGTAGTGGTTACGCGGAATTCCTGAACAGAATCCTGGGTTACCGGCAACACCGACGTAAACGCATATCCATTCGACTGATCGTTTACGTCAACC
>Ga0210409_10002023_pt1 | contig 24977 bp, 22 predicted proteins | sample IncBWH17MmetaG_FD_161649 | JGI IMG/M metagenome (GOLD analysis project Ga0210409, IMG submission 161649) | Forest soil microbial communities from Barre Woods Harvard Forest LTER site, Petersham, Massachusetts, United States - Inc-BW-H-17-M | ecosystem: Environmental > Terrestrial > Soil >...
GTTTGGATCGAGGACAAATATACCGACGTTGGCAAGTGGATGGACGGATGGGAAACGCGGCGCCGCCGGACGCCGGGCTACGATTGGTGCATTCTGAAGTTAGGCCTGCCGGGGATCGTTCACGGCATCGTCGTGGACACCTCTTATTTCAAAGGGAATTTTCCGGAACATTGCGAGCTCGAAGCGTGCGCGGTGGACGGCGATCCCGGCCTCGCTCAACTCGAGGACCACAAAACGAATTGGGAGACATTGCTGCCGAAGTCCCCTCTGACGGGCGACGCCCGAAATCCGTTTCCGATCGGGCCATCGAGCCGGGTCACGCATCTGCGTTTCAAAATTTACCCGGACGGCGGCGTCGCGCGCCTTCGCGTCCACGGCGAAGTCATCCCCGATTGGCCGGCGCTCAACCGCGCGGGAGGCGAGATCGACCTCGCCGCAGTCGAGCATGGCGGCTGGGTGATTGTTTCGAGCGACATGTTCTTCGGGTCGCGCAACAATCTCATTCTTCCGGGTCGCTCGACCGGAATGCACGACGGCTGGGAAACGCGCCGCCGCCGCGGACCCGGACACGACTGGTGCATCGTGCGTCTGGGCGCGCCGGGAAAAATCAGCCGCATCGAAGTGGATACGTCCTATTTTAAAGGCAATTTTCCGGAAAGCTGCTCACTCGAGGTTTGCGCCGCGCGGTGGGGCGTCATCGATCCCGGTGCGCTGGGTGCCCTTCCCTGGAAGGAAATCTTGACGAGGACGAAGCTGCAAGCGGATTCCCTGCACGTTTACGAAAAAGAGCTGCTTGATTCGGGGGAAATCTCACATGCTCGTTTTCACATCTACCCCGATGGCGGCGTCGCGCGGCTGCGGATCTTTGGGTCTCTGGCAAAGAGGATTTTTTGACGTGACGCTGGCCGAATTCAACGCGCTGCCTTCGGCTCAAGCGGAATCGGCGCTGATGGATTGTTGCGGATCGGCGCGCTGGGCCGCGAGTGTAGTTTCACGCCGGCCATATGCAACCGTGGAAGCGCTCTATAAAGCCGCCGACTCAATCTGGTGGAAGCTCGAACGCGCCGACTGGCTCGAAGCCTTCAGCCATCATCCGCAGATCGGCGACAAGCCCGCGGGCGGTTCCGAGTCCTCCCGCCGGTGGGCCGCGGGCGAGCAAGCCGGCGCGCGCGCCGCGACTGAAGACGTGAAGGCGCGGCTTGCCAGGGCCAATCGCGCCTATTTTGAAAAATTCGGCTACATTTACATCGTGTGCGCCACCGGCAAAACCGCTGAAGGAATGCTTGCGATTCTGAATCAACGCCTACAGAATGACCTGGCTAGCGAACTCTCGATTGCGGCAGAACAGCAACGACTGATCACGCGGATCCGCCTGGAAAAACTTCTGGCGAGCGAGCAGCGAACGTCATGAGCACGATTACGACCCACGTCCTCGACACCTCACGCGGCCGTCCTGCCGCGGAACTCAAAGTTGAATTGCACAAGAAATCAGGCGAGGATTGGAAATCCATCGGCGTTGGCATCACCGACGAAAACGGCCGTTGCAATGCGCTACTGGGAGACGCCTTGCTAGCGGTGGGAACCTACCGCCTCACGTTCCACGCCGGCGCGTACTTTCAGGCGCTGCGTGTAGAATCGTTTTATTCGGATGTTCCCGTAATTTTTGAAGTGCGCGACGCGAGGACGCATTTCCACGTGCCGCTTTTGCTCAGCCCGTTTGGTTACTCGACGTATCGCGGCAGTTGAAGCGGGGGAAATAACCACGCGATTATTTTGTGCGATTTTTCAGGATCTTCAGGAACGACCCGTAATGTAATTCTTCGATGGTGACTCCCGTCAGCTGTTCCGCTTCGGCTTCGCTGATCGCTCCGCAATTGATCGCGCGCAGGAAAAAATTCAGCAGGCCCTGGCCCGTAGCTGCATCGTCGAACACGTCGCCGACGAGCGTGGCCTTCGCAGCTTTCTCCACGAAATTCTTGAGCCGCGCGGCTGCAGAATCGAGCCCTTCCAGAAAAAATGCAAACACGGCCGCGTAGCGCGTGGGAAGCTGCGCAGGATGCAGGTCCCATCCCTGGTAATATGCCGAAACGAGCGAATGCTGGATGTGTCCGTAGTGAAGCCGCCAGGCGCGATGGACGGCTTCGCGATTTTCTTCCTGCTGCGCGCGCGTGAGCCGCTTTCCCTTTTCCGCGCGGTGCGGCGGCGCTGGGAGAATATTCGTAGCGCCGTCGGAAAGCCAGATGCCTGTGCCCGCAAACGCGACTTGCATTATGTGTTTGGCGAAGTCGCAAGCGGGGTGGTCCATCACTTGATACGCCGCGGTGATGCTGCAGCTTGCCGTGTAATCGTAAGTGCCAAAATGCGCGGCGATACAGCGTCCACCGGAAGCTGCAAGAAATCCCGGCAAACTCGATTCCCCGCGTTCGTTGAGGATCGCCTGCGTGGTTTCGACCATCATCTCGAATCGCAGCGAGCCTTTTTCCAGCCCCAGCTCCGGCTCCATCGCGTCGAGCAAGCGCGCGAGCGCGGCCATCTGTTCAGGGATCACGACTTTGGGCAAAGTAACGACAAAATTTGCGGGAAGGCGCCCGCGCGTGGCTTCGTACAGCGCACCCACGAAAAGATCGAGCGTGCGGATGCTGCGGTCGCGCAATTCCGGCGAAAACGGTTTGAGCCGGATGCCGATAAACGGCGGCAGCGAGCCCTCGCTGAAACCCCTGGCCACTTCCTCGGCGGCGAGCTTCGCGTGCTGATCCTCTTCCGCGTCGGGACGATTTCCGTAGCCATCCTCGAAATCAATCCGAAAATCCTCGACCGGCTCGCGCTGCAATTTTTCGATCACGCGGGCGTAGATCGTTTGGGCCATCCAGGCGGCGCGATTTTCGAGCCGCAGTTTTTCAGGCGATTTGGCGAATTGCCGCGCGGCCGTGGCGGCCTGCTTGCCGGATTTTGGAAGCGCCTCCGCTCCCCGCAATCCGATCGCGCGCGCGAAGGTAAACGCATCCGGCGCGAATTCTCCGAGCGTCGCAAGAGCCACGTCGCCCAGCCGCCTGGCAATTCCCGCCCGAAACAAATGCGCCCCGCCGTACACCACGTGAACCGGCTGGCGGCGTCCCGTTTCGCCGGGATAACGATTTGCGAACGCGGCGGATGGCCCTTCCAGGATCTGCAAAGCGGATTGAACAGCCGAGCCCGGCAATGTTGTTTTCATTTTCCCGATCTTTCCGAAATTCAGCGCGCGCCTCTTGCAGACTTCCGAAAAACCAGCCGCGCACACGCCGCCCATCTTAAACGCGCAGTGCGCAAGATTCAATTCAGGCATGTAGCACAGCCACTCTTGGCTGTGCGCCTTTTTTTACGCGCTGCGAAATCCGCACAGCCAGGAGTGGCTGTGCTACTAAACTTTCCTTTGAAGCCTTGCTAAGGCATAGAGGGAATGTGCAAGTAGAATTATGGCGCAGTGGACCCGGAAAATCCGGCCGTGATCCGAGGGAAAAATTCTCCGCGCTGCCACTTCTGGCAGCAAGGGACATCCGCGACTCCCTCCCTCAAACTACGCCGGCGAACTCATGGACCGCCGCTGCTGGAAGCATTCGCGGCAGAACACGGGACGGCCCTGCGTCGGGCGGAAAGGAACTGTGGTTTCCTTTCCGCACTGCGAGCAGGTCGTTTTGGTTTCCGCCCGTTGGAAGTTATTGGCGCCGGGACTCGGGCTCTGAGAGCGTTTGGCTTTGCAGTCCTTGCACCGCTTGGGCTCGTTCTTGAAGCCCTTGTCGGCGAAGAACATCTGTTCGCCGGCGGTGAAGACAAACTCCTGACTGCATTCCGCGCACTTCAGGACCTTATCGTGATATTCCATACACTGCTCCGAGGCTCCACGCTGGTTGGAGAGCCCTGCGGCACCTCCGCACGCGTCAGATTTTGCTGGGATACGCCGGGGATGAACGTGAGTCCCAATTCCGACTGGTCCGAGGGTGCTTAGGAAAATCCCGGGTCGTCTAGCTTGCCTGGGGGAGCTTAATCCTGCTCCCGCCGCTGCTTTTTGCGCAGCCGCTTGCGCGATAACGCTTGCTTCGCGCGGCGCTTTTCACCAGGCTTCATGTAATAACTGTGTTTCTTGATTTCCTTGATGATGTCTTCCTGTTGCACTTTGCGCTTGAACCGGCGCAGCGCATTTTCCAGAGACTCACCTTCTTGAATGCTGACTTCAGCCACCTAGAATTCACCGTCCTTCCGATGCATGTGGCAACAATGGCTATTAACCATAAGGGCTACGAGAGGTCCACTCGTTTATAAGAGCCTATTGGCACTCACTTCTAGCGGACCCGCCCACCGAAGTCAAGCGTTGTTTTTTTTGGCCCGCCCTCGCGCCTGGCACGACCCCGGACAGGGCTGTATGGGACTTTCCCGCGTACCTGCTAGAATATCGGTGCACCTACCCCCCGCCCCCGGCAGTTTGGGCGGAGGCAGAAAGATGCGCTCATGTCCCTGATGCGCGATGCGATCGGCGTATTGCTGGCAGGCGGCCAGGGCGAACGGCTGTGGCCGCTCACGCGCGACCGCGCCAAGCCGGCTGTGCCATTCGGCGGCGTCTACCGCATTATTGACATCACGCTTTCCAATTGCATTAACAGCGATCTCCGCCGCGTCTTCGTTCTGACGCAATACAAGGCGCTCTCGCTCAACCGGCACACCCGCCAGGGCTGGTCGCAGCTGCTGGGTCTCGGCGAATTCATCGAAGTCCTGCCGCCGCAGATGCGCGTCTCCACGAATTGGTACCTCGGGACCGCCGACGCGGTTTACCAGAACATTTATTCCATTGGCAGCGAGCACTCGCGCTACGTCATCATTTTGTCCGGCGACCACATCTACAAAATGAACTACCAGAAAATGCTCCAGCAGCATGTGGATTCCGGAGCCGACGTGACCGTGGCTACGTTTGAGGTTCCTTCGCAGGATGCCATGGGCCGATTCGGCGTTATCGAAACTGACGCGAATTGGCGAATCGTCGGCTTCGAGGAAAAGCCCGTCTCCCCTAAGCGTTCGCACCTGCATCCCGACATGGTCAACGCTTCCATGGGCGTCTACGTCTTCAACACGCAACTCCTGATTCCCGCGCTCCTGGCGGACGCTGAGGACCCCAATTCCAAGCACGATTTCGGCCGCGATATCTTGCCGCGCATTTTCTCGAAATACCGTGTGTACGCCTACAACTTCATCGATGAAAATAAAGTCGGCGCGCAATATTGGCGAGACGTGGGCACCATCGAGGCTTACTATGAAGCAAACATGGACCTCGTCTCCGTGTCGCCGGTATTCAATCTGTATGATAAAACCTGGCCGATCCGCACCTGGCAACACCAATACCCGCCGTTGAAAACCGTGTTCGCCGACCCCAAGCGCATGGGCGTGGCTCTGGACTCCATGGTCGGCGGAGGCTCGATCATCTCCGGAGGCCGCGTCAACCGCTCCGTGCTGGGCTACGATGTGCGCACTAACAGTTACTCCGACGTCGAAAATTCGATCCTGTTCAATCATGTGACCATCGGACGGCACGCCCGCGTGCGCAACGCCATCATCGACCGCCACGTCACCGTCCCCGAACACGCCGAAATTGGCTACGACCTCGAGTCCGACCGCCAGCGCTACCATGTCACCGAAAGCGGAATCGTCGTAGTCGTCCGCGAAGAATCCATGATCGAGGAACCGGAGTGAGAATGCTGGAGGCTGGAAGCTAGAGGTTCGAGGCTGGACGGAATGAGGAAAGAACGCCTGGCTGGCAAATTAAGCTCATAACCTACGATTTTTGGACTCTAACGCATTTATCCGTGTTCATCTGTGTTCATCCGTGGTTTCATTCGGTTTGGATCTTTTCCCAGGAGGCGGCATGTCGACGAAAATCGCGCGGGTGCATGGCAGGCAGATCATTGATTCGCGCGGCAATCCTACGGTGGAAGCGGATGTCACGCTCGAAGGCGGCGCGCTCGGCCGCGCCGCAGTGCCTTCGGGCGCGTCCACCGGCGAGCACGAAGCCATCGAATTGCGCGATGGCGACAAATCGCGCTACCTCGGCAAGGGCGTGCTGAAGGCCGTCGCCAACGTGAATGGCGAGATCGCCCGCGCTGTGACCGGCCTCGATGCCTCCGACCAGCGCGCGCTCGACCGCCGCATGATCGAAACCGACGGCTCGCCGAACAAAGGCAATCTTGGCGCCAACGCCATCCTCGCCGTTTCCATGGCGGCAGCGCGCGCGGCCGCATCGTCAGCGCACCAGCCGCTGTACAAATATCTCGCGCGGTATTCCAGCGATCCTTCGGGCAACACTCTTCCCGTCCCGATGATGAACATTTTGAATGGCGGCGCGCACGCGGATAATTCCGTGGACTTTCAGGAATTCATGGCCATGCCGGTGGGCGCGAAGACGTTTGATGAGGCTCTGCGCATGGGCGTCGAAGTCTTCCACCGGCTGAAGGCGGTGCTGCACAAGCGCGGCTATTCCACGGCGGTCGGAGACGAAGGCGGCTTCGCGCCCAATCTGAAATCCAACGACGAAGCCATCGAAGTCATTCTGGAAGCCATCGCAGCCGCAGGCTATAAGCCCGGCGAGCATATCGCCATTGCGCTCGATCCCGCATCGAGCGAATTCTACGACAAGGCCAGCGGCAAATATGTTTTCAAGAAGTCCGACAAATCCGCGCGCACCTCGGAGCAGATGACCAAGTTTTATGCCGATTGGGTCCGCCAGTTTCCCATCGTGTCCATCGAAGACGGCCTAGCCGAAGACGACTGGCCCGGATGGAAGCACCTGACCGCCGAGCTTGGCGGCAAGACACAGCTCGTCGGCGACGACTTATTCGTGACCAACACCGTGCGCCTGCAACGCGGCATCGCCGAAAAAATCGGCAACGCCATCCTGATCAAGCTCAACCAGATCGGCACCGTCACCGAAACCATCGAAGCCATCGAAATGGCGCGCAAGGCAGGCTATGCCTCGATCGTTTCGCATCGCTCCGGCGAAACCGAGGACACCTTCATCGCCGATTTCGTCGTGGCTATGGGGACAGGCCAGATCAAAACAGGCTCGGCCTCCCGCACTGACCGCGTCGCCAAGTACAATCAGCTCCTGCGCATCGAGGAAGAATTGGGCGCCGCCGCAAAGTTCCCCGGCCGCGCCGCCCTCGCGCGAAAATAGTCTCCCGCGACGAACACTCGAAAATCCAGTACGCTATTCGTGTATGAAAAAGATAACGATTTCCGCCAACGATGACTTAGTCAGACGAGCCCGAAGGACCGCCAGGTCTCATGGAAAAACGCTAGAGGAGGTCATGCTCGAGTGGCTTGAGTCCTACCCGCGGAAGAAGGTGTCGGCCCGCGAATACGACGCCCTGATGAAGCGACTCCGGCGCACCGTTCGCACGGCTGGGCCCTACACGCGCGACGAAATGAATGAGCGGTAGGCCGGAATACAAAGCCAACATCTCGGGCGCAATTGTCGAAACTCACGACTGCATGACGACGGGAATCTGTTGCTACAATCGCGCTTCCATTTTCTTCTTTTGTTCTGGGTATCTTTCGATTAGTTCCAACAATTGGCTTGGCGAGGTGACATCCCCGATGGCCCTCGCGATGAAACCTGAAAGTAGAATCTGCTCGGAGCCATTTGGAAGTTCGGCCTTAATTGCTCGTGAGTTGGGGGAGCCAGGGATAACTGTTGAAAGTTTTCTCATCCGATCTGTCTCTCCTCGAGTAACCCAAGTCAATCTGATTCCCCGAGAAAGGGCCATGTCAAAGAAGCGGTGTAAGTCAAATTGAACGAACACCCTTACACGACCCATCAAAACTTCCGTCATGTGCTTAGGATTCAGCCACAGATATAGTGGAGTGCCCCACCCGGCCATTAGATTTTGATGTATTAAGTCCACATAGGGAGGAATCTCGGCCATAGCTTTCAATTCCTCGCCACGACGACCCTGGTCGCTCAGCAAACATGGTTTCTTAGGCGGAGTGAGATGGAAAAAAATGTGGGACACCACCCCAATGTGACCTCCTTGAATGTATTCGTCCCTTATGCCAACCAGGGTGAGGCAGCCGTCGACCACGGCCACGTCGACCCCTTTCGCCAAAGCCCCATCGCACACCTTGTTTACGGCTTCTGTGTAGTTTTCGACTTCAACCGGGTCAGGGAACAAGTGAATTTTCTCGTCGAACTGAGGGTCGACACCACGATCGGTCTCAATGATTTCTTTGAACTGAGCCAATCTTTTCCTTTGACGGAAAATACGGGTGGCTTGTTTTGAAGCATGTTCGCCAAGCATGTCTCTGATCTGTCTCAGCCCTTCCTGGTCAGGCAATCCCCTTTCCTCCGGAAGGAGCCCTAAAAGAGTTTCATTTACCTTACCCTCCTTTAACTCGATCACTTTCCATTGTGGGCCTGATTTATCGGCTAGGTTGACTTCAACAAGGTCCCCAATATGAGCAAACGTCGTCAGGTCGAGGATGAGCGCAAATCGCATTCGGTCTTCCTGATTACGTTCAACAACCACGTCAAGAGTACGCCTGAGCACTTGAGGATCTATCCGACGGATTCCATATTGTGTCATAAGACGTTTCAGCACCCACGTCTGGTTTTGGAGCATTGTGTGTAAGATGGCGTCAATTATTCGTCTTAATACAAGCAGGCGCAAATCCAGGATGCGAAGAATCTCAAGCTTCGAGTTCACTTGACCATCTCGGAGCCTCCGCAGTTCCCGGATCCCTTTTTCTTCCTTACGGACCCGCTCTTCAAGCTCAACCACGAGCGACCCGATCTGCCTTTGCGCCAAGTCGTAGCCATAGTGGCAAGCCCGCAAGAAACGACGTCGCATTGAGGGATCTTCCAAAGCTTCCGGAAGGTTCCTACCCAGCTTTTCCAATTCCTGGAGACCGGTAGTGAACGCAACGGTCGTGAGGCGTTCAAGAATTGGTTGGAAATCATCGAGATGCGGATGATTGAGGTGCACTACTGAATTTTAGGCCGGTGACAGTTATTGAGCAATCCGTGTATTCTGACGGTCATGCCAAAACGACCGAAACCGATTGTACTGACCGTGCTCGATGGATGGGGCTACCGCGCCGAGACCAAGGGCAATGCGATCGCCCTCGCGCGAAAACCGAACTACGACCGCCTGCTGAAGGATTTCCCGAACACGCTGATCCAGACGTCCGGACCCTCCGTCGGTTTGCCCGAAGGGCAAATGGGCAACAGCGAAGTGGGGCACATGAACATGGGCGCCGGGCGCATCATCCATATGGACATCACGCGCATCGACTTGATGATCGCCAACGGCGAATTTTTCAAGCAGCCGCTGCTCATCGAGGCGATGGAGCGGGGCCGTGCGCGCAACCTGCACTTGCTGGGCCTGTTGAGCGACGGCGGCGTGCACTCGCACATGCAGCACCTGTTTGCGCTGTTGCGGATGGCGCGCGAGCAGCACGTCGAGCGCGTCTTCATTCACTGCTTCACCGACGGGCGCGACACGCCTCCGCACAGCGGCGTCAATTACATTCAACAGCTTCAGCAGAAAATCCGCGAAATCGGCTGCGGCCGCATCGCCTCCCTCACGGGCCGCTACTACGCCATGGACCGCGACAACCGCTGGGAACGCGTCGAGCGCGCCTATCGCGCCGTCGTCCACGGCGACGCCCCGGTAAAAACGGCCGATCCGGTCGAAGCCATCCGCCGCAGCTACGAACGCGGCGTGACGGACGAATTCGTCGAGCCTATCGTGATCGCGGCGAGCGCTTCGCCGTCCGCGCCGCCCGCCGGTCCGATTCGCGACGATGACGCCGTGATCTTCTTCAATTTTCGCGCCGACCGCGCGCGCCAGATGACGCGCGCCATCGCCGAGCCGGGCTTCAAGGAATTTGCCGATCCAAAGCGCCCGTCGAATCTTTTCTACGTGGCCATGACGCAGTACGACAAGGCCTGGCCGTGGCTGCGTTACGTGATCGCGCCGGAAAAAATCGCGCACATCCTGGCGCAGGTTTTCGCCGAGCAAAACCTGAAAAATCTGCGCTGCGCCGAGACGGAGAAATACGCCCACGTCACCTATTTTTTCAACGGCGGCATCGAAAAGCCCTTCGGAGGCGAGGAACGAATTCTAGTTCCTTCGCCCAAGGTGCCCACGTACGATCTGAAACCGGAAATGAGCGCCGCGGGCATCGCCGACACGGTAGTGAGGGCCGTCGAGAAAGGCGACTTCGACGCCGTGGTTATGAATTTCGCCAACGCCGACATGGTAGGGCACACGGGTAATCTGGAAGCCGCCATAAAAGCAGTGGAAGCAGTGGACGAATGCCTGGGCCGCATCCGCCAGGTATTGCAGCCGCGCGGCGGAGCCTGGATCGTCACCGCCGATCACGGCAACGCCGAAACCATGATCGACCCCGTCACCGGCGGCCCGCACACCTATCACACCACAAATCCCGTCCCGCTGATTCTCGCCACAGAAGATGGCGTCGGCCCCCTCTCGCCCGGAGGCTCGCTGCGCGACATCGCGCCCACGCTGCTCGGCGTTCTAGGTCTCCCCGTGCCGTCTGAAATGACCGGCCGCGATCTCAGAATGAAGAAGTGACTGGCTTGCCCTGAGTTCCTACGAAGGGTGATTCGCTTGCCCTAAGTTCAGCGAGGCGTGGTTCGTGAATCGCCTGCCCTAAGGTCGACTCTGCAACTCACGCGGCCTGAACTCCACTGTCCGGTCGCAGGCAAATTTGGTCGCAGCGGTTTAGTCGGGTAATCTGCGCGGTGGAGTCCTCGTCACACGCTACGCGAAGGGCCGGTCCGGCTCGAAACGTTGTCCCCTAGCCAGAGCCCAAAAAAGCCAGATGACGATAACCGGACTTATCATGGAAGGACTTGGCCGTCCTGCAATCCCAGAGTCTCCATACTGACCTTGAGTTGACAATAATCCATATTTCTGCAATCATGGAAATATGGCAACCATTTCATCGAAGAAAGACGCTGACCAAATCGCCAGATACGCGGATATGTTCTCCGCAATCGGCACGGAACCGCGACTTCGAATAATGCAGTTGTTGTTGTCGGCTCACCCCGACGGTCTCACCGTGGGTGAAATTCAAACTGAATTGGATATCCCGAATTCGACGCTGTCTCACCATCTCGACAAACTAAAGAATGAGGGACTAGTTTTGGTGCAGCGCGAGAGCACCTTTCTTCGATACACGGCGAATACTGACGCTTTGCAAGAATTACTCCAGTTCCTTTACGCGGAGTGCTGCACCCGGAATAAGGCCGTGAAGCCGCGTGACATCATTCAGATATGCAAATAGGAGCCGATATGAGCGCGATAAAAGATGCCGTGAAAGAGAAATATGGACAGGCCGCTAAGCGAGTCACATCCGGGGGGAATGGTTGCTGCGGAGCAAGGGCTTCCAGCGGACTGAATTGCGATCCGATCACGTCAAATCTTTACGATACTCCGCAAGCGGATGAACTTCCCGCCGAGGCCATGCTTGCTTCGCTCGGTTGCGGCAATCCGACTGCACTTGCCAAACTGAATCCCGGAGAAACGGTGCTCGATTTGGGTTCTGGCGGAGGAATTGACGTTCTATTGTCGGCGAAGCGAGTAGGGCCTACAGGCAAGGCTTACGGGCTCGATATGACTGACGAAATGCTGGCACTGGCGAACGAGAACAAGCAAAAATCAGGGCTCCAGAACATCGATTTCTTAAAGGGTGAAATCGAGGACATTCCACTTCCTGAGAATTCCGTGGATGTCATCATCTCGAATTGCGTCATCAATCTTTCGGCGGACAAAGATCGTGTGCTCAAGGAAGCATTCCGCGTCTTGAAGCCCGGAGGACGGTTCGCCGTGTCCGATGTTGTGACTCGTGGCGAGATGCTCCCCGATATTCGCAAGAGCGTGCTGTTGTGGGTTGGTTGCATCGCGGGGGCGCTGGAAGAGAACGAATACCGAAACAAGTTGGTGAGCGCCGGATTTGAAAACGTCGAGATTGAACCAACCCGCGTTTACAAACTGGAAGATGCCCGAGAGTTCCTATCTGGCGAAGGCATCAACGTGGATGCCATCGCCCCTCAAGTGGACGGTAAGTTCATGAGTGCGTTCATTCGTGCGGTCAAGCCGTCCAATTCAAAGACTTGCTGCGGGCCGGACTGCTGCAACTAAACGAGCGAATATGAGTCACTACAACGTCTTGTTCCTTTGCACTGGAAATTCTGCTCGTTCGATCATGGCTGAGGCAATTCTTAACCGCAAAGGTCGCCCGAACTTCACTGCCTACAGTGCAGGCAGCCATGCCACCGGAACTGTTCGTCCCGAGGCATTGAAACAGATAGAACTTGCCCGAATGCCTACGGAAGGCCTCCGTAGCAAGAATTGGGACGAGTTCGCCCTACCGGGCGCACCTGAGCTTCATTTTGTTTTCACCGTCTGTGACAATGCTGCTAAGGAAATCTGCCCGGTGTGGCCCGGCCAGCCAATGACCGCGCACTGGGGTGTGCATGATCCTGCCACCGCGACAGGCACGCCCGAACAGATCGAGAAGGCATTTCGAGATGCCTTTATGATTCTTGACCGTCGAATCAGTCTGTTTTTGTGCCTGCCGCTATCTAGTCTCGACCTACTTGCCATTAAGAAAGAAATTGACCGCATCGGTCTCGACATCGGAAAAGAATGAAACCATCATTGTCGCGTCGATGTGTTGCTGAGTTTGTTGGCACCGCGTTTCTAGTGGCAACAGTGATCGGTTCCGGTGTCATGGCAGAGCGATTGTCTAACGGCAATGTCGCCTTAGCACTTCTCGCCAATACAATTGCTACTGGCGCTGCGCTCGTGGCTCTAATCTTCGCGTTTGGTGGAATCTCGGGTGCTCATTTCAATCCCGCCGTTTCCCTCGTGGACGCCTTCGAAGGCGGCTTAGTTTGGAGCCAGACCCCACACTATGTCATCGGTCAGGTGCTTGGTGGAATCACGGGGGCAGTCGTTGCCCACCTCATGTTCGGACTTCCCGTCGTATCCCTTTCGCAACATGTTAGGAGCGGTCCTTTGCAGGTTTTTAGTGAATTTGTGGCGACGTTCGGCCTTATTTCTGTAATTTGGGGGTGCTCTCGGCTTCGGTCCAATGCCGTTCCATTTGCGGTCGGTGCGTACATCACAGCGGCCTACTGGTTCACCGCGTCCACATCGTTCGCGAATCCTGCGGTCACGATTGCGCGGTGCCTCAGTGATACATTCGCAGGCATCCGGCCTGCGGATGTCCCGTGGTTCATAGTGGCCCAATTCCTTGGGGCATTTGCCGCAACCTTTCTCTTCCGATGGCTTGTTCCTAGGTTACGAGAACGTGCCAAAGAAGTTGTCCTCGCCCGCGACAAGCTGGCGTAAATTGCGACGATATTTTTCGTCCAAACCTGCCAACTCCTTTGAAACGGCCTTATCGTCAACTGGCCCCAACCAACCGGAGAGTCCCACTAGAATCAAACTTCTCTATTTTGAATTTAGGATTCTAATTTCAAATCTCAAATTCTAAATTTCAAATCTTGCTTTGAGATTCCGCCAAAACGTTTTCCGGAGTGGCACTCAGGATTTTTTCAAAAATGGCTGGAATTTCAAAGATGGCGCGGTTTTCCATGGCCGCCGTGCGCGCGCGGTATCGCGCCAGTTCGCCCGGCTTCAGCAATTCCGCCACAGCGCCCGCCACCTCACGGTGGCTGCGCACCACGATGCCGACTTTTTTTTCGCGCACCCACTGCGCGTTGTACCGCTCCTGCGGCAGCGTCCACGCGTTGCAATCGATGATCACGGGCAAGTGCCTGGAAAGCGCCTCGCTGATGCTTCCTGGGCCCGGCTTGCCGATAAAAAAATCCGAGAGCGCCATGTAGTATGGAATTTGTGTCGTAAAACCCTCGACGTGGATGGGAATCCGCGTGGGTTCGCGCCGCAACGCCTCCGCCAGTTTTTCATTCCGGCCGCAAATCAGGATGAGCTGCACCTGCAATGTAGACCGGTTGATCTGCCGCAAAATGTCCAGCATCTTTGAGGTGCCGTATCCTCCGAACAAGACGATCCCAGTGGGCAGGTCAGGATTTAGACTCAGCTTTTTCCGCTCGGCGGCCCTGTCCAGCGGGACGGGTTCGTAAAAGCGCGGATGAAGGATCATCCCGGAAGTCCGGAAGACGGTGCCATCGACATGCCCAAGCGCGCGAGCCTGTTCCACGGCATGGTCTGTTCCGCAAATAATATATTGTGGCTCAGTCTCGATCCAGAAATGCTTCGGATAGTCCGCAAGGTCGGTCAGGACCGTGACGAAAGGCCGGCCCGGAAAGGCCTTCTCAAAACTTTCCCGCAGCGCGCGATTGAAGTGCGGCACGAGCGACACCACCATGTCCGGCGAGTGCTCATTCCAAAACTGTTCGAGCACCCGCACGGAAGGCCCGTGGTACGTCCGCACCACAAGCTGCAAAACGCGCATGAGCTGTGGGCTGCCAAGCGTCCACCCATTGCGCAGCATCTTGTTATACATGTCCTGAATTCGAATTCCGGTCAGCTTGCGGAGGATATCCAGCGGGTCAAGGACTTCCTGAAGATTCACCAGGGACACATCCAGCGGCAGGCCCTGCCGCTCGATTTGCACCTGCAGGGCGGTGGCAGCGTTGCGGTGGCCCCCTCCGGCGTCAAAGAAAACAAGATCGATGCGGCGTCTACGGTCCTGGGGGCCGGACATTCCGTCTGCCATCTACCGTCGCACCCCCTCGCGCGTTAACCCATTTGTGTTCAATTAGTAACAGACAATTCTTACAATTTGTTCAACATCGCGTAACAAATTTGCAAAGTCCTTTTGAGAGACTTTTCCACAATGAGATGCGATCTGCACGTCCACTCGCTTCACTCAGGCACCCTGCCTGTTGCTATCCTGCGCCATTTTTTTCTGGAAAGCTACAGCGCTCCGAAGGACGTCTACTCCACGCTGCGCCAGCGCGGCATGGACCTGGTCACACTGACCGATCACGACTCCATCGGCGGGGCGGAAGAGCTGCGCCGCTACCCGGATTTTTTTATCAGCGAAGAGGCGACCTGCACGATGCCGAGCGGGACGCAAGCCCACGTGGGCGTCTATGACATCACCGAGCGCCAGCACATCGAAATCAACCGCCGGCGAAATGACATGATCCGCCTGCTCGCCTATCTTTCCGAGCAGCGCCTGTTCTTCACCGTAAATCACGTGTTTTCTTCTCTGACCGGGCGACGTGACGCCGACGACTTCGAGTGGTTTTCAGGATGCTTCCCCGCCGTCGAGGCCCGCAACGGCCAGATGCCGGCCTCCGCAAACCAGCATGCCGCCGAGTTTGCCTGGAAGCGATGCAAGACTCAGGTGGCCGGAAGCGACGCGCACGCCCTCGCCTCAGTGGGCACGGCGTATACCGAGGTGCCGGGAGCAAAGAACAAGGAAGAATTTTTCGCCGGTCTGCGCGCCGGAAACGGCCGGCTGTGCGGCGAATCGGGCGGCTACTGGAAATTGACCCGCGACATCCTGCTGCTCTGCCGGGAAATGATGCGCGAGGATCGCTGGACCGTGTTGCTTGCTCCGCTGGTCGCTCTGGTCCCCGCGGGAGTCGCCGTCGACTATTTCGTTGATCTGGGCTTCGTCCGCCGCTGGGGCGCCGCCATCAACGGTCCCAGGCCCGCGCCGAAGGGTTTCCTGGGCGGGTTGCCGGTGCGTCAGAAGCAGATGGCGTAGCAAGTAGCGCAGGCTTCAGGCTGTGGGGTTTGCCGCCTGCTTCAACTAAACCCCACAGGCTGAAGCCCGTGCTACGAAACCCGGCTTTCACACGTAAGTATTGGCAGATTGTGGAAATGAGGTTCAATCATGACCGCTCGAAGGATGGTCTGGGAGTTTATACAAGCCCGTGACTACCAAGTCATGAAGAAGGTCCATCGCTGGCGCCCGCCGCGATGGCTGCGCTTCTGGATGATTGCCTCGACGCGTTTGGGCGACGGCTGGGTCTGGTATTCCGTCGGGATCGCGTTGCTCCTGTTCGGAGGCGACCTGCGCTTTGTTGCCTTTGCCGCCAGCGCGTCAGCGGAAGTTGCGACCGTTGTGTTATTTCGACTGATCAAGAAGGCCAGCAAAAGGAAGCGCCCCTGCCAGCTCGAATCACACTGCTGGTCGAAGATTCTACCGCCCGACCAGTTTTCTTTCCCCTCGGGCCACGCGATGAGCGCCTTCGCCATCGCGATCCCCTTGTGCATCTTCTATCCGCAATTGCAAGCGGCTCTGCTGGCCCTCTCGGTGAGCATCGCCGTGTCGCGAGTAATCCTGGGAATGCATTTCGTAAGCGATGTAGTAGTGGGATCCCTGCTAGGGGCGGGATTGGGATACGGAGCGTACCTGCTGATCCGGTAGATGCGCGTTTCATTGGCACAGGCACTCTTGCCTGTGCTACTCAATCGCGTCACTTTCATTCAGGAAGCAATCCGCTCGAAAATCCCCGCCGCCCCCATCCCCCCGCCGATGCACATTGTGACCATCCCATACCGCGCCTTGCGCCGCTCAAGCTCGCGCAAGATGGACGCCGTAAGCTTCGCACCAGTACACCCGAGCGGATGCCCGAGGGCGATCGCCCCGCCATTGGGATTCACGCGCGCAGGATCAAGCCCCGCCTCATGAATCACCGCCAGCGACTGTACGGCAAAGGCTTCGTTCAGCTCAATCACGTCGATCTGATCGAGCTTCAAGCCAGTCAGTTTCAGCACCTTGGGAATCGCATACGCAGGGCCGATACCCATAATCTCTGCCGGCACTCCAGCCGTTGCGAAACCCAGGAAGCGGGCGAGCGGCTTCGCTCCCAGGGCGGCGGCGCGTTCCGCGCTCATCACGATTGACGCCGCAGCGCCGTCGCTTGTCTGAGAACTGTTGCCAGCCGTCGTCGTGCCGCGCACATGAAATGCGGGCTTGAGCTTGGCCAGAGCCTCCATGCTGGTGTCAGCACGAGGTCCTTCGTCCACTTCGAAAACTGCCGTGGTTGTTTTCGCCTTCGCGGCGCGTCCATTCGCAGAGTTGGCGACGACCGACGTCCGCACTTCCACCGGCACAATTTCGTCCTTGAACTTTCCGGCGGCAATCGCGGCGAGCGCGTTCCTGTGGCTGGCGAGCGAAAATTCGTCCGCCTTCTCGCGCGTGATGCCGTATTTCTTGGCCACGTTTTCCGCTGTAAGTCCCATGCTGAGATAGGCATCCGGATAGTGGTCCATCAGCCAGGGATTGGGAGAAACCTTATTGCCGCCCATGGGAATCATGCTCATGGATTCCGTGCCGCCGGCCAGAATAACGTCAGCGTGGCCGACCATGATGCGTTCAGCAGCCATGGCAATCGCCTGCAAGCCAGATGAACAAAATCGGTTGATCGTGATGGCCGGAACTTCGGACGGCAGCCCAGCGCGCTGGCTGGCGATCCGCGCGACGTTCATCCCTGCTTCGCCCTCAGGCATGGCGCAGCCAAGGATGACGTCTTCAATATCCTTGGGATCAAGCCCGGGAACGCGGCGAACCGCCTCCTGCATGGCAATGGCGGCAAGATCATCCGGCCGTGTGGCGTGCAGCGTTCCCTTGAACGCTTTCCCGACCGGCGTTCGAACTGAACTGACGATGACGGCGTCTCTCATGTTGTGACTCGATTCTAGTGAATGGTGACCCGTGGTCCGTGGTCCGTGCCACCACGTAATTCGATTGGATGCCCGTTCGAGAGAAAAAGCAACAGGGCGTGCTATTCTCGTTTCCCTCCATGCGCCGCCGCCGGACGCTGATCACTTCGCCGCTCAAATGGCAGATGACCGCCCTGCCGGTGGCTCATCCTGCCCTGCCCGTCATTGCCGAGCGGGGCGGCACGCAGCTTCGAACGCCGAAGCCCGTGATCGTGGTCGATACCCGCGAGCAGAACCCATTTTCGTTCGAACGCTTTGGCGGATGGTTTTCGGGGATCGAGAAAAGGCCGCTGGAAATCGGCGACTACTCGATTGCCGGGCTGGAAGATAGGTGCGTCGTTGAGCGCAAGGACTTGAGCGACCTGGTGCGTTCGTTCCACGTGGAACGTTCCGTGTTCGTCGCGCGCCTGCGGCGCATGAGCGCATTTCCCGACCGCCTGCTGGTCATCACCGCCGCGCTCAGCCAGGTGAAATCGCGCTACGAACACAGCCCCGCAAACCCGAACCAGGTCACCCAATCGTTGATCGCCACGCTTGCTGGACTGCACGTTCCTTTCCTGTGTGTCGAAACGCACGAACTCGGCGAAGAAATTGTCGCCTCCTACCTGTACCAGGTCCACCTCTACCATTGGCTCGAATCCAACGGCCACGGCCGCCGCCTCGCCGATGATGATTTGTGAGTTTTCAGTAGCACAGGCACTCTTGCCTGTGCGGTTTGGTCGATCCACGAGCGAGTTATCGATGGGTTGCAGCGGAGAAAACCGCACAGGCAAGAGTACCTGTGCTACATTTTTCGCAGCTGTTTAGACAAGAGTACCTTTCGCGTCATCCCTCGCCACGAATTCATGGTTCCGTAGCGGTCCTCCCCGGAAAATGGAAGGTGGAGGCAATTTTGCTCTTGCGCCGCGCACTTGTGCTTTGCCTTTTGCTGGGATTGCTGATCTTCGGCTGGCTCAATTGGCGCGGGCAATCCTCGCGGCAGCAGCTACGGAAAACGCCCCAGCCAACCATCATCAAACAGCCGGCCAATTTCTCAAGCCGGACGTTTGATCCGTCTAACCCGCCGTCCGAAATGCCGCCGCTGCCTCCCGGGGAAAACGCGGAATGCGTTTCCGATTTTACCTCCAACGCCAATGTGGGCGGACAGACTCGGCGCACCGACGCCACGCACGCGACTATCACCATCACGCTGATCCAAATGACTTTGCAACTCAACATCACCATCTGGGTGCCGATAGACGTAACTCCGCACGTAGTCGAACATGAGGAAGGACACCGCCAGATCGCGGAATATTATTACCAGACCGCCGACAAGCTCGCGGGGCGCATCGCCGCGTCCTATATGGGCAGACATGTCGAGATCACCGGCACAGATCTCAACACAGAGTCCAGGAAGGCGCTCCGACAAATGGCCGCCGAAATCACCGAGAAATACGACCGGGAGCTGAACACCGAGCCGACGCAACTCCTTTACGACCGCATCACCGACCACAGCCGCAACGAGGTCGCCGCGCAAGATGCCGTCGATCAGGCCCTCAAGAACATAGCAATCGAGTCGCCTCACCCTGCCAGTTCGGACACGCCAGAATCGCGGTGAGTAATTGCTGGGACGATCGAAACTATTTACGCCGACTGTTGGGTCGGCCGCTTGCTTTTTTCGTTCCACTGGTAAATGGAAAACATGCTCGCGCCGAGTGAAATCACGATGAGCGCGATCATCACGTCTTCCAGAATTGGCGATCTCGCCTGCCGGATGATCCAGCGCCCATAGTGAATCGCCAGCGCGCCCTCGATTAGAAAGCGCGCAAATCTTCCCGCGCCGACAAAACTGAAGAGCTTTTTTCCCGGATACTTGAACGCCGCCGCAGCCGCCACAATCGCCGTAAAAGGGAACGGCGGCGGCAGCATCGACGCAACCACAAGTGTCCACCCGGCCCGCTTTTGCACCAGGTCTTGAATACTGCCCAGGTACTTACGCGATGCGATTTTATTAAGGTGGGAACTGCCCTTCCGGCTGACCCATACCGTCGCAAAACACCCGATCAGCGATCCGAGCGTAGCCATCACCGCGTAGTACGGCATGCGATCGTGATAGCGCGCGCACAGCGCCAGCACAAGCAGGTCGTTGCCGAAGGGAACGACAAGAGGCGATGAATCAAATGCGCCCAGCGTCAATACTCCCAATCCGCCTGCACGGAACAAAGCCCTCGCGATAATGCGGATGATCGGTCTCACGTGATTTGCGCCGGCCACGTATATGATGCCACGGCCCACGACGAATAAGCTCGCCGCCTCGCCGATAATGAATGTAACTCGCGGCTGAGCGGAGTCCGGTTTGCAGTAGCGCAGCCAATCTTGGCAGTGTGGGTTTGTAGGCTCCCATGAAGATGGCCGACGCACCGACAATCGCGAAACCTGCACAGCCAAGAGTGGCTGTGCTACTGGGGCCGCCGAGCTTTGAAATCAAATCAGGACGGGCGAGAATTAGACCAATATCGCATCTGAGATCTCTCGCGTTAAGCCTCGATGAAATTTGTTAATTCCGGAGTGGTTTTCCAGTTTTAAGGGTATGCGCGATGCGCTCCTGGGTTTTGCGCTCGCCGCAGAGGGAGACGAAGGCTTCGCGCTCCAGGTCCAGGAGGTACTGTTCGCTGACGAGCTGCGAGGAGGTGAGCGCGCCGCCGGCCAGGATGTGGCCGAGCTTGCGCGCGACTAATGCATCGTATTCCGATATATATTCGCCGCGCAGCATCATGTGCACCGCGAGCTTCGCGGCGGCGCTGAATTCTTCGCCGAGGACGCGGATCGACGGTTCGCCCGGAGCGGGCGCCGTTTGCCGCCATTCGCTGCGGACAAGGCCGAGGGCGGTTTGCTTGGCGTCGGCGACCAGGCGGTCGAGATTCATGGCCACGAGATCGGCGCGGCGCAGGTAGCCGAGACCGCGCGCTTCTTCCCCGCTTGTCGAGACTTTTGCCATGGCGATGTTTTCAAATACAGGCTTGAGCGCGTGGAAGAGGTCGATGTCCTCTTCGCCTTCGGCGCGTTCGTTTGCTCGGATAATCATTTCTTTCGTGCCGCCGCCGGCCGGGATCAGGCCGACGCCCGTTTCGACGAGGCCGATGTAGGCTTCCGCCGCTGCGTGGATGCGCGTGCCGTGCAGCACCACTTCGCAGCCGCCGCCGAGCGCGAGGCCCTGCGGCGCGACGACCACGGGCTTCGGCGAATGTTTGATAGCCAGCGTGGTGTTCTGGAATTGGCGCACGGCGAGGTGCAGGTCGTCCCACTCCTGCTCCTGCGCGGTCATCAAAATCAACATCAAGTTCGCGCCGGCGGAAAAATTCTCGCCCTGATTGGCGATTACCATGGCGTCGAAATCGGCGCGCAGGCGCGAGAGGCCCTTGTGAATCATGGCCAGCAAGTCGCCACCGATGGCGTTCATCTTGGAGTGGAATTCGCAGCAGATTACCCCGTCGCCCAGATCGATCAGGCTCGCGCCGGAATTTTTCTCGATTTCTTTGGCGCGCTCCTTGAGCGATTTCAGATTAATAATTCCCTCGGACTGCGGCGAGGGTTTGTAAGCCTTTCCGGCGAGATCGAAATACGACGTCTCGCCCTGCGCCGACTGGTAGAACGATTTCTTCCCTGAAGAAAGCAGATCTGTGACAAGCGGCGGCAGCGCGTTGCCTTCTTTTTCAAGCTGCTTCGCCATGGGCTCGACGCCGATGGCATCCCACACCTCGAACGGCCCGAGTTCCCAGACAAAGCCCCAGCGCATGGCGCGGTCCACGTCCACAATCGAGTCCGCAATTTCGGGGACGCGTCGCGCGGCGTAGAGGCACATGCCGGAGAGGACGCCCCAGATGAATTTCTGCGCCTTGTCGCCTTCTTTTCCTTCGAGTGCCGGGCCGCCCAGCATGCGCAGGCGCGCGCGCGTGTCTTCGATGGCCTTTCCAGCATCAATGGAAGCGAATCGCGCCTTCTGCTGCGGGCGGTATTCCATTTTTACGGGATCGAGCGTGAGGATTTCGGATTCGCCGCCGGACTTTTTCACGCGCTTGTAAAAGCCGCTGCCGGTCTTGTCGCCGATCCAGCCGCGCCGCGCCATCTCCTCGAGGAGCGGCGGCACGCGGTAGAGTTCGCGCGATTCGTCGTTGGGAATATTTTCGTAGATGTTGCGGATCACGTGCAGGAGGACGTCGATGCCGACAATATCGGCGAGGCGAAACGTCGCCGACCTTGGCCAGCCGAGCGCGGGACCAGTGCAGGCGTCCACTTCCTCAAAGGTCATGCCGAGCTCGTTCATCAGGCGAATCGCATTCAGCATGGAAAACGTTCCGATGCGGTTGCCGATGAAATTCGGCGTGTCCTTGGCAACCACGACGCCCTTGCCGAGCTTGTGGTCGCAGAAATCGGCGAGCGTTTGGATCACTTCGGGGCGCGTCGCCGTTCCCGGAATAATTTCGACGAGCTTCAGGTAGCGCGGCGGATTGAAGAAATGCGTGCCCGCCCAGTGCTGCTGCCATTCTTCAGGCATCCCTTCCGCAATGCTGCGCACAGGCAGCCCGGAAGTGTTTGTAGTGACAATCGTGCCGGGCTTGCGAATCTGCGCGACGCGCGAGAGCAACGCGCGCTTGATTTCAAGATTTTCGGCGACGACTTCGACGATCCAGTCCGCCTCGGCGCAAAGCTTCAAGTCGTCTTCGAAGTTGCCGGTGACGATGCGATTCTCGAGGCCCCGCGTGAAAAATGCGGCAGGCCTGGCCTTGACTGCGGCGGCGAGGCCCGCGCGAACAATGCGGTTGCGGACTTCGGGACTTGCGAGGGTCAGCCCGCGCTTTTGCTCCTCGGGCGTAAGCTCCCCCGGCGCGATGTCCAGCAGCGCGCACCAGACGCCGGCGTTGGCGATATGCGCGGCGATGCGCGCGCCCATGGTGCCGGCGCCCAAGACCACGACTTTTTCGATCGCTCTTCTTACCATTTCTGTTAGGTTAGGCCTGTTAAAGTGGCCCGTCAATTCGCCTGCGATCAGGGTTCTAGTTGGACAGCCACTCTTGGCCGTCCCGCTCATTCCCGGCAGGGCGAAAAAGGACAGCCAAGAGTGGCTGTCCTACTGCCGCATCGGACCGACTCGGGCGCCCATGCAGGTTACAGAAGCGACAATCTGGGGTCAACGAGAAACGCCGGGCAGCCATTTTAGAGGTAACCTTAGAATATTCCAACAATGACCGAAAGTAATACAAATAAGGTCCTGACCTGGCTTCAGAGCGCGGTGGAGCGCGTTCGCGAATTCGCTTACCCCGACCCAAATGGGCCCCAGCAGGAGCGGCCCCGGATAGGAGTCGCTCTGGGCGGAGGCTTCGCGCGCGGAATCGCCCATCTGGGCGTCCTGCGCGTGTTCCAGGAAGAAAAAATCCCCGTGGACTATTTGACGGGAACCAGCGCGGGAGCGTTGCTGGCCATCTCCTATGCCAGCGGCCACACCATTCCCGAAATAGAACGGCAGGCGAAGGCCACGCGATTCAAGGACTTTGGCAGTTGGAAGCTCTCCTGGCTGGGTCTGGCCTCGAACCAGAAGCTGGAACATTACCCGCGCAAATTTCTTGGCGTGAGCACGTTCGCAGATTTGAAGATTCCGCTGGCGATCGCGGCGACCGACCTTGCCTCGGGGGAGGCGGTCTACTTCTCACACGGGCAGCTGGGCCCGGCTCTGCGCGCGTCTTGCGCGTATCCCGGCATGTTTATGCCGGTTGAGATCGATGGCCGCATGCTCGTGGACGGATTCCTCGCCGCGCCTGTCCCGGTGGAAGCCGCACGGAGCATTGGTGCCGACATTGTCATTGCCGTGTTCCTCGAGGCCGCCAACAGCCGCAAGCCCACCAGTATTGTGGACGTGATCGGCCTTTCCTTTGCCATATTGCAAAGGCACGCCGATCTCGAGTGGAGGCGCGCTGCCGACATCATTATTGAACCGGTGGTGAAAGATTTTCTGTGGGACGATTTCGACAGGACCGGGGAATTGATCGCCGCGGGCGAAACGGCCGCTCGCGCTGCCCTGCCAAAAATCCGCGCCGCGATTGCGGCTAAATCCGGCGAGGAAACATCCGAGGTGAATTCAGACGGGGTGTGAGGAATTGAGTTTGAGGTCAGCCCAAAAAATTATGGGCGCGCCGAGTAGGACGGGCTTCAGCCTGTCGGTTTTCCGCATGCTGTCCCAACAGACGGCGACAGGCTGAAGCCCGTCCTACAATACATTCTAGAAAACGAATCGCGCGAGCAGGTACACGGTGTTGTTGGAGTTGGCATTGCGTCCGGCTCCATCGTAATTTGTGGCGGCTCCGTTGAAGCGCGTATACCCGGTGTACTGAAACGTGAGGCCGATGTTCTGAACGGGCCACCACGAAACATTAGCGATGATTCCGGCGCTTCGCGGGTCGCCGTTTGCATTGCCGGTCACTGGAACGCCCGGCACAAAAATATTGGGATCGGGTGTTCCATCGACGTTGAAATATCCGATGGTGCCCGAGTATTTGTCGCCGAGATGATACTCCGCGTTCGCCTGGACGGTATTGAGATGATGCTGGATGAGCGTATCTCCCGTAATGCCGCTCGCTGTTGCGACAAGCGATGAATTTTCGCGCGTGTACGCTCCGCGGATCGATAGTACATCGCCTCGAAGCTTGGTAAGCGTCAGGTCATCCTGGAAATCGACGGCCCAGTCGGTATAGCCGTCCTCCAAGCCGGTGATGGCTCCCGGTGTCGATTTCATGTGCATTCCGTAGGTACCGACCTCGAGGTTGTTGTTCTTCGAATTTTGCTGCCAGGCCAGGCGCCAGTAGGGAGCAACCCCGCGGATGTTAGTCAGCGCATTTCCGTTCCCATCCACTCCCGTATTGGGCAGCGCAACGCCGATGTGCGCGGAACGGTAAATAGTTCCGGCAAGGTACAAGTGGTTGTCCCACATGGCGTACATGCCGATCCCGGCAACGTCTTGCGCCAGTCCTCCATTGACGATGGCGCCGGCATTCGGCCCTGGAGCCCAATCACTGCTCACCCACGGGAAGCCCCACGCCGGAGTGCTGTTCCAGAGGTCTTCGATGGTGGGATTGTTGTTCAGGGTGATCCCAAAGGCGAGGTCTTTCTTGAACAGCTTGGTGGCATTGGCGTACCGGATGTCTGAGTTATCCCAGGTGAAATGGTCGCCCTGGCTGGTATAGGTCACCTGCACGAAGCTGCCAACATGGGTGGCCCAAGCGCCGGCCA
>Ga0210409_10002024_pt1 | contig 24975 bp, 20 predicted proteins | sample IncBWH17MmetaG_FD_161649 | JGI IMG/M metagenome (GOLD analysis project Ga0210409, IMG submission 161649) | Forest soil microbial communities from Barre Woods Harvard Forest LTER site, Petersham, Massachusetts, United States - Inc-BW-H-17-M | ecosystem: Environmental > Terrestrial > Soil >...
TCCACTTATCCCTCGTGGACACTTATAGATGTGCCCACAACGGAGAGCATCCTTATTTATTCTCATTTCGTCCAGACGGTTTCTACCCGACGCTTACGATGAGCACACCATCGGCCGGGGTGCCTAACGAGGAAAAAGGTCTCGGTTCCAGACGCATTTGTGGTGCGTAGAGGCCAGTCGAATTGAACATTGTAGGTCCGCCCCCTACTCCCGTTGGGAGTGAGCCTCCACATGAACCGAGACTGCTGATTCCGTTCCAGATGTAGGAAGTGAAAGAACCTGGCATGTACGCACTCGGGGCAGATTCAGTTTGATATAGCGCGGTCAAAAGTGGCCACGAAATCGCGTGTACTTGACCTCGGCGAATCCATTGTTTTTGGCGTTTTTCGCCTCTAATGAAATCAATAAGTTACGCGTTATCAGTGAGGGGCAGAATTCCGAATCCCCCGTTCTCCGCCATCTCTGGGCTTTTCTTTTCATTTAGTTCAGAGCGTTTCCCGTGCACCTCTCGTGTCCCCTTCGACTCAAGGAGCGCTATCGGATCTTGAGCCCAAGTGTGCTTTACGTCGGCTTCCACCTGCCCCTGCCGTTGGCGTACTCAAGGCGCATAATGTCTCTCGGTGATTTTTATACTGGTATCGCCGAGGAGAATTGAGACTCGCTCGAGAGATACTCCAGCCGACAGGAGTTCGACGGCAAACGTGTCGCGGAAACGACGCGCGGGGCTCTCCTGGAACTTGCCACCCATCGCTTGGAGCTGCTTGCGCGCTTCGCCCTTCGTGACTTTATTCGTGCGCGCGAATTCCGTCACTTTCATACGTTTGAACAAATCGATCAACCTCCCTTGCCAGTAGGTAACAGATGTCTGGGGTTTGCCCTTGCCTGTAAGGAACCAATGGCGCTTGCTCCTCCTCGGGATCGCACCCAGTTCAGCCACAACAAATCCTGGAAGTGGACAATGGACTTGTATACCCGTTTTCCGCTTGGAGAGACGAATCTTCCCGTTTGCGAGCCTGTCCACCGAACAGCTTACAGCGTGACCGATCCGCAGCCCACTGTAACGAAGTAGAAGCACCAACCCCCGAAGCCTGCAAGCATTATCCCTTTCCCGCGGCCGGCATTCTTCGGTCCTCTCTGCAATCGCTGTCAAGATCTGCCGCATCTCGTCGGGCGAGAAAGGCGAAGGTGGCCTCATCGATAGCTTCGGGTTCTTGATTGCGCTTACGGGACTGTCGGCGATCCAGCCATTCAGAATCGCGAATCGGAAAAAGCTGTGCACACGTTGAAGCTTTTTGAGAGCTGCAAAGTTCTTCTCTCTCCACGATGCTCGGAATTTCTGCAGAGTACGTGTATCAAAGTCTTTCTTTTCATGAGCTGACGAAGGGTGAGTCGGTATTTGTAGATAGTTTTGTGTTTGAGGTTCCGCGCCTCAGCATCGGCAAGAAATTCCTTTGTCGCTTGCGCAACCGTAATTGGCTTTTCGTCCTGGCGAATGGGCAGGTCATCGGAAGCTTCCCACTCGCGAATTACTTTCTGTGCCTTACCCCAATCGCGAGTCCCGAGCGGCTTCCGAATCTTCCGCCGTCCGATGAGACCGTCTATATAGCGCCGCGGAGAGCACTTCTCGACCTCTTCCCACCGAAATAAGCTTGCATGGCCGCGAGTCTAGGGGCCTATATGTCTGCCCATTTGGTTTCTTGAGATCCACAAGCGCCAACGGGGAAAAAGTCAGATCTTTGTGGTAATGAAGATTCAGCGTTCGATCCCATGCCGCCGTCTGTGACAGTCAACACAAAGTGTAATCAAATTTTCCGATGCGTCATGGCCAAGCTTACTTCGCCGTTTAAGATGATGGACTTGCAACGTTTCTGCGGAACCGCAATCTTGGCATCGCCATCCATCCCGGTCCAAGACCTGAATTTTGAGTGAGTCGTAGCTTTCCTGACTCAGTTTTAACCGGGGTTGTTTCTGTCGCAGCCGCTGCATGTGTTTGGTGACGGCTCTCTCAACGGATAACCGAAGTTGTTCCATACAACCTTGCCAGATTTAAGGTTGATCCTCACGAAGGGTAGCGCCAGCAAGAAAATCAGCGCAGATCATCTCAAGACAATAGCCGCGCGACCTGTAAGTACCCAGCATTAGCGCAGCCGTTTCCAGTGCTTCCTCGACCACCGGGATCTGACTCTTGTAGAGTTTGAAGTAGATGATTTCCCAGAGTTCAGTCTCCTTGCCAGTGAGATGTCGTTGGACTTCGCCCTTGAATCCTTCCTTGGGCATCTCTTTGGCTTTGTGCAACCAGGTTGCACTGTCAAAGGCTTCCCCTTCTCGGCGCGCTACTTTGACCAGCTCTATTGCCTTGCTCCAGCCGACTTCTCGCAGCTGTTGCTTTGGGATTCGTGTTAATTTCTCGTGAATCGCCATCAAGTAATAGGCCTTACGGCGCGATCCCGGAAATCGTTTCTCGAGAAATTCATCAAACGACTTCAGTGTCTCTAGCCTCCAGTATTGTTTTGATCGAACCTCACACAAACATTGGCCTAGCTCGACAAAATGCACATCTTTCTCTTGGTCTTTCGTTTTCTCCCAGGACAAGATCTCATCGATCTTGCCTAGCACGATGAGGGCTCGGCGGTGATTTATTTCCGGCAACACGGCCCTTTGTCCGTTAGTCCACAAGCTCGTCAAGCCAATCAAGGTCGCTCGCTCCTGCTTTGCGGATGAGATTCACATCGACTAATTGCTGGTTATTGAGGCACAGCCCCAGATGGCTGCAGCTAAGGCAACCATTCTGGGGAAAGCGGATGCCACTGTGAGACGCAAACTGACCCGCTTCGATTTGGCCAACCGTAGTTTCGACGAGGCGACCGAATTCCCGGCGCTGGTCTTCTGAGATCGATGCCTTTAGATATTGGATTTCGGGTTGGTGCTTTCGCACGAACACTACAAACGCCACATCAGAAATTCCGGTGATCCACGAATAGCAGATCAGCTGAGGATCTAGCGAAAGTAATCCTTCAGGACCTTCTGGATAACGACTGGTCGTTGTCTTCCAATCGATGAGGCAGCGTTTGCCATCGATCTCCCCAAGAGCATCGATGTAAGCAACGAAGTCATTGCCTCCCGGAAGAGTCCGTACCAGCTTAACCTGGAGATTCGTTTGCGGTTCATGAACGCTAACGCGATTATCCCTGGCGAAAGTGTCGAGCAGATGGACGCCCTGATGAACTAAGCGATCCCAGGAGTCTCCTTTTTTGTACTCGAATGAGGCATCGCGGAACGCTCCCCATTCCTTGAAGAGTTCTGCGGCACTATCTTCTTGGCGGAAGAAGGCGCCTAGAGCATTCTCGAAGCACCGACCGAACACCATTGCAGCGCGCGTCTCTTTTTCGCGCCACCCATCCAGATAACGGTAGCGATAGCTGCGAGGACAGCGCAAGTACTGACTGATTTGCGTGTAGCTATAGACCATCGCTTCCTCCCTGCATATCGGAGTGGGTAAGTGATGTGCAGTCCAGCAGCTCCCAGTCTGCTTCGGAAGCGAAGGCATCGAGGTTCTGGTAAGAGCGCCCGTTCAGGGTTATGCAAGATGTCCGGATGACCCCACGGAGATTGGAGAGCGCTTTTTCATCGACTTGGTCATCTTTGAGTAGCTGCGCGTCGTATCCAAAATCTCGAAGAAATCCATTCAGTTTCCAAAGAGCTTTCTCGGTGCAATACAATCGTCCGGAAAAGACCCGGTTTTCGAACGGTTTGGGCTCCAAAATTGCAAACCGGATCTCCACGAATGGTTTCTGCGGATGCCATCGGTAACGAGCCTGATCCACGCGAACAAGAAAAAGCCCTTCAATCTTGTTTTCGACCCCACGTTGGTTCAGATGAAGGCCAGGGATTTGTCGCTTCATTGCTTCACCTCCACGGGTTGAGAGTAAGAATTGAGCTTGCACACGAGGCCGTCTCTGTTCTCCTTGGCAGACGCCGCTATGTGAGTGATAAAGGACTCGACGAGGTCTCGGCTGGCGCCGCTCAGCGTTTCCGTCCCGCAGAAGTCTGCGGCATATGCCTTAACAAGAGACGCATCGAGGTTGTACTGGCGGATCAGAAGGCAAAGTCTGTCCCGCAGCCTAGGCTGACCGTTGTTTGCGCCATTATGGGATTGCGACTTTTGAGACTGCTCATAGCCCCCGGCAGGACGAGGGGAATTGGAAGCTGACCCCAACTCCTCGACAGAGCAAAGGCCAATGCCGTAAGCCTTTCGCAGCGCCCGGTTAACAGCTCGCGTTTCGGCCACGCGCATTTCGGCTCCGTGGACCAGGGAAGAAACATTGGAGGGATCGGCATCACCATATCCTGTAAAGCCTTTTGACCCACGAGACTTGTACACAGTCGCCTTAAAGACCCAACGGCCTGACGACGGGTCGCAAGATTCGCGCACTTGCTGAACGTGAATGCCACGGCACCGTTTGCGAGTCGCCAAGCTCAATAAGCCAGAATGGGTGACATACCAGTGCTGGTCGAGGAATCGGACATCTCCTGAGCAAATTGATAGAGAATGGCTTTCAACAAGTGCTCTCAGTTCATCCAGCTTCGTCTTTGGAAGCCCACTCCAAATCGACCTAGCAAGTTTGAGATTTGATCTAACAAGTCGGGATTTTTTATTCATATTGATCTCCCTTCTGACTATGCTAAGCGCTAAGCATATCCTTAGCGCTTAGCATAAGTCAAGTGGTTCTTGATTAGTCGGAAGGGTCGATATATCGTTCTCATTCGATGGCCAAAAAGAATGAAAAAGATCCACACGCCGTCGAATTGGGCCGACGGGGTGGTAAGGCACGCACCCTAAAGCTAACCTCCGAAAAACGACGTGAGATTGCGAGCAAGGCCGCCCGGGCGCGCTGGGCTAAACAGAGAAAGAACGACCAGCTGCAATAGAAATACTTGGGGCCCGGAAAGTACAGATTGAGGGCCTTGAATCGGTCCTCCTGGTGGCGGAGACCTAAACTCTATAGGGCGAGGCAATAGGATTTAAGGTCGTGGGTTTTCTGTGGCACCCTCTCGCCATAGCTTCTGTTGAATCCGTTTGCCATACTCGCCAAGACTACCTGAATTAGTTTTTGCAGGGGGATTCTGCGCCCAAGGTGCACGAAGTTTGATCTTGAGCTTATAACCGCATTGGATATCAGATAGGTATGTGATGGAATGTTTGTCGACTCTTCTCGTCAAGGAAGCCTGGAATGAGGGTCCGCCTCGGAGGAATCATGACCAAGACCATGAGACGAGCTGGAACAAGAAGAGGCGCCCAAATGCCAAGTTGGAGGACCGATCGGCGCGATCAGAAAAAATGGAATGGCCGGTTCATTAGAATCATCAAGAGGGATTACTTGAATTCAGACTCTGTCATCTCCGCCATTTTGGGCAATGAGCGCCTATCGAAAATGTGCGCAACCAAAATCAGAAGCTACGTAGATAAGGGTGTCACGAACTATTGGTATGAGCAGAGTAAGGCCAGGGGTGCCAAACACAAGAGGCGATTGGAACAGGCTATTGTAGGGATGAACGCAGCCCGTAGTCTTTACTTGGATCGAAGGGACCAAGCGACGGCGCAGTATCTTGGAACACTGGCATTAAGGCTGTCACAAGAGCTCGGTCGCTGCAAGGAAGCCTTTGCAACCAAGAGTCATGGCCGAGATCGGGATCATTCGTTTCTCTTGGAGTGCCATTCATTTCTTCAATCAGAATTGGGGCAACCCATTACATACGTAACCCTCGCGAATCTGGTGAATGCCGGGAACGAGGTGGAGGGAAGCCCTATGAATGAACTCATGACCGAAGAACAGATCCGGAAGAACCTAGCTAATTTCAAGCGTAACAATCCCCTATGGCGACTGTACTGCTCAACAACGGAACTCCCCGCTTAAAGCTTTATCCCCTTCACCCGGAAACAAAATAGTCCAAAACAACCCGTTTTGTTGCCTGTAGAAAGTCCGATCCCTTTCGTAATCTGAACCTGCGACTCGTCATGAGTCGAGAGGAAATCTATGGAGGGATCATGAAAACCGAGACGGCGAAATCCAAGAACACAACAGCGAAGTTGCTCAAAGTAAAGCCTAAACTTGCAATCGAATACCGCGCCATTTCAACGCTTAGGCTCGACCCTAACAATCCCCGGCTACACAGCAAAAAACAAATCCGTCAGCTTACAAAAAGTATCGAAGTGTTTGGCTTCCTTGTCCCGGTTCTGGTAGATGGTCGAGGGCAAGTGATCGCCGGCCATGGCCGCGTGCTTGCTGCCCGGCGCCTTGGCATGACTGACGTCCCAACAATCAAGGTCGCGCACCTGACCGACGCACAACTCCTCGCATTTATGATTGCGGACAACCGTTTAACGGAGACCTCAATCTGGGATGAACGATTGTTGGGGGAGCAATTCAAGGCACTTTCAGTTCTCGAACTGGATTTCGCTGTTGATGTTACCGGCTTCGAGATGGGCGAGATCAACCTGATGATCGAGGGTCTCGCACCGGCTAGCTGCGGCAAGCAGGACCCAGCTGATTCGATCCCCGAGTTCGGCACAACACTCCACGTCACGCAAGCTGGTGACCTGTGGGGTTTGGATCGCCATTGGGTCTACTGTGGCGACGCTCGAAACGATACTGCATACTCCGTCCTGACGCAAGATAGACGCGCGGCAACCGTGTTCAGCGACCCACTTTGTAGCCACCCCATAGACGACTACCTCGCAGGATTGGAAAAAATTCACCACGCGGAGTTTCCCGAGGCCTCCGGAAAAATGAGGGAGGAGGAATTTACAACGTTCCTTATCGAGGTGCTTAAGTTGGTCGCACGTCATAGCGCTGACGGAGCACTTCAATTCATCTGTATGGATTGGAGCCACACGCCAGAACTGCTGGCCGCAGCACGTCACGCCTATACGGAATTCAAGGATTTGTGTATTTGGATCAAAGACGCCGCTGGACAAAGCTCGCTTTACCGCAGCCAGCATGAACTCGTCTTCGTCTTCAAAAGTGGCGAGGGAGCCCATCGTAATAACATTCGGCTGAGCAAGTCTGGCCGTTACCGCACGAACGTCTGGAAATATCGTCCTGTGAAGTCCATGGCCCGCGACACAAACGAAAGCAACTTATCAGATCTGCGTCCCACCATTAAGCCGGTCGAGCTGGTTGCCGATGCCATTGTAGATAGCACGGCTCGCGGAGACATCGTGCTAGATCCATTCTTGGGAAGCGGCACGACACTGATCGCTGCCGAGCGCACTGGTCGGGTTTGCTGTGGTATCGAGCTCGACCCACGCTACGTCGACACGATCGTACGCCGCTGGCAGAAGTACACCGGCCTTGAGGCCGTTCACCAGCGCACCGGCCAGACGTTTGCCCAGCGTGAGAAGGAGACCCCCGATGCCCAACAAGGATGATGACTCAACATACGAGATTGGATTTGGCAAGCCACCTGCGCACAGCAGATTTCGTAAAGGTCTTTCGGGCAATCCCAAAGGGCGGCCCAAAGGCAGACGGAATTTGGCTACCGTCTTGGAGCGGACACTGCAAGAAAAAGTTGTCATCAATGAAAACGGGGTGCGCAGGACGGTCACCAAACTCGAAGCCGCAGTAAAGCAGCTCGTCAACAAGGCAGCGGCAGGCGATCTGGCAGCTTTACGGCAGTTAACAGTTCTCGCTGGGTCGGCCGTGGAGCAAAGCGTAGACACTGCGAAGGATCAGCTAGCCGCTGCCGATCTAGAGGTCATGCAAGGCGTACTGAAGAGACTCGAAGGTTGCGCGAAAGGAAAAGACCATGAGAATTAGCAAAGAAGAATTCAATTTGTTCTTGCGAACTGACCTTGTGGCGTTTGTGCAACGATGTTTTCGTGAACTGAATCCAGTAACGGCGTATCTGCACAACTGGCACATTGAGGTTATCGCCGAAGGTCTGGAACAGTGCCGCATGGGCAAGTTGCGTCGTCTCATTATCAACGTCCCACCACGATCCTTGAAGTCACATATGACCTCGGTGTCGTTCGTTGCCTGGTTGCTTGGGCATAATCCCGCGGCCCAGGTGATTTGCGCCAGTTACGCCCAAGACCTTGCAGATAAGCTGGCCGTGGATTGCCGATCGGTGGTGGCAGCCGAGTGGTATCAAAGTCTGTTCCCAGCAACGCGCCTCGCAATGAGAAAGCCAGCAGTAAATGACTTTATGACCACAGGAAGGGGATCTCGCCTGGCCACTTCCGTCGGTGGGGTGCTCACTGGGCGAGGCGCCGACTTCATTATCATCGACGATCCCCTTAAACCTGATGAAGCACTTTCCGAGACCCAGCGGAATGCCGTCAACGAATGGTATGACCATACGCTCATCAGCCGTCTTAACAGCAAGCGTGACGGCTGCATCATCCTTATCATGCAGCGGCTTCATGAGGACGACCTAGTTGGCCACGTGCTTCAACAGGGGGACTGGCGGGTATTGAAATTCCCCGCAATCGCACAGGAAAATGAAACTCACGAAATCCAGACTCTCTACGGAGGGAAGGTGTTTCACCGTAAGGAAGGTGAGGCCTTACACCCGGAACGGGAACCACTCGAAGTACTCACACAGATCCGAGAGATTCAGGGCGAATACACTTTTGCCGGCCAATACCAGCAGGCTCCGGCTCCCCTCGGCGGCGGAATGGTGAAAGCGGAGTGGTTTGAGACGTACGCCGCAAATGAACGGCCTGCGAAATTCGAGATGGTCTTTCAAAGCTGGGACACGGCAAACAAGCCTACGGAGCTGAGCGATTACAGCGTCTCTAGCACCTGGGGTGTGAAAGACAAACACCTTTACCTCATCCATGTCTATCGCAAGCGTGTTGGCTATCCGGAGCTCAAGCGCGCCGTGCGGGATCAGGCAGAAGCATTTAGTCCCCAAACGATCTTAATCGAAGACAAGGCGTCGGGCACCCAACTAATCCAAGAATTAATCAGCGAGGGAATGCACGCGATCAAAAAGTACGAACCAACAATGGACAAAACCATGCGGATGCATACGGTTACCAGCACGATTGAAAATGGCTTTGTTCACCTCCCGGACAAGGCAGCCTGGTTGAACGAGTACCTACACGAGCTGGCGACATTCCCCAAGGGCAAATACGACGATCAAGCCGATTCAACATCTCAAGCCTTGGACTGGTTCAAGAACAACTCCGCAAACGGGGTGTACGGGCTGAATGAGTACTGGAAGCGAGAGCAGGAAAGGATTAAGGCTGCTCAGCAGGCCACGACGATACCAGAGTCAATGCCATGTCCAACCTGCAACGGTGTGATGAGCCAACGCATCGCCAACGGCCTCAGGTGTGCGCAGTGTGGAGCACAATGGTCACCTCCCGGCGCCCAGCCGCGTGTCCGGTACTTAACCCGCGCTGACATTTTCAATGGGGTGAAGTTTCGTTGAGAGTTTGCCCTTGTCCGAACGTGCGGCAGGCAACGCTTTATCCGCGCGATAGAACCAAAGTCACGCCTTGAAAATCGCCGCATTGTCCTGCAATTCAGAAAGTAACCTGGCGGGAAATAGGCGCACGCTGCACTCAGTCCTGGGAAGTCGCAACGTGCAAGGAGCTTTGCACTCTATTCTGGTCGGATCACGGGCAACTCTGAAGTAGCGCGATTAGGTAAGGGTTGCCGACAATCCACCCGGCACCCCGTCTTTCACTTCCCACAAACGCCGTTATCTGGATAGTGATCGGGGCTTGTCCAGTAACACCGACTACATGTCCATGGGGTTGCAGGACAAACCGCGTCCCATGACTATTTCCGGGACGCGGTAGGGGTATCAATTGAGCACATTCACAAAGTAAAGTGCGGGCTGTTCACTTAACTGCAATCTGTCCGAAGTAGACTAGGCGCGCTGTAAACTTGGGGGCGCATGGATGCAGCTTAGCTCCTCACGCGTTGTCGCGTCTGGTGTCGGGCTCGTCTGCATGATTACCTTGGCGTTCGTTCTGTGGGGTCACGAATCTTTTTCCTCTCCCGCCAGAATCTCCCTGCCTGAAGACTGGAGTCACCACTACGTCGTATTCTCGAATCCCACGACATTAGAACAGTCCTTGCTGGTCCGGCAGGATGCCCGGTTCTGGCATCAATGGTACCGGCGCAATGTCCGTTCAGCGATTCCGGTCGCCGAATCTGCTTTCGAAGAGTCTCGCGAGCCAAATGAGAATTTGCCCTGGGTTGATGGCGACTGGTTTGGCTGGTTCGGCTGGTTTCACCGGAGACACCGCAGACCAACCCCTCGGAATCCATTGAAGCGCGACTGGAGCATCTCCCTGGGGCCCAATGCCACTAGCGGCGCGGGCAATTATCCAGCCAAATTTTCGTTTGATATATCCACGGCAAGTTGTGCTGGCGCGGCCCAGCCTGATTTTGTCGTCTTCAATACCGGTGTGGCGACGAGCTCCCAGGCGAGCATTGTGGCGTATGACAATCTCTATAGCGGATGCAGCGGTAGCGGCTCCGTTCCGTCGACTTACTGGGCCTACAATACGACCGGCTCCGTGGTCACTTCGGTGACGCTGTCCTTGGATGGCTCCCAGGTGGCGTTCGTTCAGACTTCAACCAGTGTTCCCACGGCAAATTTGGTCTTGCTAAAGTGGAAACCGACTATAGACGGCGCCACGAGTACGAATCCGGATCCGATTAACATCGTCACCACCGCCGCTCAATACCCTACCTGCATCGCCCCTTGTATGGTGCTCCTCCCCTTCAGTGGAGGCCACAACGACACGAACTCCTCCCCCTTTTACGACTTCGACAACGATGCCCTCTATGTGGGCGACGACGCAGGGGTCCTGCACAAATTCCAGCCTGTGTTTACCACCGGGACTCCCGCTGAGGTCATTACCGGATGGCCGATCTCGCTGGCGAGCGGTCTAAAACTGAGCAGCCCCGTCTATGATTCCGTTACCGGAAGAGTCTTCGTGGGTAGCGGCTGGAGTGGCACTGTCGGAAGCAATCTCTATGCCGTCACGGCCTCGACAGGCGCCACAGCGGCGACCAGCGCTTCATTAGGCAAAGGAAATGGGATCACTGCGGGTCCGATCGTGGATTCCACCGCAGGAAAGGTTTACGTTTTTCTCGGCACCGACAACAGTCCCAGCGGTACATGTCTTGGCGGGGGGCCTTGCAGCGGCGTCTATCAATTCACGGCCGGTTCTAATCTGACGACCTCCGTCGAAGCCACCGTACAGAGAAGCACCAATACGTTCGCTTTCACGCTGAATACAGGAACTTTCGACAACACTTACTATACGTCTGCAAACTCCACTGGAAATCTTTACGTCTGTGGAAACAGTCTAGGCACGGCAATTCTTTACCAAATACCAGTCACTGCCGGAACGATGAGCAACACTTCCGTCGCAGGACCCCAGCTTGCCGGCACCGTTGGCTTGGCCGCCAGTGGGCCTTGCTCAACCGTGAGTGAAATCTTCAATCCAAACGTTGGCGGAACGCTTGGGACGGACAGAATATTTGTTAGTACGAACGGGACCGGCGCGGGCACCTGCAGCTCCGGCTGCCTTTACGATCTGCCGGTTAACTCCTGGCAGCCGCTTACCAGCTACGCCATTGGGGAGGAAATTACCGACAAGTTTTTGAATATTCAGGTGGTGACCAAGGCGGGCACTTCGGGAAGCGGTTCGCCGTCTTGGTCGAGCCCCGGCAATATTACGCCTGACGGTACGGTGGATTGGACGGCCAAGGAAGCTCTCGGCGGCGAGACGTTTGGCACCTGGCAGGCGCATACCAGCTACTTCACTGGATCCGCCATTCTCGACACGAATGGCAATGTTGAGGTTCAGCGAGACGCAGGCGCTATGTCCGGCGCTACCCAGCCCAGTTGGCCCGCTGCCATCGGCGCAACCACTTCGGATAACTCGGCAGGTTGGACCAACGTGGGGCCACCGGACAATTTTGTGCTCGCTGTCACCGGCGGTACCAGCGGCATGGTCGTGGACAACACGGTCACGATCGGAACGCTCGCAGGCGGCTCACAAGTTTACTTCACGCCACTAGGCCTGGGTTTCAGCACCTGCGGCGCCGGCCATGGCTGCGCCGTGCAGACCTCGCAATCGGGGTTGAACTAGTATGACGACGCGCGATCAGAATGAGCGCGCACCGAGTCACACATCGTCTGAGCAACCCCGACCAAAAAAGCCCTACAAGAAGCCAGCCTTTCGTTTCGAGCGTGTATTCGAAACTTCGGCGCTTAGGTGCGGCAAGGTCCAGGCAACTCAGAGCGGGTGTATGCACAACAGAAAGGTCTCATGAGGCAGTTGGACGACAGGCCGCTGAGCGAGGAAAACGCGCTGAAATGCGAACTTGCCGGAGAAATTCTGCGTTGGTTCGGTACTTTGCGATTGCAAGTCACCGGGCACAGCATGCTCCCCTCCGTGTGGCCGGGTGATGTCCTTCTCATCGAGCGATGCGATTTCGGTCAAGTCTCTAGAGGCGAAATCGTTTTGTACACTCGCGAAGGGAAGCTCTTCGCGCATCGCGTGATTTGCGCGGCCGCAGACGTCGAGGGGCCACGCCTCGTAACCCAGGGTGACGCATTGCCTGCGCCGGATTTCCCGATTTCCGCCTCGGAGTTCCTTGGGCGGGTTTCGCAGATAGTCCGTGCGGGAAAGTGCAGCAAGCCAGCGTCCGTCCTTAGTTTTTCGAATAGGTTGGTCGCGAATGTCGCGCGGTATTCGACAATTGCCGCACGCATGCTCGTGCACATACACGTAACCGGCGGGAATTCGCGGAAACGAGAGGCCCTTTGCTAGAGCTTGCAGCCCCGGTGGGTTATTCGAACGTCGTGATTGAAATCGGCGGCATCGCCGCACGAGTGGCTGCCGCGGACCCCGCTTTTCTGCAGATGCTGGAGAACCGCTACGCAGGATTTATCAGTTCACGAACGGATGCCGATTTCGATTTCCATGTCGACCTGGGCGATCCAGGAATGGCCGACCCCGACGCGGATGTGTCTGTAACGAATTGCTTAGGATGCTGGTCGGTCGAGCGCGGCGATTTTCGCGCTGAATGGGAACCTGAAACGAGCCGAGGCAGAATTCGCCAGTCTCCCAACCCGCACCCAATCGATGCAGTCCTCCGCATTCTGCACTCGCTGTTGCTCGCGAAACGGGGCGGGTTTCTTTTGCATGCCGCGAGCGCGATCAGGAACGGAAAGGCCTTTCTCTTCGCTGGTGTTTCCGGCGCAGGCAAGACCACCATCGCAGGGCTGGCTCCCGCAGATGCCTCGCTCCTGACAGATGAGATCTCGTACGTTCGAAAACAGGCACACGGGTATTCCGCATGCGGCACTCCGTTCACCGGGGAACTGGAACAGCTCGGCGAAAATATTTCCGCGCCAATTGCGGCGCTCTATTTGTTGGCAAAGGGCCCCGCGAATCGCATCGACCCCGTGCCTGCCGCAGAAGCCGCGCGCGCGCTCCTCTCCAATATACTTTTCTTTGCTAAGGACCAGGAAATGATCGGTGCGCTGCTTCATTCCGCTTGCGAATTCGTGGGCCGCATTCCCGTTTCTCGCCTCACTTTCGTGCCGGATTCGCGCGTATGGGGGTTGATCGGATGAGCAGCAGACTCTATGTGGCGCGAAGCTCTCAGATCGCTGCACGCAGGCTTGACGATGAGATGATGATCATGTCTGCGGTCGATTCGACTTTGTTCACCCTCAACGAGACGGCCACACTCATCTGGGAGGCTGCGGACGGGTCGACCTCGCTCGAAGATATCGTTGCGCACAAGATCTGCACGCGGTTCGAGGTAGTGGAGAGCGAGGCTCTGCAAGATGCAGAGGAGATGGTCCGGCAATTGGCGGGCCACGGAATCTTGGTGCTCTCCGATAAACCGCTCGCGGTTGCGAAGCCCTCTCGACAGGTGATGCAGTGAGCTCGCTCATGGAGGACATGAGCGCAAAGGCGCTCAAATTGGGCATTCCACTGAGCGTCCAGCTCGACCTCACCTATCGTTGCAACGAACGCTGCATTCACTGTTACCTCGACCATGATGATCACGGCGAGATGACCACGATCGAAATCAAAAAGCTCCTCGACGAACTCGCCGCTGCCGGCGTTTTTATTCTCACCCTCAGCGGCGGCGAAATCATGCTGCGCAAAGATTTTTTCGAGCTTCTCGGATACGCCCGGGAGCTGACCTTCTGCGTTAAGCTCAAGACGAATGCCATTCTGATTCGGCTGCCCGAAGCGGAGCGCATCCGCGCGCTTGGTGTGGATTCGATTCAGGTCAGCATCTACTCCCATCGCGCGGAAGTTCACGATGCCATCACCAAAGTTCCGGGTTCGCTGAAGCGCTCCTTGGACGCCATCCGCTTTCTGAAAGCGCATAGCCTGAAAGTCATCGTCGCAAGTGTCCTCATGGCACAGAATAGTGGGGATTATCACGGCGTTCGCGCCCTCGCCATCGAACTCGGCGCCGACTTCACCCTCGATCCCACAATCACACCAAAAATGGATGGCGACCGCTCGATTCTGAGCCTCAATGCGGGCCACGCAGTGCTAAAAGATTTGTTTCGCGATCCCGCCCTAGTCGGAGACGCCGAGCAATTTTGCGCTGTCCCCGTAAACGCGGACGCGGACGCGGACGCGGACGTCTTGGATGATATTCCCTGCAGCGCGGGACACACCGCCTGCTATGTTTCTCCCTATGGAGACGTTTATCCCTGCGTCCAGTTTCCACTTCCCAGCGGCAATGTGCGCCGCAGCCGCTTTCTCGATATTTGGCGGCACTCGGACGCGCTTAATGAAGTGCGCTCGATCCATCTGCGCGACCTTCCTTCGTGTTCTCACTGCGCTCATGTCTCAGCTTGCAGCCGTTGCCCCGGCCTGGCCTATATGGAAGGCAATATGCGCGGACCTTCCACACAGGACTGCGAAAAGTCCTTCGCGCGGACTGGAGTACCGTCGGTCAACTTGCTCGCGAAGAGCGCGGTTCCAACGGGGCTTGTGCAAATTCGGGGTTTGACGTAAATCGGAGGGAAACTTTGCGCATGATTTGCCTCCGCTGTGTCGGCCCTGCTATGCCGGCTAAGCCGCGGCAAACGAGGTTGTGTGACATGTTTAGGTTTCAACATTGGCTCGGGCCGAGTCAGCAGAATGCAGACTTTGCAGGTCAGCTTGTTTCCAATCGTGCCCTGAAATTTCAAGCGATCCGAGAGCATGAGGAAACATGTGATGCCACTCGCAAGCCGCGCTGTGACGAGGTCAGTCGGACCAAGCACCTGACTAGGACGCTTATTGAGAAGTCGCACCCAATTGCACCCAAAGTGAGTTGTTACCAGCTCCGGCGTAAGGAACTGAAATTAAAGAGGAAGTTGGCTCTCCGGGTAGGACTCGAACCTACTGACTTGTGCAAGAATTCAATCATGAATTTGAAGAGGGAATATTTTAAAGCACCGAGGAGTACTGAGTGAGGAGAGAGCATTTTCAGACAGAAATCGCTGCTTGCCCTGCAAGACTTCCCTGTTAATTCCCTGATCCGCCTGCCGGGCTGAGGCAATAATCTGCCTTGAGAGGGCGCTGTGAGCGGGTGTTTTGTGGAGATCTGCCCTTCCCGAGAGTGGATGGTTCCCTGATTTTTTCCCTGTTACGACTGCGCCCTCCCGAGACATTTGCCCTTTGTCCCCAGTTCTACTAGCAAGATCGAAGTTGATTGCTGCCGTCGTCCCGAAGTGTTTGCGAAATCTGAGGTTGTCCGGGTAGGATTCGAATCTACAGCCTGCCGGTTAAAAGCCGAACTGAGAACAACGCTGGCAGAAACGATTCTTACTACCCAGCGAGTAGTCTAGCGAACCATGCGCAAAAGTATCGCTTATGGGCTGGACAACTACGCGTCACGGCAACTTGCACCGGGTGGTATATTATTGCCCGCGAATAAGCCATGGAGCAGAAAAAATGCGTGTGACTCGCCCACTTTTTTTCATAATTTTGGCAGCGCTTTGCCCGCTCGTCCTCGCGGCGCAAGCTTCGCGTCCTTTGCTGCAGCGGCCGACGTTCAACGGCAATCTGATTGTCTTCTCTTACGCCGGTGATCTGTGGACCGTAGACCGCGCCGGCGGCCATGCCTCTCGCCTGACAACAGGGACGGGCATTGAGACCGACCCGGTTTTCTCGCCCGATGGCAGCATGGTGGCTTTCACGGGCGAATACGATGGCAACACGGATGTCTTTGTTGTCCCGGCGGGCGGCGGAGTTCCGAAGCGCCTTACCTATCATCCGGCAGCGGATTCAGCCGTGGGGTGGACGCCGGACGGAAAGTACGTAATCTTCCGGTCGAACCGCGAAAGCGGAAGCCCGCGGTATACGAAACTGTTCAAGGTCTCGGTGAATGGCGGGCTAGCCACGGCAATGCCTCTGCCGATGGCGTTCTTCGGCAGGTTTTCAGCGGACGGAAAATATTTTGCCTACTCGCCCGTGGGCGGCGCATCGACCTTCAATTATTCCAACTATGTTGCGTGGAAAAACTACCGCGGCGGACTGGCAAGCTCGGTATGGATTGCCGACATGGCGACGCTGGACGTGGTGAAGGTCCCGCGTGAAAAATCGAATGACTTCAATCCAGTTTGGGTAGACAAGAAGGTCTATTTTCTTTCCGACCGCAATGGAGCGGTATCGCTGTTTCGGTTTGACCCGGCGACAAAATCCGTGACGCAAGCGGTGAAGAATGACGGAGCGGATATTCGCTCGGCGAGCGCGGGGCCAGGTGGCATCGTCTACGACCGGTTTGGCGAGCTCTTTCTGTACGACACGGCGAGCGGCCAGCCGCACCAGATCAACGTGGACCTAAGCGCGGACTTGCCTGAGGTGCGACCGCGTATTTCGCCAGCAGATCGCGATATCCAGAGCTATGGCATCTCGCCCACCGGCGTGCGCGCCGTCTTTGAGGCGCACGGCGACATCCTCACCGTCCCCGCAAAAGAAAGCACTACGCGGAATATCACGGGCACGCCCGGTGTGATGGAGCGCGAACCGGCGTGGTCGCCGGACGGGCAGAGCATTGCGTATTTCTCCGACCAGTCGGGCCAGTACGCCCTGCACATCAGCGGCCAGACCGGCGCGGGAGAAGTGAAGAAGTTTCCGCTGGCGAACGACGCGACCTATTATTTCCGGCCGGCGTGGTCACCAGACTCGAAGCTGATCGCCTTCCATGACAACAAGATGGAGGTCTGGCTGCTGGATACGGTGACGGGCAAGGCCGCGGTCATCGACAAAGCCGTTGTCAATGATGGAGACTACGACGCATCCTGGTCGCCGGACTCAAAGTGGCTCGCGTACACACAGACGATCTCGAACCGGTTCCATGCGCTGTTCGTGTACTCCATCGCGTCGGCGAAGAGCTGGCAGATCACCGACGGCATGAGCGACGTTCGCTTCCCCGCGTTTGACCGCGGCGGAAAGTTTCTTTACTTCACGGAAAGCACGAATTACGGAACGTCCACGAGCGGGCTGGACATGAGCAGCGACGCCTTTAACGTGACGCGCAGCGTGTACGGGCTCGCCCTGGCGGCGGATACGGCTTCTCCTGTTGCGCCACTGAATGAAGACGAGAAGAAACCCGACGCAAGGGACAAAAAGGACTCCGGCGACGAGCGCGCCGATAAAGACAAATCCGATGCTGCAAAGAAACCGGATGATGCCGGCGCGCAGGAAAAAACCGAAAAGCCTGAGAAGGTGAAGCCGGTGAAGATCGATCTCGAGCATCTCGAGGATCGCGCCGTCGCGCTGCCACTACCTCCCAGCAGCTATACAGGCCTGACGGCGGGCAAGGAAGGCGCGCTTTATTTGCTCGAGGGTGGAGGAAGATTCCAGGTAGGCGGAGGCCAGACGCTGATTCGCTTCGAGCTGAAGACGAAGAAATCCGAGAAGCTCGCCGAACATGTCGCGGGATTTGACCTTTCCTTCGACGGGAACAAGATGCTGCTGGAAATGGGACGAAGCGAGGGTGGAGGCCCTCAAGTGGCGGGCGGTCCCGCACCGTCATTTGTGATCGTTCCGGCCGACGCGCCTGTCAAGCCCGGCGAAGGCAAACTAGATTTGTCCAAAATGGAAGTCCGCGTGGACCCGCGCGCCGAGTGGCGGCAGATGTTTCACGAGATATGGCAAATCGAGCGCAGCTTCTTTTACGATCCGCACTATCACGGTGTGGACACCATTGCAGAAGAAGCGAAGTACAAGCCCTATCTGGACGAGGTTGGGGCCCGCAGCGATCTGAATTATCTATTCCAGGAAATGCTGGGCGACTTTTCGATCGGCCATCTGCGCGGTTCTGGAGGAACGATTCCGCACCCGAATCGCGTGCCAGGCGGTCTCCTCGGCGCCGACTACGAGATCGTGAACGGGAAGTACAGGGTAAAGCGGATCTACACGGGCGAGCACTGGAATCCGCAGGCGCATGCGCCGCTAGCGGAGCCGGGGGTGAAAGTGGCGGAAGGAGATTTCATCCTCGCCGTCGGTGGCCAGGACCTGAGCGGCTCGGACGACATTCAACGATTGCTCGAGGGTACGGCAGGAACGCAGGTGGTGCTGAAGATCGCCGCGGACGCGAGCGGTAAAGATGCGCGCGATGTTACGGTGACGCCGATCGCCGATGATCTCGGTTCGCGCAACCTCGCATGGATCGAGGCCAACCGCCGCAAAGTGCAGGAACTAAGCCGCGGGAAGCTGGCCTACGTGTATCTACCGGACACGGCGCTGGGCGGCCTGACGAACTTCAACCGCTACTACTTCGCGCAGCTCGACAAGCAGGGAGCGGTTATCGACGAGCGCTTCAACAGCGGCGGACAGGCGGCAGACTACATCATCGAGGCGATGAAGCGCACGCTGATGAGCTGGTGGGCTCCGCGCTACGGAGCGATTTACCGGACTCCGCAGGCCTCGATCCTGGGGCCAAAAGTGATGATCATCAACGAATTCGCCGGTTCTGGCGGCGACGCGATGCCGTGGTACTTCCGCGAAGCGCAACTGGGACCGTTGGTCGGCAAACGTACGTGGGGCGGACTGGTCGGAATTGGCGGCATCCCCACGCTGATGGACGGCGGCCAGGTCACATCACCCAGCTTTGGATTCTTCAATCCGCAGGGACAATGGGATGTGGAGAACAACGGCGTGCCGCCAGATTACGAAGTGGATATGGAACCGAAGCCAGTCAGCGAAGGGCACGATCCGCAGCTGGAAAAAGCTGTGAGTCTGGCGCTGGAGGAACTTGCGAAACACCCTGTGCCGGAACCGCGCAAGCCGGAGTATCCAAACTACAACCGACACGGCGCGCAATAATTCAAGGCCAATTAACCCGCGACGGAAGGCCGGCACCCTGACTCGGCTTCGAATTGACAAGGTCGGGACTATAGAGGTTGTTAAAGCGGTCACCGTAAACGCTTGAACGTCGATAACGATCGCGTCGAAAAATGAGTATCCAAAATTGAGTGGACACCGCACCATTGCGCTGCTCGGTCGGCGCGACGCACCTACCGATGCGATCGAAGAATATTGCCAATACCTGGGCGCGGCATTGAGCGCGCAAGGTTTTGCGTTGGAGATCGCGCGTGTTGCGTGGCTCGCGGACGGCTGGCCCGCGGCAATGCGCGAGCTCGAGCATCAGGCTAAGGAATGGCGCGGGTGCTGCGTACTGGTGCAATACACCGCGCTGTCGTGGTCGGAGCGCGGTTTTCCCCTGCGGTTTCTGCGAGTCCTGCGGATTCTCCGGCAAGCGGGAGCACGTGTGGCGATGGTCTACCACGACGTGTTGCCCTATCCCGGCAACCGCACCATAGATAAGCTGCGCCGTCGCGCACAGAATCACGCGATGAGCGAAGCGCTGCGCTCTTGCGATCTCAGCGTATTCACTGTGCCGGTCAGCAAGATCTCTTGGATTGAAAAAAAAACCCCGCGGGCCATTTTTATTCCTGTGGGCGCGAATTTGCCGGAACCGGAAAGCGCTTGGAAAATGCCACATGAAGAGACGAACCGGCTGCCGTCGATTGCTGTGTTTGGTATTACCGGCGGGGAAGCCGGCATCTGGGAGATCGCGAGCATTTCCGAGGCTTTGCAAATTGTGGCTGAGCGTCTGGGAAAGCTGCGGCTCGTCGTGATGGGACGTCATTCGGATACGGCCGAAAAAGCGCTAAGAAACTTGATGGACAAACAGCCGATTGAGGTCTCTGGGCTGGGAGTTTTGCCGGGAGCGGAAATTGTGCGCCAACTGGCTTCGTGCGACGTGATGCTTTTTGTGCGCGGGGGGATTTCTTCGCGGCGCGGCAGCGCTATTGCTGGAATCGCGTGCGGTTTGCCGGTGGTTGCGCTTGACGGCCCGGAAACAGCGTCGCCCATCACTGAAGCGGGAGTGGTGTTCGCTGATCCGAAGCGCCAACGTGGTTTAGGGGAAGCGCTGCTCAAAGTACTTTCCGATCCGGAGTACCGCGCGTTGCTTGCCGAACGCAGCCGCCGGGCGCAGGAGAATTTTTTTTCCTGGAAGGCCATTGCCGCGCGTTATGCAGAAGCGTTGCGTTCTGCGAATGGAAGTGTTAACTAGAGCTTTCGGTTAAATTGCAAACGGATGAAACTTCATCGGGACAACGCATCAATCAAAATTTCTTTCTTTTTTTCGGCCAGTGCGGCCAGGGGATCGAGCGAGGAAGCGTAACCTGCGACCGCCGCGGCGGCGAGAAATGCGAACACTTCCGCGGGAAGCCACCTATCGCCCGTCCACCGGCTCGCAAACAGGATGGGCGCGCTAATGCCGCCCAAGAGAATCTGCGTGCCAAACGAAACGAGCACAGCCATCCCCGACTGGCGCTGCCCGCGCATCTGCCCGAAATTAAGTTTGCGCGGAAAGGACAGTGAAGACCAATTGGCAATGGTCAGTTGCCCCGCGACGTTAAATATGATCGCGGCCAGCGTAGCCAGCAGAACGGGCAACGAAGGAAGCCCGACGAGGTAGGAAAAAGCAGCCATCGAAAGGGTCAATTCGAAAGCCAGCATCCCGGTTTGTAGGAGATTTTTTCCAAGAAAGACTTCGCGGAAACTCACTGGCGCGGTGAAGAATGTTTGGATGCCCTTGCCGTCGTAAGCAAAGCTGTTATAGGCGGGTGCCATCAGAATGAGCAAGAGATAGGCCATCATGCCCGGGAAAAAGAACTCGGTCGAAACCGGATGTTTCATGGCTGTAGGATGCCTGCCCGCGAATTGTGTGGTGAAAAGCAGTACAAAAACAGGAGGCATGATCAGCAGAAAAAAGGCGAAGCTGTTCCGCGTAAGGTAGCGGAACTCTTTGCGAAGGACGGCGGCAACTTGCGGCGTAAGTAAGCGAAGAGCGTCGGACCGTTCTGCGGTGCGGGAAACAGGGCGAACGACGGCGCGAGTAGGGGCCGCCGATTCGCTCAGTTCTTCGCCGCGGTATTGCGTGGCGAAGCGCAGCCAGAGGAATACGCTGAAAAGCAGCATATAAGCTGAAATGCCGGCGGCGCCGAGGAGCGTGTCCGTGAAATTATGCTGGGCGGCGCCAGCAATGGCGCGTCCCGCGAGCGACGGCGGAAAAACTGAGAGATAAGGAACTACTTGCCGGACCCAGGGCTGTGCTGTGCGGCCATATCTTTGCACCAGCGGATTGATGAACTGAACGGAAACGGCAAAGAGGATAAACAACGCGAAAAACATCTCACGCGCGCGGCGGCGGGCCAGGATGCGTTCGAGCCAGGAACCGATCATGCGCTCTAGCGTGATGTTCATCAGCAGGAAGAGAGCGGAGATGAGCAGCATGGCGGGCAGGACGGCCGAGTTTGCCACGGTTGCGCCGATGATCATTGCCGTCAGCCAACAGATGGAGGCGAGCGCGGCAAAATCCGCGACTCCATAGGCGAGGCCGATGATGTAAAACGCACGCAGGCTAAGTGGAAACCGCAACAAGGTGCGAAATTCAAAACCTGCACCGAATCCCGCCGTGAAAATGGGAAAGAGTTGCCAGAAAAGAAAAATACCCCAGAAGAGCAAAGCGATCCAGGCTTCGCGGCCGCCCGACAAAAAGGCATACGCGCCGAAGTAAAAAGCGAAGCAAAGGCCGATCACAATCAGCCCGGCGAAAACGCCGGCGAAAATCATTCCAATCAAATCCCACTGATTATGTTTTTTGCGGAGATTGTTCCCCAGAATCCGCCAGCGCAGCCCCGCTACGAGCCGGATTTGTTCCCAAACGCCGGGGAGGTGAGCTACATCAGCCACGAGAGTTCCTCGAGTTGTGGCCGCTGGCCGCCATCCTGGCCTACGATGGAGAGGAAAATCTGCTCGAGAGTCGTTTTGCTTCCTTCCTCGCCGGCGATGCCCGCACGCAACTCGTCGAGCGAGCCTTGAGCGACGAGCCGGCCTTTGTGAATAATGGCCACGTGGCTGCAGAGCCGCTCGACAATTTCCAGAACATGCGAAGTAAGAAAGATGGTGACGCCGCGCTCGGTCATGCGTCCCAAAAGCGCCTTGAGCGCGCCGGCAGCAAGTGCATCCACACCTTCGAACGGCTCGTCGAGAAAAAGAATGCGCGGACCATGAATCACTGCCGCGGCCAGCGCAAGTTTTTTCTGCATGCCGTGGGAATAGTCGGCGATCAAATTTTTGGGTCGGTCGGAGAGCTGCATGAAATCGAGCAACTCCTCGGAGCGGCGCTGCGTTGTGGGACGATCGAGGCCGTACATGCGGCCGACGAATTGAAGGTATTCAGCGCCGGTCAATCGTTCAAAGAGACCCATGCCTTCAGGAACGACGCCGATTTGCCGCTTCACTTCAACAGGATGCGCAGCGAAATCCAATCCGAGTAGTTCCGCGCGTCCGGAACTCGGCGCCAGCAGGCCGGTGAGCATCTTGATGGTGGTGGATTTGCCCGCGCCGTTGGGCCCGAGAAAGCCGAAGAACTGTCCGGCGGCAACGGTGAGGTCGACGCCGTCGACTGCCGTCAGATTGCCGAAGCGGCGGGTAAGTTTCTGCGTCACGATGGCTGCGTCCGTCATCGCGTCTCCCAGTTGCTGAATGTAGTTCGAACCAAGACTCTAACATGAGTCCGGCAGCCGTCGAGAAGCTCGATCGCGAGTGTTTGCGCACCGGCGAGACGCAAGGTCACGAGGGCTTCTGTGGATTTGAAGTAGAAGCGGTAAGCAGCGATTCCTTTGTGGGCAAAGCCGCCAGAACAGCAGGCAGCTCCACACGGAACACCGCGCCGCCTTCTTGCCGGTTGTAGCAGAGAATCCTGCCGCTATGCTCCTGCACAATGCCAAAGCAAATACTTAGACCCAGGCCAGTGCCTTTGCCGACCGGTTTCGTCGTATAGAAAGGATCGAAAACGCGGTGAGGCTCATTTACGCCCGGCCCGGTATCCAGGAAGAGCACGACGACATAAGCGCGATCGCGCATGGTTTTGATAGTGAGGACGCCGTCCTGTGCCGATTCCATGGCGTCGACCGCGTTGCTGATCATATTAAAGAAAACCTGCATCAGCTGGTTTCCATCGCCGCGAACGCCCGGGAGAACGGATTCGAGCTGGAGCTCGATGCGTACAGTCCCCGTGCGCAGATCGAGAGTACGAAGTTGTACGGCATTGGTCACCACGGTGTTGATGTCCAGAAGCGTACGTTCCGTTGGGACCTGCCTGGCAAAGCTGAGCAGATTCCCGACCAGTGTTTTCGTGCGGCGAGCCTGGTCGCGAATTTTCGACGCAGTGAGGCGCGCTTTTTCTGGCAACGTATGGTCGTCGGCTAAGAGGTCGGAGAAGCCGAGAATCGCCGTCAGCGGATTGTTGATTTCGTGAGCCGCGCCGGCAGCCAATTGTCCTAGCGACACGAGTTTCTCCGATTGCACGATTTGCGCCTGGAGTCTTTGCAGATTCTCGATCGAGCGTTCGGATTGGGCGAGCAGGCGCGTGCGGTCGGCGTCGGCGAGATAAGTCCTTAGGAAGACGAGCAGAGCCAAGGGAATGGAGGCCAGAAGAACAGTCAGCAACCGGAAATCGCGGACCGTGGGGTTTTCATGGGCGAATCGCAGGGTGAAAATGGCGAACAACGGCAAAGACATCACCGCTGCCATTGCCAGGCGCGCGGGCACGACGCTCTCTCCGCGGGAGCCATCTGAGTCCGCGTCGAAATCGTTTTCCGACGGCGCGTCGAGCGCGGCACGTTTTTGGTAAGCGATGACACCTGCGAGAGCAAACCAAAGAAAGGAGGAAACCATCGGAAGGTCATACAAGCTGCCTGTATAGTAGCGGTTGACTTCGAGAGCGATGTTGATGGTGAGCGAGGAAAGCATATACATCGCGGAGGCGCCGAAAAGATTGGCATAGACCACTCGCCAGGCTCCCGACGAGCGCAGCCATAGGTAGCCGAAGCCGCTGACGATGATCATGTTCTCGATATTGTGAAGAAGGACGTAGTTGTAGTTGTATTCCGCGAGCGAAGGGACCGCGTACATCCACGGCAGAACGATGAAAACATAAAGGAAGATCCACCAGGTCAACAGTAGGGCAAAGTCTAGATAACCGAAGCGAAGGCGCAGCTCACCGCGCTTGAGATGCGGGCGCAGCGTCAGCGCCGCCATCATGGGAATACCGCGGAGGAAGAACACAATGTCAATCGGATCGGTATCGGGCATGGCGCGGTGAAGATAGATTTCGTAATACGTCCAATCGAATTGCCCGATCATCCAGAGCGTGCAACCCATGGCGAGCAGCATCCAAAAGAGATTTCTGCGCCAGTGCGGAGTTCCAGCGTTCAGAAGAAGACCGGCATTAGCGAGGAGCGGGACAATGCACTGCGTCAAGTCCCCGAAAGCGGTAAGGGCATGGCTTCCCCTAGGGAGAAGTAACGAGACACTCGCATAAACGACGAGGAAGAACAGCCAGATACCCGCCATGCGGACAATGGTTTTGGAAGAGGACATAAAATCCA
>Ga0210409_10002025_pt1 | contig 24975 bp, 18 predicted proteins | sample IncBWH17MmetaG_FD_161649 | JGI IMG/M metagenome (GOLD analysis project Ga0210409, IMG submission 161649) | Forest soil microbial communities from Barre Woods Harvard Forest LTER site, Petersham, Massachusetts, United States - Inc-BW-H-17-M | ecosystem: Environmental > Terrestrial > Soil >...
TGAATCGTTAGCCATCTTGAGTACATCGCTCATGGCAACGCCTTCATCGTAGGTCTTGGCGTCCTGCGTGACCAGGTAACCACCGAGATTGTTTTCTGTTCCGTGTCCAGAGAAATGAAGCAGGGCAACATCCGCCTTGTCCTTGAATAACTGCTCAACAGCCTGCTTCAACTTAGTCCGCGTTACAACATCATTGCCGCCTCCGTCTGGTGCAGTAATCTTGCGGCAATCGAAATTGGGCGAACCGTCGTCGTGCTTTGCGAGCAGTCCGGACATGCGATCGGCATCGCTGACGCAGCCGCGTAGCGATCCAAATGGGTAAAGATCAATGCCGACGCAAAGCGCCCGTCGCATGGTGGTTCACCTTGCCCCTTCAATGAGTGCCTTGAGGTTATCCCAAGTCCATTTGTAAACCTTATCTGTGGCGAGCGCAGAGGTTGGTTTGTTACACGTTTTCTCACTTCGCCCCCAGAGCAAGAAGTAAGGTTTGTTTTCTTCTCGGGCGATTGTCAACTCGCTGGCAACCCCAGTGGCAGTGTGGGTGTATTCGCCGCAGATAACGATCACAATGTCAATACTGTCCATCCGCCTGCGAACCTTTGTTTTCCAGTCGCCTGTGAGCGGTTCTTTGAGGGACCTGTCCTTGATGTCGAACGGCGTATCGGGATGCTGAGCTTGGCCCGCCAACAAAGTGCGGAGGTCCTCGTCGTGCTCAAAATCGAAGCTGATAAATGCACGTTTTTTTGCCATACACTTTGCTCCTACACCGCCAAAAACAATAGATTGTTTGGCCACCCCACGGGGTTTAGGTCGTTCCTTCCCGATGATGTCTTGTTCGGGAAACGATGTCAATTCCCTCGACCACCGCTGGCATCGGCACGGATGGGAGATTCGCCGGTGGCGAGCTTCCTGTCCTAATCCTTCGCGCGTCGGCCTATCCCGTCGCGATGGCCGCGTGTTTGAATTCGGTCAAAGCCTGGGCGTAATCGCTGGGAAACCGGATGACAATAAGACTGGCATGGGAATCGCCAGGATAATAAAACGCCCACTCGCTCGCGGCGATGACTTCTGGCGACATCACGTTGTTCAAGGTGAGATTGTGCTTCAATTCAGTCGCAAAATCTCCATATGGTTGCGTGACAATTACGCGCTGGCCGTTTGCTCCCGTGTAATATGAGCAATGATCCAAACCAGAAATTTGCCTGTTGGGCATATTCCGCAGGTTTTCTCCTAAGCGATAAGCCAACCGCCGTCGATCACTGCTGAGTTGCCACGCCGCCACAAATTCTGCCTCCAGCTGAGCCGATATTCTTCTCCGTCGTCCGGGCTGCTCGTTCCTCTCAATCAAGGTCTGGAGTTCGTGTTGCAGGTTAACGTAAGAGGTATTTGGTTTAATTGATTTGCCGTTTTAGCGGCGGAACATGTTAGCGATGGTATTGGATCATCGGCAGCATTCTGACAATTCGGAGCTATTTAGCCGGTGACATCCATCGTTCGAGCTTATCCTCCACAACGAGCCGCGGAGTGGCGAATCGCTCACGCGATCGTGCGATGAGCTTTTCCTTGCGACCAACACGATTCTCGATGGGCGGAAACGTCCTTGCCCGGAATGGTGTGCTGTTCGTGCCCTCTTCGAGAAGTTTCACGACGGCTTCGTACCGGTCGAGATCGGCGATAGCGGCAGCGGGAACTGCCTTGCCGAGTTCCTTTTCAACGACTTCGGCGTCCGGGTAGCCGATGCGGAAGGCAATAAGGGTCCCCACGTTGCCAAAGACCGCCTGGCGGACGGGAAGCGAAAGCTGATCTATATATTGGTGGGAGAGGATGAGGCAGAGGTGATACTTTCTAGCCTCTGCCAGAATCGAAGCGAACGCGTCGGTTGAAAAGTTCTGGAACTCGTCAATCACGAGATGGAAATCGGTGCGCTCTCCTTCGGGCCGACTCGCTCGGGCCAAGGCTGCCAATTGAAACTGGGTGACCAGAAGTGAACCAAGCAAGTTGGCTTTGTCCTCACCCAGTCGCCCTTTCGAGAGGTTGGCGACGAAGAGACGCTTATTCTCCATGATGAACGGGATACTGACCTTCGCTTTGACCTGGCCCAGGATATTCCGGATGACCGGGTTTAGGAGGAATTGGCCGAGCTTGTTTTGAATGGGAGCAATGGCCTCGCGCTGGAAGCGTAGGTCGTAGCCGGCATACTCTTCTGCCCAAAATGCCCGGATGAAGGGGTCTTTGACTTGGCGAATCACTTGGGCGCGGTATTTGTCATCCGTAAGCAGGCGACTCACGCCAAGGAGCGTTGCGTTCGTACAATCGAGAAGGGCCGCTACAGCGTTGTAGAGGATATATTCCAGCCGTGGACCCCACGAATCGCGCCAAATTCCTTTGAACGCGCTTACAATCCCGGAGGCCACCAAGTGCCGGCTGTCCACTGGAACATCGGTCAGCAGATTGAGGCCGATTGGAAAATCGAGGTCGCCCGGATTGAAGTAGCACAGGTGGTCGGCGCGAGCAGGTGGAATGTAGCGCAACAGATCCTCAGCAAAATCCCCGTGCGGATCGATGAGCCCAACACCGTGTCCAAGGGTGATGTGCTGCACGATCATGTTGTGCAAAAGCGTTGTTTTCCCGGAACCGGTCTTTCCGATGATGTAGATGTGCTGACGCGCATCGACGGCAGATATGCCAAAGGGCTGAGGATCTCCCCAGCCGAGTCGCTCACCAATTGTAATGCGCGGTTCGTCTTTCATGGTTCCCAAACCAGTCGCCACTCCTGCCACCGGGAAGAGCCCCCTTGGTGTTTGGCCCCTCTCGAGCGGTTGTCTTGCAAGCGTCCTTGCATTCAAACACCGGCAGATTTGTTTGGGACAAGCCGGCGAGGTAATTGCGACTGGTTGTGAAATCCGAAGTGGAACGCGCCAAGGAGGCGCCGGATGCATCGGGATTTCCGTGCATCATATCATGACGCGCAAAATCGTCGCGCTTACCGGCGTGGTTGTGATATAAAATGCCGCATTCGGGGTGGTTCTTTTTCCCTGGCAGTCGAATTTGCGGTGTCTTGACCGAATTAAAGTCGTGACCGTGCTTTCCTGCGTTACAAACAGGTTCGGTCCGTTTGGGTGAGAAAGTCGAGATCGAGGTCTAGAAGACCTCCTTGCCGGAAGCGGAATGGTGCGTCACTGGCCGGCGGGTGATGCCGGTTTTTATAGAGACCACGCGGTCGAAGCTGTGTGGGGCAGGTGAGGCTCCCACGATGTAGGAGACGACGAGCGGCGTGCGAGGGTTGATTGTGACAGATTTGGGAAAGCCTTTTTGGGCGAGTGCGCTCGAGCGTGCCGACTCGGCGAAGCCCAGATGGAAGAATGCGGCCTACCTCTTCGAGGCCAAGCACATTGATGCGACGGCCACTCCACCTTGGATAAGGCCGAGCACCGTTGGAAATCCAGAAGATACCCAAGACTGGAGAACTCATCCTGTCCCATCGCGACTTCTCAACGCGGATTTCAGAATTCAGACAACTTCGTAAGAATCCATTTTGTTCGAGGGCAAATCGAACGTCGTACTTATAAAATATGCAAACAATTAAAATCAGAGCGCGAGCGCCCTCGCAGGTTTCACGACTGTTTACAGATTTGCGCGAGTTGAGCCGGTCAGGACTTGACGTCCTCGTAATTGGAAGCGGACCCGCCGGATGAAGGGTGAAACGAACGGTTGCAGGCCGGACACGCTGCTCCCAGCGGAATCCCGTGGCGGGCACACGCCTTTACTCCCAGAACGCGCCACAAAAGTGGATAATAAATTTCCGAGCCTTTTGCCTTCCACTCGGCAAGGCGGGTGCCGCACCAGGCCAGTTTCACCCTGACCAGAAACCGCGGCCCCACGAAACCGTGGCAAAAACTCATGGTCGTTCTCAAAATTGCAAATCGAAACACCGCAACACCGCTGAAATATTGCAAAATGCCGACAAAATATGTCCCGATAGGCAACTGGGCAACGTTTATATTATGACGGGTCACATCCTTCGAGACGCTGCGGATCGGTGAGTCCAAGTTTGAGGGCGACGCATTGGCAACTCATGAGTGAGGCAGAGAATTGTTCGCCGAGCCTCGGACACCAGCGCTTTTGGGGTGCCCTGACTTTCGGTAGAGAAATATAACAACAAACAACATCCAATGAACAATAAACTATTCAACAGTTGCACCTTGAACGGCGGCTTACTCGCGTTATTTTTAACGCTACCCACCGCCGCAGGCAATTTTTCGGACTACTTACACAACGCGGTAGATATCGATAACGCAACTTGGGATGGCGAGGTCGGTACAAGTGATGGTGGCGTCACGGCATGGACCTACGTAAGCTATTATAACAGTAGTGCATCGTATTATGTAAAAATGGAAACGAGCTATAGCGCCACAAGTGTGAATGCCCCTTATACAGTGCTTGAAAGTTACGGCCCTGCGTATCTAACAGACCAAGATACGGGAACTTTGTGGCATTCCAGCAGCGTGTATTTTGGACGGAGTATTGCCTGGAGGCTCAATCCCAGTGATGGTTCAGAGGAATATACTGGCGCCGTGGGTGTCTGTAGCCAGGGGCAGATACCGGATCCTCTTCCATAAATCCGTTCCGTGAAAAAACATGGAGCGCACGTAGTCCCTTATCTGATTATGGCAGTAATTGGGTTAGGTGTGGGCGACTTCGTTGGGAGCCATCGACAGAATGTCGGGGCAAGATTTGGGCCTGAACGCAATGATTACCGGATGGAGGTCGTCGATGATAAACGAACCTTGGCCAAGCGCTCGAACACTCCACGAAATAACAGCAGCGCAACTGGGCCTCGTGCAGGTGAGTCATACAAGCTGGTTACACTAAGCCCAGATGACGTAGCTCTTACAAAGGACTTAGATCAACGTCGAGCGCGAGGAGAATTTATTCTGAAAAACGAGCGACCGCTTATGCGGCGATCGCAGGAAAGGCATTTTGCGCTTATCGCGGCGAGAGCATTTACTAACAATGCCGCTGAGTACGCTCGGGTATTCGGGGAGTTCGGAATTAGTTCTGATATTAGTACGGAATTGCAGTTGCACCTTTCCAAAATAGAAAGAGCTTCGGTGGAGGCAGAGAACTCTATAACGCAGGTTTTGGACGCTCGCCTTCGGTACGACCAACGAATCCGATCGTTACTTAGCCAAGATGGTTACGCTCGATATCGAGAATACGAGGAATTAAAGCCTGCATTTCATGAGGTCGGCAATATCCAGCTATTTCTTCGAAAATGCAACGGTATTCCCCTTCGAGCCGATAGTGAGCTTTCTCTGGCCCGACTGCTAACCCAGGCTAAGTTAATTGAAAATTCATGGTGGCATGGACCATACTCCCCATTGCCTCAGCCCAGGCTCGGTTGGGAGCAGGTTATTGCCAGGGCGGAGATGCAGTTTGAGCAGGTGACGGAATGTGCGAACATAGTAGCTAAACGAATATCCGAGTTAGGATTGACCCCTGAACAGGAAGGGTGTGTAGCGGGTTACTACCGGGAGAAGTTGCGGCAAAAGCAGATGGCGGTCGAGGAGCTCAAACACAGGTATTCAGACAGTGCTCGGCCAGAAGCGGCGAGCGGGAAGCACGACGGGCTCGCCTTGCCTGCCACGGTTCGGCTTGAAAACGCAGGTAAGTAGCTGCAACTGTTTCGACATCTGTTCAGCGAGGGTTCCTAGGCGCTGGCATCGGCAGGGTTATCTCAAGAGCGCCTGCGACTACGTGCATTTGAACCCGGCGTGTGCCAGGCTGTCAACCTCGAAAAAAAGGCTTTCGGCCTTTCGCTGGAGTGGTTACCCGGACCAAGGCCGCCCGGTACGGCCCGCTTGGTTGCGACTAGACCAGTAGACCGGTTGCTCGGAGTGCACGGGATACCCAAGGACAGCGCGCAAGCCGTCAGCAATTCGAACGCCGCCTGGAATTGCGTCGGCGGGACTCCTGTTGAAGGCTTTTGGCTGGGGAGTGAAAGGAGTAAAGAAGTGTAGCAGACATATAGTAGGCGGCGGTAATAAATAAAGGTATCAATAAATAAAGGTATCAGGTGGCCTTAGCAAGCCGTGGCGAATATTATATACAATATGTTGAGGTATCCAATGGCTTATGCACAACATATACGCATATTACCTCCACCCATCGGCAGCCTGAAGCAATGTTAGGAATGAGGCTCAATAACCTAGTTCCATTCGCCTTGGAACCTGTTAGGTCGCAAGTTTACTTGCTTCATCTGGTCGGTCGAGATCTTTCTGCCAGTCGGATACTCCGGCGATCCAATCGACAGGTCACGCTCAATCCCTTGTCCGTAGTCGTTCTGGCAATCAGGTTCACGATGGTCTGGTAATCGCGGAGGGGCTCACCCCGCAAGTTCGACGAAATGAAGGAAAAGAGCCAGTGCTCGATCTTATTCCACTTACTGGTGCCGGGCGGAAAATTGAAGACCGAGGGCGATAGGCCACTCTCATCGGCAAAACTCTGCAACTCCAATTTCCAAAGTCGCAACCGCCAACCATTGCTGCCCCCGCCATCGGTAGTGATGAGCTGGCTCTGGGCTTTGGATAGAGAGTTCGGCCTTCAACGGCGAGCGCCACCAACCCCGAATCGAGGCCACCGCAAAGGCTCCAGTGTCATGGTCGATGCCCATGCTCACATATCCGGTGTTCCGCCTCAAATCAAAGATACCGTAGGGAAAAGCCCGCGGCACCTCGGGACTCGGAAAATCGTGCCCTTTGACCCTCTGCGGGTGTTTAACCGCCAGCCATTGTTGACCCCCATTGGCGTAGTTGCCCATCAGTTCCTTTTTCTTGGTGCCCAGCGAAATGACCGGCCACCCCACTGCCAGCGCCCGCTTCACCGCGTGGTTGATATGCCGGAACTGGGCGTCCCAATTCGGACGATCTTTCACCTTCTTCGAGCTTTCGATTGCTTTGCGGGCTGTAGCCCTGTGCGTGCAGCAACTGGGCCATCCTGACATAGCTTACCTGGTGACGCTGTTGGGTTAATTCGTCGGCCAGCGTGCGAGAGCTTTTGCAGATCCAACGCAGGGGGGATTCCGGGTCGCCACGGGTGCCGCCCTCAAGTCAACTTGTCCAGCACCGCCACCAGTCCGGGATCCGATACCGTAAGGTCTTTACGTCCCCTCCCCGGACGACGGACTCGCTCCGCCAGCGAGGAGTCTCCTTCTTCAATCTCGCAAATTTTTTGGCAATGGCCTTCCGAGACAACCCACTAGCTCGGTGAACCAGGGAACTCCGCCATAGCCCAGTTGGATAGCTTCGTTGGCCGCCGTGAGACGTCGAGTCCCACGCACAAGGATTCTATACAGCACGATCCTTCAGTAGTTGATACCTTTGTTTATTACCGCCTCCTAACTGAAAACTTACCGAGGTCGGAAAGGCAAAGAGCGCGGACGGCGGCCAGGTCGGGGCGGAAGGGTTGAAGGGCGCGCAACCAGGCGCACCAAAGGAGCAGAGAACGTCTGGGAAAAGAGTCGTGGTTAAAAAGGTTGCTCATCTCCGATAGCATAGTTGGTTATGCGTGCGGAATATGAAGAATACTCCAGCGCTTGAAAAACTGCACTGGAAGAACAAATTCGCCGGATTAAAGGCCGACTCCAAAAGCACCGAGCGGTGCGCCCGGGCAGTCTCTCCCGCCAATACAATGTGGTGGTGAACCCAGCTGCCCCTGCAAGGACCCCAAACATCCACGCCGACACGGTCCTTATTACCAGCTCAACTATGTTTATCGAGGCAAAAAGAACTCCCAGTTCATCCGTCGAGAGATCCTCCGCCAGGTGCGCACCGGGTTGGCGAATTACAAACAGTTCCGGCGGCTCACGGAACACTGGATTGGATTAGCCCTCAAGGTGGCTCAGGCGAAAGATCAACTGGCCGCTTAAGCCGCTCTGGCGAGGGGAGAACGTTTCACTCTCCAGTAATAACAAATGTTATTGATTAAATGATTCTCAGGAGTAAAATAGAGGCATAGCATTGGAGTGCGGGCTTCCCTCCATCGAGCTCGCATGAACATGAACAAACCGTGTGTACACCATGTGCTGTCTTAGTCGCAAACTAGTTTTGAAGTCCGTGAGGGAGCCCTCACCCAAAAGGGTTAGACTTTCGATTTTGGGCGGCTAGAAAGGCATTTCCGACTGATGAAAACTCGTGATGCCGCAACGATCAGCACCGAAAGTGAGACAGAGAACGATCTCCGCCAGTTGCTCGAGGACTATGATAGTTGTAAAGAAGGCTCTGAAGAGCGATTTATCGTTTGGCTGAGAGCTTATGTGTTAGGAGTGGTAAAACGCTCCATAAGGGATTCCTATGAGGCTGACGACGCGGCGCAGGAAATCGTCTTCAAGTTCCACGCAAAGCTTCTAGCCTTCGATTTGCTGAAAATGCTGAGGAACCAGCACCCTGTATATCGCTTCCTCTTTGTGGTAGTCAACCACGCATTATGCGACATTGTTCGCAGAATTTCCCGGCGTTCGCGGCACGAGATTACCACGTCTGATGGCGAACTGCCGACATCTGGTCTGGCAGACGAGGCACCCGATCCCTGTCAGCAAGCAATAAAAGCGGAGCTATTTTCCGAGGTGCGTGGCATGCTTCTCGCGCTTGAGAAAGTCGATCAACATTTGGTGATGCTGCATTACGGCTTTCTAGGCCCATCGGAGAGCTATTCTTCAATAGCCGCGAGATTGGGCCTTAAGGAAAAATCAGCAAGAAAACGTGGCTATCGAGCGGTTCTGCTTCTCAGAAAGCGCCTGCGACTATGATTCGAAGGCATCTTCCACATCTAAGATGGTAGTGGTCCAGCAACATCTCGCTGCAGGTATTCACCACGACCGTGATCCCCAGTTGGGCGCCAAGGCGATTCTGGCCAAACTCCAACAACGTGTGGCTCGCCGCCTGGAATGACAGAACGTACTCGGAAGCGCCGCAGAGCCTCGGTCGTGCTGCCGTACGCCGCAATCAGGCGGAAATGGCCCAGTTCGGCCATGTCCTGAAAGAAGTCCAGCAGGTCCGGATCATGATCCACAACGCATACCTTGGGCAGGGCAGGAGGATTTCACGGGAGAATCCGCGAGTTTCTCGCCTAAGGTTCCGGAAAGCTTCAGACAAGCAAACCTGCGCTCGATGCCTTATTGCATTTCCGAGAAAATTAAGTCATAACGTGGCCGGTGTTGGTCAAGGTTTTGTTGAGCTTAATCGTATCGAAGCCAAACCCATCGAGGGTTTCGCACAGCCAAGATAGACCGCTTCGAGGTCCGGTGTGAGAGTCGGGAGGCGTAAGCCCCTTAACTCGATTTTTGCGGTTTCTCAATTGTCGTTTTTGAAGTAATATTCTTGCTTATATGCAACGCTTCGTCGGAAATTATTGCCCTGTTCCTGGTGTTTTTCTTGGGGCGATTCCCTCGTTCGTGGCCTCGTCCACCCCTTGGACCGCGGACGGCCTCAGCTCCGAAGGGCTCACCACCGTTGTCCAGAGCAAGTTCTTTCGAGACCTAACAACGGCACCCAACTCAGAACAAGGAGGGTCTGAAACCGGACCACTGCTCCAAGATTCACGAGGGCAATGATTCACCGACCTCTACGAGAATCCACCGAACGCAGCTCCATCGCTCCACACTCAAACGTCAGGCGCGGCGAGGATGGACCTTGCGCAATTCACGGACTCTGGCGTTCTGGGAAATGACTGACATTCACGCAAAGATGAAGAAAGCAAGCCAAGCGCGTTCTTGTGGTTTAGTTTTCGTAGCCGGCCAACGTTGTTTTGGTTAACGCAGGAACACGCGCCGACAGACAATGAACCGTGTCTACCAGGGCCAGGTCACATGCGTCGAGGTTCTCGACGGCAAAGATGTCTCCGGTCAGCTCAAGTGGAAAACACTTCCTGATTGGCAATCACGTCTTTGGCAACATCATCAGCTCTTCCAAGATGCGGTTAATTATTACACACTTGCGCTTGCAGCGATGATTGAAGGGCTTAAGGATCCTAAAGTGGCTGACTGTTTCATTGAACAAGAAATCGAGATAGCCCGAGCAAAGTCTGGATTCAAAGACGAAGGAAAAAGTGGAAAAGCGATTCAACAAAGCAGAGAAGAGGCTATAGCAAAGGTGCAAGGGGCAAGGCGCTGGCGAGAGCAAGTCTCTGAGAATTGGTTTGAAGTGCGGAGAAAGGCTAAGCAATTCGTTGGCCCAGCTGACCGCTTGGCGCGTTATCTGCAAGTGACAGCCTTCAAGCAGACTTCTTTTGCCGAGTATGGTAGGGCCATTCTTAAGGACAGCAAAGCGACGACTGGGCAAAGAGCCCTAGCAGTGCTTCGGCTGCTGGAACTGGCTGAAGAAGCTTCCGAGTTGTCGCAGCTATGCGTAAATAAGCTGCCCTGGCTGTGCAACCTGTATACGAGCGGGCAAACAGATGACGCAGCAAGATCCGAAAAACTACGCGAGGCACAGGATTTTGCCCGTGCTTTTCGTGCCGCGGATGGCCCCACTCGCAGCGAGATGCGCAATGGCTTCGATCCTGGACTGTTTGTGCAGCAACTCGGGCCTCGCTTAGGCGGCGAGCTTGCTAAAAACAAGCTACGTCAGTACTTTGATAGACTGGCTGATGCTTATCCCGAAGTTGCCCTACTCAAAGCAGATTTTGAAAGCTGGTTGTCCGCACTGCCCAAAGACTACGGCTGTAGGGTTGCTGGAAAGCGTTATCAAAAAGAATACCCGGCCGCTGTTCTGTTCAAGGAATATGGGCATGAAAAGGCGATTGCGGATGCCTTTGCTGACGTATGCAAGGCCCTAGCCGAGAAAAGTGATGTTGAACTCTTGAAAACAGACGCTCTCAAAAACTCCCGCACGGAAGCCGATGCCCGACACTTCGATTATTTCACGAACATTGCATTTACTAGAACCTCAAGAAACGCTAACACCCAAGGCGGTAGCGGCTTTAGCGATGAGGATGAAGCTGACAAGGGCTTGCGGGCAGTCTGGTTCGAATTCGATTTGGCGGCGTTTCTTGAAGCCATAAAGGGCCCACACCGTTACTATCAGGACACACAAGCGAGAGAAGCGACCGAGGCCAGGATTCTTCAGAATTTAGCGGCAATTGAAGGTCAGGGACGCACTGGTGTCGCCGATGGCCAGAACGATGAAGAAGCTGATTTGGATGGCTTCGACGGAGACCTGCGCGTTCAGAAAATCATAAGACTAGTCTTCGTTGAGCTTGCAATTCCTGGCGCCGAGGAGCCACCAGAATACCACGTTGACTTACGTCAGTTTATTACGAAGGCTCTGGAAGCCCAAAAAGTCAAGCTACCAAAGGGCCAAAGCGAATATACGATTCGCGAACGAACCTTGCGCGGTTGGAAGGCGCTGCGGGAGAAGTGGCTCACTCTTGCGGAAGGCGGAAGAACGACATCTGACGAGCTTTGGAACGTGGCAGCCGCCGAACAGACGGAACACCGTTTTGACGCTGGCAGCGCAACGCTGTTCAAGAAGCTCGCAGAGCCAGAATGGCAGGATATTTGGTTGGGCAAGAGAACTCGCGAATGGCATGCAGAGGACCCTTTAATGGCGTGGATGCTATACACCAAATTACGCCGCGGCTTGAGAGATAAGGAACGACCCATTTGCTTCACTCCAGCGCACGCCGAGCATTCACCGCGTTTTTTCACATTTCCAAAGAAATCGGCGGGGTGGAAAGTGGGGGACGGAGCATATTCCGGACGTAATGGCGTTCACAGCGGGAATCGCGGTTCGTGCAACGGACGGGGAGAGATGGGCAACGATCCTGGGACGGTTCAGCTATAGCGCCCCGCGCATGTGGCGCGATGAATTGCGTAGTAAGGGGGAAACGAACCTCGAGTCGACACCGTGGCTACAACCGATGGTGAAAGCGTTGGGGCTTCCCGAAAAGCCAGAACAGGACTTTGGAAACTGTCGTATCATACTTCAAAGCCAAAAAAGGAAGCGCTCGAAGCTTCAGGTGGAGCACAATCCTGATGGCGATGAAACGCGTTTAGATAAAGATGGCCAACTCTTCGATTATAATCACCAGCTTTCGTTCCCGATTGATTTGGACGCTCACCGACTGATCGATCAATTAGGAAAGAAAGACCGATGGGACAAACAATTCGGCGGTCGCAAAGAAGGAGATGGTAAAAAGAGGAGATTCATCCCAATGTTTTTGCTTTGGCCGGGTGAACCGCGGAAAATCGAGAGCAAAACCCGTGCGTTGTGGTACGCGTCGTTCGATTCCTTTCGATGTCTTGCGATTAAACTGGGAAGAAGTGAGGCGGGGGCTTACGCGCTGCTCGATATCTGTGCAAACCGCGACTGTAGCAACAAGCCTTCACGTTTCATAGGAGAGACACCCGGTAAGCAGTGGAGCGCGGCATTGGCAGCAAGTGGATTACTGCGACTTTCTGGCGAAGACTCCTACGAATGGCGACAGAAGAGCAGCAAGGATTTGAATGAATCCCGTGCGTATGAGTTTCGCGAGGAGTTGTACGGCAAGCGGGGGCGAATGGCACGTGACTTCGAGTCGAGAGAATGTCGCGACTTGCTCAACGCTTTACTCGGCGAAGACGATGCAAAGGAGTTTATGGCGCCTCAGACTGAAGCAGCACTTTCTTTCCCAGAACAAAACGACGAACTGTTGCGTGCCTTCAAACGCGCGCAATGGCGAGTGGCTCGTCTGCACCGCTGGTGCTGGTTGCTTGGTGATGAGGAGAAACGGGAGAGTGCTCTGACAGAAATCCGCGAATCTCTCAAGGCGGCTGAAGCAACTGTGGAGCCGTGGTTCTCGGATAATGTGAAACTTCTTATAGAGAGTGAAAACGGGCTTTGTCTTAAGACGGAACTAGCGAGAATTCTGGAAAATCGACTCACGGAGTTGCCGACCCTCCTTGTGCGACTCACTAACCGTGTTCTTCCGGCAAGAGGGTGTTTGTGGACATGGAAGTCTCACCCTGAAGCAACAAAAGACAATCGCACTTTTCTTCTCGCAAAAGGCGCAGCAGGCCTCGGCAGCAAGGACAGCTCCGTTTGGGTGCACGGTCAGCGTGGCCTTTCGATTCGACGAATCGAGCAGCTTGAACAATTACGCCGTCGCATCCACGCACTGAGCCAATCACTTCATCGCCAAATAGGCACCAAGCCGCAAACGCGTTGCAATGAAACGATCAGTGAACCGTGCCCCGAGCTACTGGCGAAGCTCGACAGGTTACGGGAGCAACGTGTGAACCAGACCGCGCATCTGATTTTGGCCCAAGCCCTCGGTGTGCGACTGGCAAAGCCGCCGGCAGATAAAGCGATGTTGCGCCACGCGTGCGATCAGCATGGCGTGTATGAGAAGATCCGTGACCCTGTGGACTTTATTGTCGTCGAGGACTTTTCTCCAGGTCGGATTAATCAAAATCGCGCTCCGCGCGAAAACTCCAGGTTAACGAAATTATGTCATCACGCTGTAATAGACAAGTTGCACGAACTCTGCGAACCGTTCGGCATCCTCGTAATCGAAACCCCGGCGGCTTACACCTCCCGTTTTTGCTCACGTACTGGAGTTCCTGGCTTCCGTGCGCTGGAGGTTAAGGCCGGTTTTCATAACGAAACACCCTGGCGCTGGCGGAAGGAGAGGCGGATCAATGGTAAGCTCACGGCAGAAGCGCAGTTTCTCCGCCGCATGGCGGCGGAACTAAACGCGGCGCAGAAAGAGCTCGACGCGTCCTGGAAACCAAGGGAAGGAAAGGAGCGACCGCCGTTTCGTACATTTCTCTTGCCACAAGCTGTCGGTCCGATTTTCGTTCCCGTGGTTGAGACGAAGCGAGAGGGAAATCTAAAGTCCGCTGTGATGAATGCGGACGTCACTGCGGCCATTAACCTTGCACTGCGTGCCGTTTCTGACCCACGCTTATGGGAAATCAACCCGCGCCTGCGCACTAAGCGCACGCAAGGCGAAGTGAAAAATCAGGTGGGCGACAGTGTCGGATTAAAGGCTATGGAGAAGCGCAAGTATGGGGAGAATGGGCCGGAGGTGGAGGTCCGTGACCCGCCCCAAGGCAGCGCACTGAAGGAGACCCGCAACCCAAATTACTTCCGCGATTTCGCTGGATTGGCCGAGCAGCTTTCTCTGCTACCAGTACCAACGGATCCCGATGACCAAATCTCTTTCACTTGTGTGCGCATGCTTACAGCACAGGACAAAATTGAAATAGCTGAACATGAGGACGCAGAGAATCGAGTTGAACTGCTCAGCGCTAAGGCATTTTGGGCCGCTGTGGATAAGCTTAAGCTTTGGCGGTGTGAGGAAATCAACAAAGCTCGACTCGCCGCTTGGAGGCTCGCTAAACCCGATCCCGAGCGAGCCTAGCCCGACGATCAGACGCTCGCTCATTTTTTCGCTCATTTTTTCTTGAAACCTATGGCGGGAATTTGCAAAATCCTTTTTGGCCACTGGCCAATGATGACCTTTCTTCCGCCCTTGGAAAGGCTCGCTCATTGAAATCGCGACGGCATGACCAAAATGCAAATGCGAATCTCTGCATCACGGACAATGCTTTAATGTGCAAGGCCACGGACGCGGGCTGTTGCCGTCGACTCCTGAGCGTGAGGCGGGAAAGTGGCTGGGCTTGGCTTTTAAGCCAAGTAATCTCGGCTGAAAACTGTAGAGGTAACCGCATAAAAGCGGCGAAGATCGCAAAACGTGCACGCCCTCGATTTCGGGGGCACTTGCGGTTGTCGCAGTATTGTGCGCCGAGCGGTTTGGGCGCGATGGTTGTAACTCGTTGGCTTCAATCCCTGGCGTGAACTCACCGACGGGAAAGCCGATAGGGGGAATTCGCCTGTCCGCGGTTCACGACCATCTACTCCTATTGCTAGCCTGGGGCAAAGACCCATCTTCTCGTTTTGACTGTCGTTGCCAGATTCAGCGGCTGCTAAGCGACTTTCCTTTGATGTTTACCGTGATTTCTCTGCAGTTAGCGGGAACCGTCGTCGTGGTGACCTTGCCGCCGGGCCAGCGGACCCAGAGTTTTTCGGGCGGGCTCGGGGTAGCGAGGACCTGGGAGGCCGTCCTGGGACCAATAACCCGACCCGGCGTGAATCTCCCGGGCGGGGCCCTGCCGATCCTTGAAGAACAAACGCTAATCACCGGTTCCAACGAAGCAGCGGTGTTCTCAATGGCCCACGGCGCGACGGAGTAAGGCTGAATCTTCTGCCCACGGCGGTCAGACGTGACGGGGCCCAAGTGGCCTCCTACATATTAACGACGAACGGTAAAGGTCTCAAAACACAAAAATCATACAATAATCTTATGAAACTTAAACCATCCCTAGCCCCCATAGGCCTAATGCTTGCTGCTAACGCGGCGTTTGGCTGGAGTGAAATAACGGTTCATCAGTATCCGGGTAATGGTAGTGGACCTTGGTACGCATCAGCAAACCTCAACTATAACGGGAGTGGAAATGCACTTACGGTGGCGAAGTACAGTGGCCCCCTTAAATCCCTATACCACGCTAACAACTGCTATGAAATCTATTTCTCGCCAAACCAGTGGCAGTATGGGACCGTTTTTGGACCGACGAGCATGACCCTACTCACGGAATCGAACATTTGGGATCCCGGTTGTTATTCTGTGGGGATAAGCGAAGTTTGGCCTAATCCCGCTAACGATTCAAATTCGATTGGGGACGTCGGTGGTGGCCTCGAGCCAGGGACCCTGCAGGACGGAGCTTGGGTCCAAGCGGAATGAAACCGCCGTAGGCGTCACTGAACTAGTTGAAGACAAACAGATGAGCGGTGTCGACCTGCCGTGACCTGTTTTTGGGCCATCCGCGTTGGTGTGCGGTTCTTACATGAGACATCCCCTCTTGGCTTGGCTTATTGCCGGAGCAGCGTCTTTTATCGCTGGTTGTCTCGTATTAGGTAACGCAGGCCAAACGCGAAGGCTAACGTCTCTACTGGCTCAGTCTCAGGCAGATAGAGAGGCGTTGTGCCTGGCGAATGTGGCATTTCTGGAGCGGCAGACGCGTACCACTGAGGTTCTGGGGCCTCCAACGAACTCTTCGTCCTCAATATCGGAAGAGGCCATTAGGACTTCCTTAGAGATGAACGTCCGAAGTAGAAAGGGAGAGTATATACTTCAGTTCGAGCGGCCAACAGACCGGAAGGTAATGGAATCTGCGGTGGAAGCATTTGCCGCTCGCATGGCCTCAAACAACACACCTGGTCTCTCAAACATGTTCTCAAAACTGGGCGTAAGCACTGAACATTCGCGACTACTTGTAGACCATGCTCATAAGATCATGGTGGCCTCGCTCCAAGCCGAGGAGGCGATCTCGCAAGTTCTTAGGGCCAGGGTAGAATATGACCATCGGCTCCGATCAATCTTGAGCAACGACGCATACGCTCAATATCGCCAATTCGAAGCGTTAAAACCCGCCTTGAGGGAGTACCTGTTATTCGAAGGTTTTGCGGCGCAAAACAAAGTTGCTCTCGATCCCGCCTATCGCGCTCAGGTTGTGAGTTACATTCAGCAAGCCCAAGCCTACACCGAGCTAACATTTCACGGACCGTATGACCCACTGACACCAGTCGCGGTAGGTCAAGAGATGGTAATGAACGGCCTGACTAAACAAATGAATCAGTTAATCGAGGCGGCCAATTTAGTGAAAGGGCAAACTTCCGAAGCTCATCTGCCCGAAAGCTACGCGCATTTATTGGAGGCTTATTACGCTCGAAGCATACAGAAGTTGAGGGATGAGATAGTTGCGCTAAGTGACCCCACCTTTGGACGTCTTCACTGGAAGGAAAAGACTGACGCCCAAGTGCCCAATCCAGAGGCTTTCAGTTTTTTGCCGGAGGAGACGGCTACTAATTGGGCGATCGAACGTCTCCCGCAGCACATTTCGGACTCTACAGACCAAGTTAAAGCACCGCGGAACCGATAATCCTATGCCGTGGTCTTTTATTCGGACAATGGACGTGATTAAGACGATAAGCGAGCAAACTTCGACTTTAGGAGATTTCGAGAGTCTGCGTAGGACTAGCCGGGTTATTATATAATGGAACCAAGGACCAGGATCCTCATCGTCGCCGAAAGTCCCGCTTTGCCCACCGGAAGCCCTGAAATGGTGCGTTGTATTTTTGAGGGACTGATTAAAAGGTATCCCCACGCCTATGATCTGTGCCAGGTTGGCTTAGCGCATTCACTCGCTGTTACCTACCCAAAATGGCCCGTGCATCTGATCATGACGACCAAAGATAATAATGGCAATTCTCAGCGACCCCCAGGGGCGTGGCTCGTGCCAGACGCACTTCGAAATGTAGTCTTAAGGTTCCATCCGGAAATTGTCTTTGCGCTCGATGCTCCGGCAGGAGTTGCCCCTTTGTGTTACGCCCCAGCGTATCTACCGTCCACCAACGACGAGTGGAATGGTTTCTACGATAACGTTGCCCCCTTGGATCCAGCAGATCGACCGTACAAATTGATCTTATATCTGAGGATCAGTGGGTTGCCGCTCCCAAGCCAAGTCGGCCCAATTCTTAACCGGGCAGATCTCATCGTCACAATGAGCGAGTGGGCCAGGAGTGGGCTTTTGCGTTGCTGCCCATCCATCCCTTCGGACAAAATCGAGGTCACATATAGTCCCGCTGATACTGCCCGGTTTGTTCCTTTGCTCGAAAGCGAGCGTAAAGAGGCGCGTCGAGCTCTGCTCCCGGACTGGATGCCGCAAGACGCCTTCCTTGTCGGCTGGGTAGGGCTTCCTCGATGGCGCAAGCAGGTCTGGTTGCTCTACAAAGTTATCCATTATCTTCGCACTGGAAGGTATCTGGTCTGTTCGGACTGTGGACGCGTTAGCCTTTTCGACCGGGATCCCATGGCTCGGTGCCATCTCAATCAACCAAACGGTGTTCTCGAAGCCCGGCCAGGCTACAAATTTGATGTGTGCGCAAGGTGCCAGTCGGACAATGTCCATCCAGCCGATCCTCTTCAGGACGTTTTTCTCTGGCTCCACATGCCCAAGGACGATCCGTTATCAGATTGGCCGGTGAACTGGTTGGAGCACGAGTATGGCCTCGAGGAGAACAAGGACATTTACTACACGCAAGGATGCGGAGCAAAAGCCGCTCTAGCCCCGGACGACATGCCCACGTTATACCAACTTTGGGATTGTCTGCTTTACCTAAGCGGCGCCGGAAGTTTTGGGCTACCAGCCTGGGAAGCGATGTGCTCTGCCCTCCCTGTCGTTTACACAGACTACTCTTCGCATGCCGAGTTCTTAGGTGCTGGCAGGGCTGGACTGGCCGTGGAGGGCGTTTTGCAGCCTGAGGGCAAAGCGGGGCTTTGGCGGAGCATTGGCGACGTGGCTCAGGCTGTAGCGGCGGTACGTCTATTATATTATGATCGTGATCTCGGAAGGGAATTAGGGTCAAATGGTCGTGCGTTCGTGCAACAATATGACTTGGATGTCCAAGCCCAGAAGTGGCATCGCGTCTTCCAGCGGTTGCGACTCACGCACAGTTTCCAACAGAGGATTGAGCCTACGATAAATTCCAAAGAATCAACCCCTGCTACTCGAACAACCGAGGTCGTCAATGTCAATGAGGGAGTGTGAGTCGCGCGAAGACGATTCCCTTTTACGAGCTTCTGCATATGAAGTCAATCCCATCTATGGCCGTGCTTCTCTGCGGTTTAAGCGCTATGCTTTTCGGCTGCTCAAGGGACAACGATTTGGCTGATCGCGGGGCCCCTAGGACCAGAACGGATAGTCCCACACCCGTGGTTGACTCAGCGTTAGACCACTTCTGGTTCGACTACAATCACCAACCAAATCCGGGCAAACGCGTCTGGATGCGCACAAGCGATGACATCTGGGCTGAGCTCTACCCCAACGGCACGATTTCCCGTTACAAGCGCAGTGCCCGCGGCCGTCTTAATGGCGAAGTTGGTACCGTCGTCCGCAAATTCGAAGGCGACATAACACAAACCCTCGTTCCAAACGACGGCTCCTTCGAAGCCTTTTTCCCTGACAGAACCGCAACAAATCGAGTCTTGTTCTACCGTTATTTACGCGGTACCAAATGGGGAGCTTGGCGGGCGTTAGCTCCAGTCAATCCCATTGAATAGGAGATTAGGCTCCTGGTCCGAGGACCGGCCATTTCCAAAGAGCGAAACGAATGATCTCCGATGGCGCTTTGCCGCAGGTGTACGAGGAAGCTTTGGAGGCCTGGCGAAGGCAGGATTTTCAGGAGTACTTCAAGATCATGGAGCAAGCGTGCCGCCAGAACCCCGCAAATGTGGAGTTGTTGGTGGATATGGGGGAGGCCTACGGAATGCGCTACGATTACGCCTCGGCCGAACGCTGTTTCGAGAAGGCCGTCCGTGTTGCGCCAAGGAGAGAAGATGTCCTGATCATTGCTGGCACCCGATGCCGCGGATTTCAGCGCTACGAGATGGCGCGAAATTACTTCGAGCGAGCAATGAGCGAACCCGAACCGTCGCCGGACACCTACGTCAAGCTGGCGGAGATTTACGAGCGATTTCGTCTGGTGGATGAAGCGTGCGGCTTGGTGGACAGGGCGTTGCGCTTGGACCCTGCCTGCGCGCTGGCTTCACTCGTCCGTGCCCGGTTGGACCGGTTGAGCGGGAGGCTCGAGGAAGCGGAGCGGCGTTTGCATCCTCTGCTCTCGAAATCCAACCGGCATACTTGGTCCACTCGCATTCGGGGTTGGTATGAGTTGGGAGCGGTCCTCGACGCGCAAGGGCGCTACGACGAGGCCATGGTGGCTTTTCTAAAGGCCAAGGCGATGATCTTGCCGAACGCCGGGCCCTGTATCGCCAAGCAAAAGCTGGTGCATTCACTATTAGAGATTGCAAACAAGAAATTGAACGCGGAGACTATGGATCGGTGGCGCGCGCAAGTGGCTTCCCCGGGAGTGCCGTGGCGGCTTGCGCTGCTGTGCGGCCATCCTCGCTCCGGCACGACCCTTCTGGAGCAGGTGCTTGATGCGCACCCGGATTTCATTTCAGCGGAGGAAACCAGGGTATTCCAGCAGGAAATCGTCGGGGTTCTCTCGCGCGAGTTGCCGTCTGAAGGGTTGTTGTTGGAGGCTCTGGAATCGGCTTCGCCAACACTTTTGCGGCAGGCGTGCCAAAATTACGCCGAATGCATGACTCGGTTTCTTGGCCACCCACCCGACAGGCGGATGTTGATTGACAAGAACCCATCGTTGACCCCCTTGGTTCCCGCGTTTGTCCGGGTCTTTCCAGAGGCGAAATTACTGGTTGCTCTGCGCGACCCGCGTGACGTGTGCTTGAGTTGCTTTATGCAGCCTTTGCCGTTGGGAGAAGCGAGTTCCGTCTTTCTCACATTGGAGGGCACAGTTCAGGGGTACGCTTCGCACATGGGATTATGGAGAGCGGTGGCGCCGCACCTGGGCGGTTGCTTTCTGGAAGTCCGTTACGAAGACCTTATTGCCGATTTAGAAGGGATTGCCCGGAGGGTGCTCGATTTCCTCGGCGCGGACTGGGACGACCGGGTCCTGCGATTTAACGAATTTGCGAGACGAAAGCTGGTGCGTTCGCCGAGCTACGCCGCTGTTGCAAAGCCAATTTCCAGGGGCGCGGTCGGCCGCTGGCGGAATTATCAAAAACACCTTGAACCGTGGCTGGACACGCTGGCACCTTTGGTCAAGGCTTTCGGTTACGAATAAAGCGGCTCATTCGCCTGGATAAGGCAAAAACAATGACATAGCGACATCGCGTTCCATACTCTCACACGTATTTAGCCTGGAGCCGATCCCATTGGACGTAAGCTTGGCAGAGGAGCGCGTCCAAAACGGCCAAAAGATACTTGAAAATGTTCTCTTGTCTCCAGCGATTAAAGATTCGATACGCCACCTGTGGCAGCAGGCAAACTCTGGGGGACTGAGTCGGCGGCTTCCAACCGCACCTCCGCCCGATGAACATTACCAGTTGGGGGGGGTAATTCTCCGTTGATTAGCAACGACTTGGACCATAGCGAACGAATCTTGTAAGGTTAGCCGTTTCTTAACGTTTGATGTGGTTAGAACGCGGTTACTGCCGTGAGCGGCCGGTTTGGAGAAATTCGGGATTGGGAAGCCTTGGCGCGGGAAGCGAGATTTCGCCCTGCGGCAATGGCCGGACTATGCTCAATTTCCCTGCGGCAGTTGGAGCGTTTCTTCGCGATGCACTTTCACACCACCCCGCGGCGTTGGCTGAAGGAGGTAAAGTGCCGGCTCGCACGTGATTTGATCGCCCAGGGCTGGTCCAGTAAGGCGGTCGCGGAGAAACTGTCGTTCGTCGACAGCTCCAATCTTTGCCACGCATTCAAGCAGTTCTACGGCGTGGCGCCCCAGGCATTCGCTCCACGCTACAAAACAAAACGCTGACGCGCGGTAACGCCGCCTGCCAAAAGAACGCCCGCTCCACGGTTCGGGCTTCGAGTCACCTATCCTTATTGAACCTTCGTTCTAATCCCGCATGGTAACTATTTGGGTCCAGGTCCCTGTACAAAAAGAAACCGGGCCCGAAGGCCCGGTTTCTTGTGTAGATCTGGCTAAACCTCTACGCGTTTCTAATGCGTGCGGTAGAACTTAGCGCCGGCGGCGACGGCCTCAGTAAACGAACCACCGGTCGCACCAGTGACGTTGGCCCACGGCCCAGTAATTGAGGTGGCGGATTGGAGAGTACCGGAAGTCCAGGTGACGGTAATCTTGCCGGCCGCGACGCTGGCTTTGAGGGTTCCACCGCCAGTGGCAGGCGGCGTTAAGACGATGGTTGTCAGAGCTTTGCCGCCGTTGCCGGCGGTGTAAAGCGCAGTGATTTCATCGGCGGAGAGCGCGCGGGTCCAAAGCGCGAGTTCGTCCATGAGACCTGTATTGAACTCACCATTGGCGTCAGGGCTCACGCCGACCGGGCTGTTGGTATCGGCGTTCAGGCGGGCGCCGATCGAGAGGTAGGGAATATCAGGCGTATCGATGGTGCCGCTGTACCCGACGACGCCGGATTGCTGGCCGTCGACGTAGAGGCGCACCTGGGCCCCGTCAGCAGTGAAGGCGACATGGTGCCAACCAGACGACGGGACGGGCGTTGTGCCGATTACTGTGGCAATGTTTGCCCCAATACCAACGCCTCCCTCGGGATACATATTCCCGGAGGCGCCGTCGAAGGCGAGCGTGAACTCGAATGAGCCGGTGATGCGCGCGCCGCCACCATTAATATTAAGATTCGGTTGAGCATTCTGGATGATTATCTCGCTGCCTCCCGGAGGAGCGCCATTGAGGTTCACCCAGGCAGAGGCCGCGATGCCAGCGCTCGCTTTGGGGAAGTTAGTGACGAACATCCAGGTGTTGCCGTCGAAAGAATAGGCATTGCCTACTTTGCCGGCTACCCAAGTCGGGGCTACCGAAAAGATTTCAGCCACGTCGGCTGTACCGTTGGTGGCCGAGTCCAGTGCGTTAGTGCCGCTGGTCTCATCGAATTTCCAATAACCCACCAGGGAATCCTGGATGTTATAGGTGGAGATTCGGACGGAGGCATTGGCACTGACGGTGCTGCCGGCCGGGCTGAAGACCACCACGCTATAGACCGCGACGTCGGCCGGGTTGAGCGGATTAATCGTCAGCTTGGAAGTGGTGGCGCCGCTGATGTCGCCGCCATTCTGAAGGGGCACGCCGTTCTTGCGCCACTGGTAAGTGAGGTTGTTGCCCGTCGCAACGACCGAGAGCGACACAGAGCCGCCGGCAGGGCCCACGGTAGGCACCAGGTCCTGAGTAATAACCGGCGGGGAACCGGGATTAGGCGCGTTTAAGACCAACTGCAGGGCGTTGACGCCGCCTGGGTGGCCATCGGCAGAATCCAGCACGTCTACAACCAACGTGATGTTGCTGTTCACGTCCGGCGAGACTCCGTCGAACCGGACAAAATCTCCAACACTCGGTGAAGTAGCAGTCGTGCTGGTAGACCGATAGAAGCCCGGCACTGCGTTGTATTCCTCCGAAGCCATGACGCGCATGTACGTTGTTTGGGCCGGCGCGTTGGTAATCGAGTAACTGGCCCTCTGGCGATGTGTCGGAGGCTCAATCGCGTAGATTAGAATCGCATGTTTGCCTGCGGGAACATTCCCGAAGGTAAAGATTTCATCGACCAGCGGAGTTCCTCCGTTGCCGCCAACCGTCCCGTTGAGCATTCTTTGCGTCGGTTGGGCTGTACCCACGCCCGCGCCCCACGTTCCGGACGTTTGGAACGTAAAGGTAATGCTCGAGGCATTGTTTGAACTGTCCAAAAGTGTGTCGGGCAGTGTAGTCCCGTCACCCGTGGAACCGCTGCCGTTGGTGGCGACGTTAAAGTAGGCTTGTTGCTGCACACCGGCAATGTCGTTCGTCAGGATGTAGCTCGGAGCTCCGTTGGCTCCACCGCCTGCAAACTGGATACCAATGCTTTCGGTTGTCGATGGTGTAAAGATAATGGCGTGGACCGGAGAACTGGTTTGGCAACCGACAATAGCGACGCTATAAGCGATGCCGGCGTTCGCCGTCGTGATAGGGTCGGTTGTGAAGGTCGGCTTAGTTGCGCCAGGAACGGAAACACCGTTGGTCATCCACTGGATAGGCCAAGGCCCATTAACCGTAGTCAACAACTGGGCCTGGTCGCCGGGCAACACGGGAGTATCTGAGGGTTGGCTCACAAAAGCGGCCTTGGTGCAATCGGCCTTCGTGGTGATTGCCAGCAATTGAACTTCAGCGATCTGCATACTATTCTGGCCAGGTCCCGCACACTTCACCGCCGTCCACCGATAGCTCGTGTACGCTATATTGTTCGGGAAATAGTAGTACACATATTGGTACCGGTTGGTGATTAGCGGCACACTGTTGCTAAAGATCAAGGTCCAAGTCGTGTTCGTGTTGTAGCCCGCGCCGGTATCATTGGAACCCTCGATCGTCACGATGGACGGGTCGCGATCACCATTCCCGGGCCCGGAATCGTTGGCCGTCTGCATGCCCAAACCGGTGATCGTCGTCGCCCCCGACTTCGGCGTGACGACGAACCCGCAAGGACCGGTTGCTCCGTCAAAGTTCAAGTACTTCGCTTCCGTGCCGTCGATGGCATTGGCCACTCCTTCGGTAGCGGGACTGTTAAGAGAGGAGGCGGCGATGGGGTCGCTCGGCTGGAGGACGTTCACCGGAGCGCTCACGCCGAGAATCTGGACCTCGGCGATCTGCATCGAGTTTTGGCCAGGTCCCGCGCACTTGACCGCCGTCCACCGATAGCTTTTGTACGGCGTTGCGTTCGGAAAGTAGTAGTGCACGAATTGATACCGGTTGGTGATTAGCGGCACACTGTTGCTAAAGATCAAGGTCCAAGTCGTGTTCGTGTTGTAGCTCGCGCCGGTATCATTGGAACCCTCGACCGTCACGATGGAGGGGTCACGATCGCCGTTCCCCGGACCAGAATCGTTGGCCGTCTGCATACCGAGGCCTAGGGCCACCGTCGCTCCGACCTGCGGCGTGACGACGAACCCGCAAGGACCGGTTGCTCCATCGAAGTTCAAATACTTGGCTTCCGTGCCGTCGATGGCGTTCGCCACTCCTTCGGTAGCAGGACTGTTAAGGGAGGAGGCGACGATCGGGTCGCTCGGCTGAAGGACGTTAAGGGGCACTGCTGTACCCAGCAACTGGACCTCAGCGATTTGCATGCTGTTCTGACCTGGTCCCGCGCACTTGACCGCCGTCCAGCGGTAGCTGGTAAAGGCTTGGTAGTTTGCGAAGTAAAAGTACACAAATTGGTACCGGTTGGTGATTAGCGGCACGGTGTTGCTATAGATCAAGGTCCAAGTCGTGTTCGAGTTGTAGCCCGCGCCGGTATCATTGGAACCCTCGATCGTCACGATGGACGGGTCGCGATCACCATTCCCGGGCCCGG